>Ga0074193_1001538_pt1 | contig 27018 bp, 26 predicted proteins | sample EPASupsiteHSE605_FD_64523 | JGI IMG/M metagenome (GOLD analysis project Ga0074193, IMG submission 64523) | Bioremediated contaminated groundwater from EPA Superfund site, New Mexico - Sample HSE6-05 | ecosystem: Environmental > Aquatic > Deep subsurface > Groundwater > Contaminated ... | reverse complement strand
CAATATTCAGAAAGAGCCTTGCCATGCCAGCTTTAGCTCCAGTATCCGCAAACTCATTTGCAACAAGTGGTTTTTCTTTAGCAACCCCTTCCTGCGATAGTTTTAAAGCTGCAGCTGCAAGATCAATAGCGTCATACTCATCACTCATATCGGCTATCAAGTTTCTATAGCCGCCAAGTTTGCCTTCTTCGATAAGGTTAATCAAATTATGCCGCATTACTTCCCGCTGTCTTTCGAAAATATCGGCAAGGGTTGGTAGTTGTCCCCGTTTAATCTGAGTTTTAGTCATTCTTTCGATCAGCTTTAATTGTCTAAATTCACGAGGTGCGACTAAAGTAATAGCAATGCCGGTTTTGCCAGCCCGACCAGTCCTGCCAATCCTGTGCACATAAGCTTCGGGATCTTGGGGAATATCAAAATTAATAACATGCGTAACATTCTCAATATCTAAGCCACGGGCAGCCACATCAGTTGCCACAAGAATTTCAATTGATCCATCACGAAACTTACGCATAACCCTGTCTCGCTGGGATTGGCTTAAATCGCCATGTAAAGCTTCGGCAAGATAACCCCGTGTTTGTAAACTGCTGACTAATTCGTCTACACCCTTCTTCGTACGGCCAAAAATAATACTGCGTTGAAATTCTTCTACATCAAGAATGCGGCATAGGTAGTCAGTTTTATCCTTCTCACGCATTTCGTAATATACTTGGTCGATTAAAGGCACCGTAAGCTGTTCTTTGCTTACAGCTACAGTAATTGGATTTCTCATATATTTTGCAGTTAATTTTAGAATAGGCTCCGGCATGGTCGCAGAAAACAGCATCGTCTGCCGCTCATTTGGAACTTGATTCAAAATAAACTCGATATCTTCGATAAAACCCATATCCAACATTTCATCGGCTTCATCTAACACTAACATAGTAGCCTTTTGTAAGTTCAAGGTTTTTCGTTTGATATGATCAATAATGCGCCCCGGTGTACCAATAACGACATGCACCCCAAAATTAAGGGCCCGGATCTGACGCTCAATTGGTTGACCGCCATAAACGGCCAATGTTTTTAAACGACGATACTTGCCAATCTTTGCCAGTTCTTCTGCTACCTGATTAGCTAGCTCCCGGGTAGGTGTTAAAACAAGTGCTTGTACATAACGTTTTTCTTCAATACCCTTTTCAATAATTGGCACCCCAAAGGCCGCTGTTTTACCTGTTCCCGTTTGGGCCTGTCCGATAATATCCATGCCCTCCATTGCCAGAGGTATGGTTTGCGCCTGAATCGGGGATGGTTCCTCAAAACCCATATCCGAAATTGCTTGTCTCACTTTTTTACTTAATGTAATATCACCAAAAGGTTTTAATTCTTTCATCCAATTTCCTCCTTCTTAGGTACGCATAGCAAGAAGACTGCGCCGCAGCATCTCCAATGCAGCCTTTACGGTATTTTTTCTAATAAAATCACGCTCACCCTGAAATTGAAATTGCCGTACTATCAATTTCTCAGGTGTCGCCAACCCGACGAAAACTAATCCAACCGGTTTACCTTCCGAAGCACCGCCTGGCCCTGCAATACCGGTGGTCGCAATGGCAAAATCAGCAGTTGCAATTTTCCGTATCCCTTCCGCCATTTCACGCGCAGTTTCCTCGCTCACCGCTCCGAACTGTTGAATTGTAGAGTTGTTAACTCCTAATTGTTGAATTTTTGCTTCGTTACTGTACGAAACTATGCCCTGCATAAAATAGCGGGAACTGCCGGGAACATCGGTCAAATATGATGATATCATTCCGCCAGTACAAGATTCTGCACATGCGACTGTATAGTTTGATGCGCTTAACAAATCGCCTATAACCTTGGCTAATGTATCATCATTCACGCCATAAATATAATCGCCCAGTTTTAGCCTAACTTGATGTTCAACGGTATCCAATAACCTATCGGCAGTTTCTATATCGCTACTGCACGCCGTGATACGGATAAGAATCTCTCCATCTCTGACTAATAAAGCAATTGTCGGATTGTGCTGCTGTTTTAACAGCTCTTTAATCTCTTCTTCCAAGGTCGATTCACCGATCCCGGTACAATGCAAAACCCGGGAACGTATCACGTTATGAAGCTGGAATCTATTCACGAGATAAGGCACTACCTCGTCCTCAAACATGCCTTGCATTTCGTGAGGTGGTCCGGGCAAATTAATAATTAGTTTTCCGCCCTTTTCGAGAATGACTCCAGGAGCTGTACCCCGGTTATTATGTAGTACAATAGCTCCTTGGGGCATCATGGCTTGCCGTATATTGTTGTCTGATATGCAGTATCCGCGCTGTTCAAAATAAGCACGAATCCGAGCCCAACTTTGTTCATGCAACACGAGGGTACGTCCAAAAGCACGTGCCGACACTATCTTAGTTATATCACCCATGGTAGGGCCTAGTCCACCAGTGGTTATTACAATATCTGACCTATATAAGGCCTGCCGGAAGACTTGTTCCATGCGGATTGGGTTATCGCCCACAGTCGTCTGAAAAAATACATTTATACCCAGTTCCGCCAAACGCACTGCTAAATATTGAGCATTAGAATTACATATTTGACCCAATAATAATTCTGTCCCTGTTGATATTAATTCCGCAATCATCCTTGCATCATCCCCATCCCAATTAAATTCGCTAAAGTTATTACAAATTCCTGCTAAAAAAATAAAAATAGTAGCAACTATGCTACTATTTTAGCGATACCAATTATATTTATACCCATTATTACTTATCACAACAACCTTTTTTGTTCTCATCAGAGTTGCTACAACCGCTGTGTGAGCAAGCGCACTTTACTTCACCCTTTGCTTCTTTCCATAAATTTCGTACCACAAAATATATGGCGGCAACACCAATTAAACCTAAAATAATTTTTTCCATTTTCTCAGCTCCTTAACCACCAAATCCCATTAACTTCCCGCCTTGATAAACGATAAAAGCTATAACCCAGGCCAACATTGTGGAATAGACAGAACTAAATATCGCCCATTTCCAGGAGTTGGTTTCCCGCTTAATTACCGCGATCGTTGGTAAACACGGGGAGTAGATCAATACAAATACCATTAGGCTATAGGCTACCAAAGGGTTAAAGGCCGGATCCAGGGCTAGCGCTTCTTTTAGGGGTATGGAATTTTCATCAGCAGCACCGACACTGTAAATGGTACCAAGCGTACTTACCAGGACTTCTTTGGCCGCAAAAGCTGCAAATAATCCTACGCCCATCTTCCAGTCAAAACCCACTGGTGCAATGATAGGTTCAATCACTTTCCCCGCCCGACCAGCATAACTCTGAGCGAGCTTTTCACCAGTTTGTTCCTTATCCAGTTTGTCCTTGTTATCGTCAAGCTTTCCTTTAAGTTCTGTATAACGACTTGCCGGACCATATAATGCGGATTCAACTGTTTGAATTTTTCTTAAACTAATTTCTTTTTCAGATTTCAAAGCGTCCAGTTCAGGACTGCCTTCTTGTAGGTTTTCTGACTTCGCTTTGAAATCTTCTTCTACTTTACTAATCTTAGTTACAACCGCTTGGAAGGCCAGATGTTCTTCAATATTGGTAATTTTCAACGGTTGAGCAATTTCCTCATCTACTTGGACGGTAAAAGCAGTCTTCGACTGGGCCACTAGGCCCTCGTAGTCTTTAGAATATTGCACTTCACTCGGATAGTTCGTTAAAAACCAAACGATGATTGATATGGCGAGAATAATCGTACCGGCTTTTTGTACATATAGTACACTCCGTTCCCACATATGAGTTACAATACTTCTAAGCGTAGGAATGCGATAAGGCGGCAATTCCATTACAAAAGGCTCGGTGGAACCGGTGAAAAATACGCTCCGAAAAATACGCGCCATGACAATGGCCAGCACAATGCCTAAAAGATAAATGGAAAACAACACATTCCCAGCAATATGCTCACCGAAAAAAGCGGAGATTAACACAGTGTAAACCGGCAGCCGGGCACTACAACTCATCAAAGGAGTTACTAAAATGGTAACCAGTCTATCTCGGGGGTTTTCCAAAGTCCGCGCTCCCATGATCGCTGGTACGCTGCACCCAAAACCCAATAACAACGGAATAAAAGATTTACCATGCAAACCTACTTTATGCATGACACGATCCATAATAAAGGCTGCCCGGGCCATATAGCCGGTGCCCTCTAAAAGGGCAATAGCGAAAAAGAGTAGTAGAATATTAGGCAAAAACACAATAACTCCACCGACACCGCCAATGACACCATCAACAATTAGCGATTTTAAATCGCCTTCAGCCAAGTTTTGACCGAACCAACTTCCGAGTAATTCAACACCTTTTTCAAGCCATCCCTGGGGAAAGGCACCTAAGGTAAATACCAAGTTAAATACCAGCCACATCATCCCGAGAAAAAGTGGCAAGCCTAATGCACGGTTGGTTAAAACCTTATCAATTTTATCTGAAATGGTAACCGCATCCGTATTTTTAGCAATAACAATTTCCCGACAAAGAACGCCAATAAACCTGTAGCGCAAATCAGCTATCAGCATTTCGGGATCCTCTCCCAATTTTTTCTGCAATGCAGCCCGGGCCTCAGCCGCTGTTCTTACCGTAGCTTCTCCGCCTGATATTTTTTTAACATGTTCAATAATATCTTTATCGTTTTCTAATAGTTTGAGTGCCAACCAGCGTTTCGGGAATTTTAACTCCTGGTGCGCAACAGCGAGCAACGGCTCGAGCTTTTCAAGAGCCCCTTCAATATCCACACCATAGTTTATATTGCAAGATCCGCTACGGGCTTTTTTGGTAACGGCTATCTCCAACAATTCTTCCATCCCTTGGTTGCGGCTACCCACGGTGCGTACAACTGATACGCCTAACTTCTGTGCCAACAATTCATCATTAATCTTAATACCCCAAGATTCGGCTACATCGGCCATATTAAGTGCCAAAACCATCGGTATTTCCAGCTCCAGCAACTGAGTTGCCAAATATAAATTACGTTCTAAGTTTGAAGCATCTATGATGTCCACAACGACATCAGGGTTATCCTGTACAACAAAGTTACGGGCCACTACCTCCTCCGGTGAGTAGGCCGTTAAACTATATGTACCTGGCAAGTCAACAATCAGTAACTCCTGGTCTTTAAAACAGCGAAACCCCTCTTTTTTTTCTACGGTGACGCCGGGATAATTGCCGACATGCTGTCGGGAACCGGTTAGATTGTTAAAAATCGTCGTCTTGCCCGAGTTGGGATTACCTGCCAGGGCAATGGTAATTCTTTTATTGTCCATAATCTCTCCTCTTCGTACATGTCAATAAAGTTAGTCTAATCTAACTTTATTGACAAATTAAGCGTCTGTTTCATTGAACGTGAATTTGATGGGCTGTTTTAAAATCCAGCATGATACGAGTATCACGTACGCCTACAAGCAAGGACGACGGGCTGCGACTAATGACACGTACCGGTATGCCCGCAGTAATACCCATATTACAAAGTCGCATCCGCATATCTTGTGAACTGTGTATAGCTGTTATATGCAATTCCTTATGAGGATTAGCCATGGTGAGCGGCATACAGTATCACCCCTTTTCTTTACTACTAAGCGAATTCGATTTGGATCATGGCAGCCTCTGATTTTCGTAAAGAAAGATTAAAACCTTTTACTTTAATTTCCATCGGGTCCCCGAGCGGTGCAAACTTTTCAACTTTAATTGTAGTCCCAGGCACGATTCCCATATCAATCATGCGTCGATGAATTGGTCCGGTTCCTGTGACCTTGCTGACAATACCCTTTTCTCCTGGCAGTAGTTGGTTCAAAAGCTTAACCATGCTATTTCTCCTCCTTGATTTCTGTTTCCAAAAATCCTATCGACTCTTTTTCAGAAAAATTGATCAAATTACGTTTTAACATGAAGCTTACCAACCTATTCATGGTTTCTTTGCTCAATACATGTTCCAACTTGCATGCATCTGTCTCGGCAATCTCAGCTTGCACGCCCAACACATCGGTTAGAAAACTGGTAATAACCCGATGACGGTTGTGGATACGCCGTGCCAATTCTTCGCCTTTTTCTGTGAGTACAATGCTCTGATAAGGTGTATAATGCACCATCTCGTTTTTAGCCAGGTTTTGTAGTGCTCCGGTTACGCTTGACATTTTTACGTTTAATTTGTCGGCTACATCTTTTACCCGGGCAATTTGCCCGTCTTGACCTAAGTCATAAATCGTTTCCAAGTAATTTTCCATACTGGGAGACATTTTTAGCTTCATACCTAGTACCACTTTCTTTAAGTTAGGATAAACTAATTTTGTTAGCCTAACCTAACTTTAGCATAACTCGTTCGCTTTGTCTACTAAAAATTGCCTAAATCAACATGATCTCAACAACATAAAAAAATAACCCGTTTTACCGGGTTATGCACAATGCTTCGTATTAGCCTGTTGTAAAATCGCCCGAAATTCAGTACCGGACATGAATTCCTTCGCCAACAATATCTCCCCAATATGTTGTAGAACTACATCATATTGTTTAAGTAAATCTTTTACATTGTCTTCACTTTCTTTGATAATTGAGGCTATGGCCTGGTGTAACATATTCTTAGGCAAATCTTCGGAAGAAACAATACCTAATTTAGACATACCACCAAATACAATCTGTTTGCCTAGATTTGCTGCATGTGTAAAATCACTGGCTGCACCCGTACTTCTATTACCAAGTACTTTTTCCTCAGCTATTGCTCCTGCGATCGCCACAGCAATAGATCCTTTAAGATAGTCCAACGTGTATAAATACATATCTTCCTGCTGAGTTTGCCGGACATAGCCCAGCGCTTTGCCACGGGATGCAACATTTATACTTGCCACAGATCCAGGCTGCATAATCTCACTTAAAACTGCATGGCCCGCTTCATGGATGGCGATACGCTTTTTCTCCGCCTGGCTAGGTATACGATCCAGTTTTTCACCCATCATCACCTTTTCGATGGCACTTCGCAAATGACCGGTGTTAATTTCCTCTGCTTTGTCACGCAGAGCCAGAATAGCAGCTTCATTAGTAACACTTTCGAGATGTGCGCCGGAAAACCCAAAAGTATCCTGCGCAATTTCCTCCAGATTAACATCTTGAGCCAATGGCTTGTTTCTGGTGTGTAGACGCAGGATATGCATACGTCCTTTTTTATCGGGCAGATCAACCCTTACCTGCCGATCAAATCTTCCGGGACGCAATAGCGCAGAGTCCAACATATCAACCCGGTTGGTCGCCCCTATTACCAGCATGTGTATCTCTTCATCTAACGAAAGTCCATCCATTTGGACCAGTAATTCATTAAGTGTCTGATCATACTCCAAGTGACTACTCGACTGACCTCGCTTACCACCCAGAACTTCGATTTCATCAATAAAAATTACAGCACTATTTTTATTAGCTTTACGGGCCAGATCTTTCGCCTGTTTAAATAATTGACGTACCCGTTGGGCCCCCACCCCGACATACATTTCCACAAATTCTGAACCGCTTGTCGCCACAAACGCCGAATTGGTAAACTGAGCTGCTGCTTTTGCCAATAAGGTTTTTCCTGTTCCAGGTGGTCCGTTAAGCAAGATACCTTTTAAGGGCCGGATCCCCAACCGTTTAATATTCTCCGTATCACGTATAAAATCGATGGCTTCGCGTAATTCATTTTTCGCAACATCTTGACCGCCAATATCCTCAAAGCGTAGTAGACCTTGCTCTTCTTTGGCATTACCCACCACTAAGAATGACTTACTACCTTGCCGTGTATTACTTGTATAGATTACAGCTCCGATAAGCCCTAAAATAAGTAAAACCGGTAAAATATTTACCCTCTCCCAGAAGAGAAACAACAGAATGCCAATCACAAGTCCGATACCTATTTCAACTCGTCGCATCTACTTCACCTCCCGCCTTCAGCATATCTTGGAAGCACAATATACATACTGCCCGTGTTTTGTTTAGCTTGCACATATACGTTCGATATATCAATAAAAACACGTATATCTACGCCTGCCGTATTGGCTTTTTCTTGTATTTTATCCGCCATAGACGTGAAATTACCTGTATAAATGGCCTCCTGGATGTAATAATGAATTTCATAATAAAATTGTTCTAATTCTGGTGTCTTATTATCATTTATAATAATTTTAAAGCGCTTCGTTCCCAAAATACGCTGGCTGCCAGCAACTAAGTCTTCGTATGTTTTCTGTAAATTTGCAACATCTTTCAATGTTACGATTATTTTCACCGGTTCACCGTTCTTACCACTATCTTCCCAAAGGGTACTTTCAACACCATCTACCCCACTAAATATTTTATCTAAGGGCTTAGCTACGGCATATTTCTGCCAAAGCGTTTGTCCGCCAGCTAACACTACAAAAGTAATCAGTACGGCCATACAGCCAAGCGCCCAGTTATATTTACGCCAATTCATCCTCCATCCTCCTTTTCTAAAAACATTTTAGTTGACATAACGTATTATACCATACCTTGGTTTTTTCGCAAGTCGTGTACACTAACCTTACCATGGATATCCCTGCAAAGGTTAGGTTAGTCCCATCCAGGCTCCCTGCACCGCCTTCTGTCCAAAAAACTTATATTTATCATAGACATAAGAAAACCCTACTTTCACCGTGCCTAATTGACACTGCGGAAGTAGGGTTTCTATTCTAACAGAAAGTCATTTTACACTAGCTTTAATAAGTGGGCCTGCCTTCATGAAATAATCCACACCTGAAACAATCGTAAAAAATACTGCGACTACCATCGCAATGGACTGAAAGGGAAATTTGATCAGTTCGAACGGATAGTTATTAATCATTGTGGCAACAATTGCTACAATTTGCGCGATGGTTTTATATTTTCCTAATCTACTGGCAGAAATGACAATCCCTTCTGTTGCCGCAACCGCACGGATACCAGTTACCAAAAACTCGCGTCCGATAATAATAAAAGCGACCCAAGCTGCCAATGCTCGCATTTCTACCAATGAAACTAAAGCGGCGGTCACAAGAAGTTTGTCCGCCAGAGGATCCATCAGTTTACCGAGCTTCGTAACTTGGTTGCGTTTACGTGCCACATACCCATCTAAACCGTCAGTCATAGCCGCCAGAATAAAGATCCCAGCGGAAATAAATTCTCCATATGGTATTTTAATTAAAAAAACAAACATAAATACGGGAACAAGAATAATACGTATCAGAGTCAACTTATTGGCAAGGTTCATTTTCTACGGTTCCTTTCCCTCGCTCTGCAGGCGATTATGTGCAGTATCATTATATCCATATTTATACTCATCCTGCAACAGAAATAACCTCAATCGTTTGCATTCTCATCAACAATTTCCCCGGAAAGGTCATAGGCGTATCCTTCCGAGATCTCCACAACTACCATATCTCCAGGTTTAACTCCTGCACGTTTAGTCATGTAAATTTTACCGTCAATGTCGGGCGCATCCCGCTCAGTTCGTCCAAAAATAATGTCCTGCTGGTCCTCAGACTGCCCTTCTACTAAGACATCCATTTTCTTTCCAACCAAAGCTTGATTTAATGACTGGGAGATTTGCGTTTGCAGTTCCATTAACCGGTGATAGCGCTCTTCCTTAACATCTTCTGGAACCTGATAAGCCATTTCTGCAGCCGGCGTACCCTCCTCTTGGGAGTATATGAACACTCCGACATGATCAAACCGAATTTTTTTTACGAATTCAAACAGCTTATTAAATTTAGCGTCATCTTCACCAGGAAAACCGACAATAAAAGATGTACGTATAGCCACACCGGGAATCCGTTGTCTAATCTTCTGTAGTAACTTAACAACTTCTTCCTGCGTACCACTGCGATGCATTGCTTGTAATACGGTGTTATCGGCATGCTGTAAAGGGATATCGATATATTTGCAAATTTTTGGTTCGCTTGCGATGATTTCGATTAATTCATCTGTAAAAAACGACGGGTATGCGTATAAGAGCCTAACCCATCGGATATCTTCAATATTGGTTAATTCTTTTAATAAATCAGCCACTCGGAAAGAACCGTAAATATCCCGTCCATAGCTAGTTGTATCTTGGGCGATAAGATTGATTTCTTTAACACCCTTGCTTGCCAGCTCTTTTACCTCAGCGACGATTGATTCTATCTTGCGGCTGCGAAAACTTCCACGTACTAATGGAATTACGCAAAATGAGCAACAATTGTCGCAACCCTCCGCAATTTTAACATACACGCTATGGCTTGGCGTAGTTTGGATACGAGGATTTTCCGCATCATAAATTTTACCCGAAAATTCAACAAAAGCAGTGCGCCTTCCAGCCAATGCATTTTGAACCGCTTCTGCAATACGTCCCCATTCATCTGTACCCAACAAAGCATCCACTTCAGGCAGTTCCTGTAGCAATTCCTCTTTATAGCGTTGACTAAGACAGCCAGTTACGATGATTGCTTTGCAGTTTCCCTGTTTTTTATATGCTGCCATTTGTAAAATCGTATCAATGGATTCTTCTTTCGCAGAACTAATGAAACTACAAGTATTAATGATAATAATATCCGCCTCAGCGGGATCACTAACAATTTTTATACCTTCTCTGTCCAAAATCCCTAACATTACTTCAGTATCCACGAGATTCTTAGCACAACCCAAACTGACAATGCCTGCTTTTAAACCTTTCATTAACGCCTCCGTTACTTACCGATACGAACATCTAGGTTCCATTTCTCAATTAGTTTCGCTTTATTTTCCGCTGCTTCAACGACATTAAATTTGCCGTAATCAAGATCACCAAAGAAAGCAACCTCAGGAGTAGGAGCCACCTCGCTATTGGTAGGATAATAATAAATTCCCTTAGATAACAATAGAGTTTGTCCCTCTTTACTTAACAACCAGTCCATAAAAAACCGTGCCTCTTCACCATGAGGAGCACCTGCAACAATGCCTGTTCCAAACAAATTATAACCAATATTCTCTTTGCTAAATGTGATGACAATGGGAAAACCATCACGAATATAGCGCACGGCATCATTAACACCTAAAATACCGGTATTTTTTTCGCCCATGCTAACCATTCGCCCAGGAGTCAAGGCTTCTTTGGGGTATTGTTGAACATTCTGGTGCAATTTTTTATAATAATCAAAGGCTTTCTCGGGACCCAAACGCTGATATTGAGCAGCCATCATACTATAGTTCGCGCTTGATACTCCAGGATCAGCAAGCGCAACTTTCGATTTGTTAGCAGGTTTTTGCATATCTTCCCAAGAATACGGCAACTCCGCTAGTTCCCGCAACAGCAAATCTTTATTGGTGATAAAAACTGGTATATCAATAAACAGCCCCGTCCAGTACCCCTCTTTGTCACGCCAAGCGGGCGAAATATTCTCCATTTGCGTTGAGTTATAACTGAACAGCAAATCTTCCTTTTTGGCCTCTAATAAGTACTCTAGCGATCCTCCGACCCATACATCTGCTTGTGGAGAATATCTTTCGGCCCGTAAACGAGGTAAAATATCCTGCTGTAAAAGAGATACGTAAAATACTTTGATACCTGTTGTTTTCTCAAATTCCTGTGCAATTATAAATAAATTTTCCGGTGGAAGTGCCCCATAGATAGTTACAGTACGAGCATTTTCCGCTTTTGGCTTACTGGTCTCTTGCGGAAATAAAGCGCTCAATAAAACTAACACGGTAAATGCGCCCACAATCAAACGAAATAGACGCCAATACATTATATACCCTCCTCAGGTCAAACGCAGGTGATTATATGATTATTCCACATCTTTATAGAATATCCTGCATAAGACTTCGGCCACGGCATATACATCCGCCGTGGCCGAGCGTTTTGTATCAGCTTACCAGGAGAGGATATTCCAATGTAAACACATTTTCTCCATGGTCCTTCAAATAAATCTTTACCTCGTATTCACCAGAATGTGTAAAATCCACACCATCCAGCGTAATGCTATTGAGTTGGCGATAAGAAGCGTCCGGCAAGGAGAAAGGACCAACCTCCCCGGCGGCAACTATTTTCCCATCCGGGGCCACAATCTCGATTGTTTCAGTATACTCTACTTCAGGTTTATCCGAGTTTCCTCTCCAAAGGTTCACCACACAAAATTCAGTCGAATATCCCATTGTATACTGACTGAATTCATTATGAAATGTATGGCGTCCCTCCTTATCAGTTGTCACGCCCTCACATAAAAACGTGGATTGAAGGAACGGACTGTTGAGACTACTTATCTCCATGAGCACCCAACCTTTCTAAATTCGAGATCGAATTTAGTATAGCCTATGCTGCAAGAATATTATACACCGTAAGACAGTCTATTCTACACGGTATTTGTGCATTGAATTTCAGCTTACCTTTTTTTTGTTGAATACTTGCCCGCTGCCCCCGCTAGTGGGCGGATCAGACAATTAGCGTCATAACCGATTAGATCTGTACGTCCGGCACGCCTAAGCGCCTCAAGGACCAAATGATAATTTTTGGGATTTCTATACTGTAACAAAGCACGCTGTAACGTTTTTTCCTGTGGCGTACGAGGTATATATATTTTTTCACCCGTAAGGGGGTTTAACCCAGTAAAATACATAGCAGTAGACAGACTACCCGGCGTGGGGATAAAGTCTTGGACCTGTTCGGGCTGATAATTCATATCCCGCATAAACTCCGCCAATTCTACCGCTTCTTTAAGTCCACATCCCGGATGGCTGGACATAAAATATGGAACTAAGTACTGCTCCTTACCTAACTGTTTATTCACCTGACGAAAGGCCCGCATAAAACGTTCATAGACAGCACGCCCAGATTTACCCATTAAAGCAGTTACTTGTTTGGATACATGTTCCGGAGCAACTTTTAGCTGTCCACTGACATGGTGTTCACATAGCTCTGTCAGAAATTCCTTGTAATCCCCCGCCATCAGATAATCAAACCGTAATCCGGAACGTACAAACACTTTTTTTACTCCGGGCATGCTTCTGATAGCCCTAAGTAGTTCAAGATAGTCGGTGTGATCATACTTTAGATTTCGGCAAGGGTCAGGAAATAAGCATTGACGTCCTTTGCAAGTGCCTCTATTTTGTTGTTGACTACAGGCAGGAACCCTGAAATTGGCTGTGGGGCCACCAACATCATGGATGTATCCTTTGAAGTCTGGTAGTTTTGTTAATAATTCCACTTCCTTTAAAATTGATTGGCGGCTACGACTCTGAATGATCCTCCCCTGATGAGATACCAGTGCGCAAAATGAGCATCCACCAAAACAGCCCCGATGGCTAACAATACTAAATCTTACTTCTTGGATAGCAGGCACATCACTTTCATAGCAAGGATGATATGTCCGCATATAGGGATATCCATATACCTCGTCCATTTCTTCGGTAGTAAGTGTCATGGCAGGCTGGTTTTGAATTATATAGCCTTCATCATGTCGCTGTACCACCGTTTTGCCCCGTATAGGATCCTGTTCTTGATACTGAACTTTGAAAGCCTGGGCGAACTTTTCTTTATCAATCACAATTTCACTGTAGCTAGGAACTTCGATATAGTCTTTCCAGTTGTTTAGTGTATCGGATTTAACTGTGGTCCCAGGAATATTATGCAGTTTATCTACCGCTTCACCATCAGCAAGCCTTCGGGCAATCTCTTTAATTTGTCGCTCTCCCATACCATACACTAGTATATTGGCCCGGGCATCAACAAGAATAGAACGCCGCACGCGATCATCCCAGTAATCATAATGAGCAAATCTGCGTAGACTGGCTTCAATCCCACCAATAATAAGCGGTATTTTACCAAAAGCTTCACGGATACGGTGACAATATACGCTCGTAGCCCGATCTGGACGCAAGCCCATTTTTCCGCCGGGTGAATACATATCCTTTTTCCGACGATGCTTGGCTGCAGTATAATGGGCAAGCATTGAATCTAAATTGCCGGCAGTAACCAATACCCCATAACGAGGGCGCCCCAGTTTATTAAAATCTTTCGCATTGCGCCAGTCCGGCTGAGCGATGATCCCCACTCGAAAACCCATATTTTCCAATGTCCTTGAAATGATAGCTGTACCAAAACTAGGATGATCAACATATGCATCACCTGTGATACACAAAAAATCCAACTGGTCCCAGCCACGGCGAAGCATGTCCTGTTTATTAACCGGCAAAAAATCTGCGTCTTTCATTACTAGCGCTCCTTCAGTATTCCTTTGCTTTTATGTCCGTTACATTAAAATTTATATCTAACACTTCCGCTAAGTTAAATATAGTATAGACTATTTTGTACACTCCTTCAAATTATGAAGCTAAGATTCTAAATAATCTAACCGCGGGGACGCGGAGAACGCGGATAGAATTTTGTTCTATTAAAATTATCCTCATTAAGAAACAAAACCCTTAATATGTTATATTGATCCCCTCCGAGCTCTCCGCGTCCCCGCGGTTCAATAACGCTTATACTCTTTATGCCGCAAAGATCAGTCTGCAGACAGTTACGGCCGCAAAGAACCCGACCATATCTCCAAATAGTCCTACAAAGACTGCATAGCGTGCATGCTTAATACCCACCGAACCAAAGTAGACTGTTAGAATATATAAAGTGGTATCCGTACTGGCAAGAATGGTTGATGCCATTTGTCCCACAATGGAATCAGGTCCGTATGTTTGCAAAATATCCGTGGTCATTCCCAAAGCACCTGTACCTGATAATGGACGCATTACCGCCAAAGGAATTAACTCTGCAGGAACTTTTAAATACAACAGCAACGGTTTAAGTCCCATAGTAATTGCATCCATAGCCCCTGAGGCCTTAAAAATGCTAATGCTTACCATCATGGCAATTAAGAATGGCATAATACGTAGTGCCGTATCAAACCCTTCTGTAGCTCCTTCGACAAAAACTTCATAAACCTGAATTCCCCTGAGATAACCAAACAGAGGAATGATTAATAACATGAACGGAATAGCCCACGCAGCGATAGTTTCAACTATACCAATCATCTCATACCCCCCTCACGGTGATAAATGCGTTGACAGATCTTATCGCAAGTAATTACTGAAAGATTTGCTATAAGGGAAGCAATTAAAGTAGTAGCCACAATTTCTGTCGGATTGATAGAGCCTGCAGCGGCACGTAGAGCAATAACCGTCGCCGGAACCAACGTAAAGCCGGCGGTCGTTATCGCCAATAAGGTACACATCGCTGCTGAGGCGGAAGTCTTCTCCGGATTTAGCGTCTGTAATTCCTGCATCGCTTTGATGCCAAGAGGAGTTGCCGCATTACCAAGTCCAAGTGCATTTGCACTTAATAACATCATTATCGCCCCCATAGCGGGATGATCTTTGGGTACACTTGGAAATAAAAACCGTGTAATCGGTTGAATTATGTAACAAAATATCCTAATGATACCAGATTTATCTGCAATTTTCATGATCCCAAGCCACAAAGCCATTACACCAACTAGTTTAAAGGACAGGCTAACTGCAGCTTCGGCTGCTTGCAGTGTCGCCGCCGTAACCACTTCAATTTTACCGTTGATGCCGCCCACAATTATACCGATAATGATCATCCCTAACCAAATAACATTGATCATATATGCCTCCCCCTTGCCCCTCTTGTTGCTTCACCCTATGAGTAATTGTTCTTGAATAGAACAAAAAGCAGGATGATCTTGGTTGAAACAACTAACCGCGGAGACGCGGAGGACGCGGATAAATTTTACTAACCCCTCTAGTTTTTCTATATTCTCAAATCCCACGAATATCCAGACATTATCCTTTATCAAGAATCAAAAAACAAAATATGTTATATTAGTCCCCGCGCTCTCAGCGTCTCCGCGGTTTAAAAATATCCCAATTTAAAAAAACGAACCATCTAAGGTTCGTTTAGCATTAGTGAATATACATTTACATACTCTAAGTAAAGTTCTTAATCATAAAAGATAACGCTTGCCACATAGTACCCCATACCATACCAAAAAAAGATTTTTTCTCAACGTCGGCCGTAGCAACCAGATTTGTACTGGCAACCTCTTTACCTTGATATAAGACTTTGACCCTCCCGACTTTTTGTCCGGTTGCTATTGGAGCGACAACGCGATCGACCTCTACGACGCTAGTAATTTTATCCCGTTCCTCGGCCAGAGTTCCTACGACAATATCGTCGGCACTTGCTAAAGGAACCCGATCTGTAATACCATCTCTTACATGTACAGTTTTTAGGATGTCACCCTGTTTGATCACTGTAAAGGGCGATACCATCGAGAAACCGTAGTCCAGCAGGTTTATTGAATCAGTCCACATCACTTCACTATCCAATACAACAGCAATTAACTGAACTCCATCGCGCTTTGCCGCTGCTACTAAACAACGTCCTGCTGCATCGGTATAACCCGTTTTAACCCCGTTACCACCTTCGTATTGCCATAATAATTTATTTTCATTGTACAGATCACGGACTGTATCTTTGCTGGGCCAGGGCATGACTTTGTGTACCGTTTCAACAATAGTACCAAACATCGGATTTTTATAACCATACGCCGCTATACGCGCTAAATCATGCGCCGTACTGTAATGCATATCATCAGGTAGTCCATTGGGATTTGTAAAATGGGTTGAGTTCGCCCCAATTGCGGTGGCCTTTCGATTCATTAACGTCGCAAATTTTGAAACCGATCCCGAGATATGCTCAGCGACTGCAATGGTGGCGTCATTGCCAGAAACCAGCATAACCCCATATAGCAGATCTGACAATTTCATTTGCTCGCCGGGACTTAACCACATGGTAGAACCTTCCGTCCCCGATGCCTTTTCACTGGTAGTGACAACATCATCCAAATTTGCATTCTCTAGTGCCACAATCAGCGTCATCATTTTAGTGGTACTAGCCGGGGGACGTTTTTCGTCTGCATTTTTTTCATAAAGCACTCTACCTGTTTGTGCTTCAATTAAGATGGCAGATTTAGCCTTTAAGTCAATTTGTTGGGCAGCTACTGGCGCTACTAAATTGCTTACGGCTATTAATATCATTATTTGTAGTAGATATTTTGCGTATTTAAACATTGACTCCCTCCATCTCAGCTATCGACACAGGCAATCATCATTATAATTTAACCATACGGTAAAAGTCAAAATGAGTATACTTACATTATTCCGTGTTTTTGGGAGAAACTAAGCATTAAATTAAGGAGGTGATGATATTGGCTGAAGTTTTAGATGTGAAAAGCGCACTTAAGACCGTTCTCGTCCAAAAACAGGAAGCTGTTAGAGATTTTCAGAGTTTTGCTGACCGTATCAGCGACTCCGACGTTTCCAAAATGTTTAGACATTTTGCCGAAGCCGAAGCCTTACATGCAACGCAAATTAAGGACAAGTTGGAAGATCTTCAATAAAATTAAACCGCACCAAATGGTGCGGTTTAATTTTATGCTAAAAGAAATAGCATTATGCAGATTATAGCTTAAATTCTTTAACAAGATGTTCGCTTTTCACACCAGTTCCCGGAAGGTCGGGATCTAAATCATCTAAGCCTTGTTGTGTACTGGTTTTGCGTTTTTCTGATACGCCCAATATTTTGTCAATTATTTGTGGTACAACATCTACAAGCCGATCATAGACGGCATTACCGTCAACAGGCAGTAACCTAACCTGACCCTGTCCGACGATCAGAAACCCCATTGGTCGAACCGAAACCCCTGCACCACTGCCACCAGCAAAAGGAAGATTATCTACCTTCTGATTGCCCTCTATTTCAAACTCGCCACCCCCGGCTGCAAACCCAAAACCAACCCTGGATATGGGAATAATCACCGTGCCATCTGGTGTTTCGACAGCGTCGCCTACAACAGTATTAACATCAACCATTTCCTTAATACTCTCCATGGCGGTTTTCATTAAACTTTGAATTGGATGTTCAGACATGAGCACCTTACCTCCTATATTTTGTACCTCAACAAACGGATTCCGGCACCTATAATATGACCAAGCCGTACGCTGAATATACATTCAAAATCGGTATGGAAGATCTCCTGGTTATAAATGGGCATAACTTTTACTATAGGACTGAATGATGCGTGATCATGTTTATGCCACAGAGCTGAAATGATATAACTTTTTACAGCCCAGTAAGTTCCTACTGCAATGGCAGTAACTGCAGCATCCTCAAAACCAACCCTGGTTACCCAATAAAGTCGCTCAAAATGCACTTTTTCTGTCACCCAACGCATAAAGTCAGCGTAATCATGCAGAAGATCAATTATTTTTTCAATTTTTCCATGTACTTCTTGGGGATGACCCCATGTAAAATATAGCCACGCACGACCCTTAGCTTGCTCACTTTCGATATGGGATACAGTTTTTCCACCTCGGGACTGTATTTCAGCTTGTAGCCATGGAAAATTTTTGCCTTTGATCAATTCTGCTATGGGAATTGTTAATCGGTAGCGAATCATTTTTCCTAGTGCTGTTGTATCAATTATGATATAGTCATCGGCTTCTTTACGATGATAAGCTAGGCGAAAATGAAAAGGCACCAACATAAAAGTGACCACAAACAAAAACATAACCGCGGCCAAGATGGTGTACGGCACCAAAATCCCTCCCCGGTTAAAACTCAATGCTTATTCTGCCACATTTTATTTAATTTATGCGCCCATATAAAAAACGAATCAGTCTGCAACTGATTCGTTTTCGGATAACGCTTTACAAACTTCTTGTTCAGTCAAGCAAACATCAGTTAAGGATGGTAAATCTCCTAAATCTTTCAAACCAAACTGCCGTAAAAATTCTGATGTCGTACCGTAAAGAATGGGACGCCCCAAACCTTCCTTACGTCCCACTTCCTTAATAAGTTTTCTATCCAAGAGTGTATGTAAAGCACTGTCGACTTTGACTCCTCGGATAGCTTCGACCTCCAAACGAGTGACGGGTTGTTTGAAGGCAATAATGGATAGGGTCTCCATCGCAGCGGTCGACAAAGCTGAAACTTGTGGCTTGTACATTTTTTCTATATACGGTGCAATTTCCGGACGTGTACAAAATTGATATCCACCAGCTACTGCGGTAATCGTAATGCCACGTTCAGATTTATGGTATTCATCCATTAAACGTCCCAATAACAATAATATATTTTCCTCATCCATTTCCAGCATCTCAGATAGCTTTTTTGCCGACAAGGGTTCTCCGGCAATGAAAAGCAACCCTTCAATAATGCGTTTTACATGATCGTAAAACATATTACTTCTCCCTTTTCAACCATTCTGCCGCTTTAATCTTGCTGTTGGACTACAAGTTGCAACATTATCTCACCGAAGCGTCCTGTTTGTCGGACAATAATGAGACGCATGCGCATTAGCTCCAACAATGCCAGAAAGCTCGTAATTTTTTCTGAGCGACTGGATTTATAGCCAAATAAAGTGCTAAAATGCAAACCATTATCTGCTTTTATTCTAACTCTACGTAAGATTTCCTGCATTTTATCTTTTACAGTATACTCTTCACGTTCTATCATGGCTGGAACTTCTTCCTGCCCCTGGAGAACTGCTATAAACGCCGTAAATAAATCATCCAGACTTAATCCTTCTAACGGCAATGGCTGATCATTCCAAGGACCTCTCAAAGGTTGCCGTGAGAATACCTTCATTTGCAGACGTTGCTGGACCGCCAATTCTCCAGCAGCCTGTTTAAATTGTCGATATTCAATAAGTCGTTGCACGAGTTCCTGCCGCGGGTCATAGTCTGCATCTTCCGCTTCCTGTAGTTCAGATAGTTTAGGTGGCTGCGGAAGTAACATGCGAGATTTAATTTGTAACAACGTTGCAGCCATCACTAGAAATTCACTGGCGATTTCCATATCGAGATGTTGCATGGAGCGGATATATGATAGATATTGTTCTGCAATCATGGCGATCGGAATGTCATAGATATCTAGCTGTGCTTTATCTATAAGATGTAATAATAAATCCAAAGGACCTTCAAATACTGGTAATGAAACATTATAGGCCATATCAGAGTTTGAGGGCATCCCGGACTTCGCCGATGGTTTTACGGGCAATTTCCCGCGCCTTTTCAGCTCCGGAATACAATATCTCATCAATTAAACCGGGATTTGCTTCTAAAACAAGCCTCCGCTCCCGAACCGGCGTAAGATGATCAATCATGCGTTCAGCCAGACGTTTTTTACATACCACACAACCAATAGAGGCATTTTTGCAGGACTCAGTAATCTCAGCTGTATCGCCATCGTTAAACAGCTTATGAAAGGTAAATACACCACATACAGCAGGATTTCCTGGATCTGTTTTTCTAACCCGCTGTGGATCGGTAATCATTTGACGCACCTTTGTGCCAATTTCTTCAGGATCCCCTGACATACTAATATCATTGCCATAGCTCTTACTCATCTTCCGACCGTCGATACCTGGCACTAACGGATATTCACTTAACTTAACCCCAGGTTCCGGAAATACATTTCCATATAAGTGGTTAAATCGTCGAACAATTTCCCTAGCCAATTCCAAGTGCGGAATTTGGTCTACCCCTACAGGCACCAAAGCCGCTTTATAGAGGATAATGTCAGCAGTTTGTAATACGGGATACCCCAGAAAGCCATATGTATTAATTTCTTTACCCATATCTCCTAACTGCTGCAATTTGTCTTTGTATGTAGGAACCCGTTCTAACCAGCCTAACGGCGTAAGCATCGACAGCAGCAAATGTAATTCAGCATGTTCTTTCACATGGGATTGCACGAAAATAATACATTTTTCCGGATCGAGTCCGGCGCTTAGCCAATCAATCGCCATTTGGTGAATGTTTCCCTTAATTCCTCCTGGTTCCTCGTACTGAGACGTTAGCGCATGCCAGTCTACAATAGAGAAAATACATTCATATTCATGCTGCATCTTAATCCAGTTCTGAAGTGCCCCCACATAATTTCCAAGATGAAATCGCCCTGATGGTTGCATGCCGCTAAAAACCCGTGCTTTTGTCATGTTGTAACCTCCTATAAAACCACGTTAATGATCATGATAATTAGCTGTGAAATACTGCTCATAATTGGTTGTACGAACTTTGATACTAACCCGAGGTACACTAGCGCAATTAGTAAAAATGGTCCATATTGTTCAAAACGTTCGAAGTAGTCGCCATATTTTACGGGCAGGAATCCGGCTAATACCTTGGAACCGTCCAAAGGTGGAATAGGTAATAAATTAAATACAGCAAATAAAATATTATAGCCAATTATTAAGCTTGCTGTCATTTCCATTGGATAATTAAGCTTAAAACCTAGTTTTTCCACTAAAGCAAATATAAAAGCGGTTAAAAACGCCAAGCCGATGTTAGAAAGAGGCCCGGCGAGCGATACAATAATGGTTCCTTTGCGCCAATTTCTAAAATTGCTAGGATTAATCGGCACCGGTTTAGCCCAGCCAAACTTAAATAGCCATAGCATAATCAAACCAAGCGGATCAAGGTGAGCTACCGGATTCAAGGTTAGTCGTCCATGTAAACGAGGTGTTGGATCCCCTAGATTAACTGCCGCACGGGCATGGGCATATTCATGTATCGTTAGCGCCATCAATAACGCTGGAATTCTGAAAATCATATCCGCGTCAAACACTTCCACAAAACTCCTTCCCCTGGCTAATTAGCCCTTTTACGTACTCAATTTCGTCCTCTTTATACAGTAACTCGCTATTTAGTTTCTTACGCTGTATCGAGCTTAAAATATCTCCAATCACAGGGCCGGGTTTAAAACCTAACTGTTTTATATCATTTCCGTCCAGTAATGGCCTTATCCCCTGCAGGTCTCTCAGATATATGAGGATCCGCTGGCTGGGGGTTTTGTGACGGCATAATAACGTAGCTATAAACACAATTGTTTCTCCGCTTAAGGGATGTAATAGTTCATATATATCCGCTCTCGTTAGAAGCTTCTGTTGGAGCTTTTCCTGGATCTGCTGATACATCAAAAAGGTATGGTCAAGTTTTTCCTGTTGCCGAGACGTCAATTTTAAAGTAGCAAAACAGGCGTTTTTCCGTTCTTGGTCAAGTTGGTAAAAAAGCAACATTGGAATAATAAGCCAAGGCGTATCTATTTTTCGATATAACTCCACGACATGCCGTACTTGCTGCACCCTGCGTAAAACCTGCCATACATCGTTACCAAGTTCGACATCAGGATATAAGAGCGACCATAACCCAATATTGTCCAGACGCTTAAGAATTCTACGACAACGTTTTTCTTTAAAAATCAAGACCAACTCGCGGGTAATTCGCTCAGGGCTCAGCTGTTTATAAATCTCTTTATCGATACTATTACGCATGAGCTGTTCGGTCTGTGTTTCCAGAACAAAGCCGTAACGCTGTTCAAACCGCACCGCACGAAACATACGCGTTGGATCATCAAAAAAACTCTGACTATATAATATTCGAATTAATCCCTGTTTTAAGTCAGCATAGCCTCCAAAAAAGTCAAGTATTCTACCAAAATCATCCGGTGTAATATCAACAGCCAAAGCATTTATGGTAAAATCCCGCCGCCCTAAATCCTGCCGTAAGGAACTGAAATGAACCGTCGGCAAAGCTGCCGGGAATTCGTAATATTCGGTTCGTGCCGTGGCAATATCAATCTTTTTGCCGTTAGGTAAAGTCAGCACGGCGGTGCCAAATATACCGTAAACCTTCATGTCCGCCTGCCAGCGCCTGCCTAATTCCTGAGCATAGGCCAGTCCATCCCCTTCAATAGACAAATCCAGGTCTTCACCGTCAAAGCCCAGCAGCAGGTCTCGAACATACCCGCCAACAACAGCTGCGCGCATTCCCATCTCGGCAGCAAGCTTCCCTGCCTCTACAACAGCCTCGTAGACCCAACCGCGCATGCGAAGCAACCCAACAACAGTTTCCGCTTCTGGCAAATCTACAGTGTCGCCTTTACAATAAATCGTCCGATTACGATTAACTAGCTCTGTCCCATGTAATGCTCTTAAAACATCCGACCGGGATACGATCCCTGTAATTTCCTCATGATCTACAATTGGGAGACGTCCAATATCATGCTCAATCATCATTTTCTGCAAATCTCGGATTGCGGTTTCTGGTGAAGCATAACGCACCTTGGTCTGCATAAACCCTTTTACTGGTGCATGACTAAGTTTTCTTTGAAGCGCTTTTTCCACATCCCTGCGGGATATCATACCAATTATACGCATGCCTTCCACAACCGGTAATCCGGAATGACCGCAGCGAACTAAGATTTTACTCACTTCTTTAATCGTGCTCGTAGGCGCTATCGTTTTTACCGGGGTCGACATGACATCTTTTGCAGTACGGCAGATGGAATGGCCCTCTGTAAGCATCCGCCCCACCTTTTGATAAACGGTTTCCAGCCTTTCATCCTTAATTACGGCTGAGGCGGCACGGATGTGCCCTCCACCGCCCAAGGCTTGGGCAATCTTTCCCACATCAATCTCACTAGAATAGCTGCGTCCCACAAAATACACATGTTTTCCCATTGAAACTATCGCCGCAGCAGCATCTGTATCATATAATTCGCCCATTCGATGGGTAATGAGAGCTAAATCCTCGACAAAATTATTCCGTTCTGCTTTTGCAATAATATAGCGTAAACCATGCAAATCAATAATTTCAGCCTCCGCCAGCAGTGTTGCCAGCAAGCTTCGCTGTTCCTCATTAAGTGACCATCCGCTAAACTCGCTGACAGTCTGCAACTGGGCTCCAACGGACAACAGGAACGGTAAAACTTGTGCATCACGGACGGTAGTGTTCGCAAAAACGAATCGTCCAGTATCTTCATAAATTCCCAGCGCAGCTACCGTGGCCTCAAAAGGAGTAAGTGTTAACCCTTGTTGCATAATTTTTTCTATTATGAGTGTCGTGGTAGCTCCTACCGACTCGACAACCTCATGGTGCCCCTTGATGTCATTGTTTAGACCAAAATGATGATCATAAACGAAGATTTCAACATCAGTGCGGTTTAATAGTTCCTTAAATGGTCCGATACGTCCCGAAGAACGGTTGTCTACGATGATTAACTTATGTACGTCTTCAATTTTAATTTCGGAAACTCGTTTGATGGGCAGCGCATCCTTATGGAGAGATACGAAATCCCGCACATTTTTATTCAATGTACCTGGAAAAGCCATGAGCGCCTCAGGATACAATTTTTGTGCTAAGAGGGTCGAAGCTAGGCTATCCATATCTGTATTGATGTGTCCAATAATTATTTCCATGTACAGCCTCCCCAATATACTAAATTTTATTATACCGTAGAAAGCAAAAAATGGCAAAATAGGTTTCGCATCCATAAGAGGGTTAGACCTATACGCCCACTAACAAAGAGTATTGGATAAAAATACAGAAATATAACACCTGTACAAATTGTACAGGTGTTATATTTCTGTATCTCCCTAAAGAAAAATTTATAATATTTCCGCTATCTTTTCTACGTTTCCTGCGGCGCTTGCAAGTTGTTCCATTGCAGTTGAGATTTCATGAGCTGCTGCCGCCTGCTGTTCGCCGATTTGAGAGGCCTTACCAATCCCCTCAATTATATTTATTGACCGGGTTTGAATATTATTTATGATACGCTTTATATCATTCACTGAGCGGCTGCTGTTATCAGCCATTTTTCTAATCTCCTCCGCTACAACAGCGAAGCCTCGTCCTAGTTCTCCGGCTCGTGCAGCTTCTATAGCAGCATTAAGCCCAAGTAAGTTGGAATTTGTCGCAACATCACTAACAAACTTTAATATTTCGTCAGTTTGTTTTATTTCGGCGATCACACCTTGCCCCAACTCTTTTAGGTCATTAAGCGTGTTTGACAAAGTGGCTGCAGTAGCTGCTAATTCTTCAGATGTAGCTGTCATTTCCTGGGATGTTGCAGCAATAGATTGAGCCGCTTCTTGTAAAGTTTGCTGGTTAGATAAACATATAAACACTGCGGTAGCACCTATCAGTTCATCGTTTTCGAAAATAGGATAACTTATAGATTTAACAGGTGTCCCATACATCTCTCTAGGTAATATTCTTTCAACCTGCTTTCGTACTGCTAAACTTTCTTGTATTGCCCCCCCTGTTGCTGCAACATCTCCAATTTTCGCTTTAACCGTAAAAGTTTTAGGGTAAGCAATCCCTTGAAAAACACCTTTTGCGTCGACGACCAATACTGCGCAGTCAATAGGAAAAATACTCTGGAATATTGGACTTGCATATACCATTGGATCTAACCTAGACATATAAATCACCTCTACTAGTTTATTGGGATGGTATATCCGAAATATTAAAATTACATTATCTGAGTCTATCTGCTACCAGTATTAAAATTGGCATCCCCATAACTCATTCAGTATACTAATATTACCGACCCATCAATTTATTTTCATCCATTCAAATCGGACCACTTTAAATCCAGCTATTATTTTATTTTTCTAGACAAAACATGTTGTTTCCTGCGAAAATTAGATAAATTTCACCTAGTTATTAAATATACAAACTTGTTATTCATGGTGTTTCTCGAAATGTCTCCGACAACCACCCCAGTATCCCAAGCAGCAATACAACACTCATAATTGACAAGACTCTCTAACAAATCATCTCTCCTGGTTTATATCCGTCAGGCAATTCTTCTTCACTTAAAAATTTGAAATTGTCATCACGCAGTATTGGTAAAAATACTCCGTATGGAATCCTGGAAAACTCACCGGCATAATTACTGGCTCCGAACCACTTACCCTCTTTGCTGCTCAAATTTAAATCTCTAGCAAATTTTGTATAGTTTGAGCAATCATGTACTACTAAATCCCACTTATCTTCATCGGCTATTTTCATGAATTTCAGAGTTAATTCCCTACTCCAAATTGGAGATATATAGCCATGTCTGGAAATATACATATTTTCCCCATAATAATTGCCTATGTTATTCTCATTTAAATGTAATTCTGCACAATTGATAAAATCGAGTTTTGTCTCTAAGATCGCTTGCTTTTTCTTAAAAAAAGCTTCGAAAAACTCAGGAGTCATTGGAGTTTCAATACCTGCATTTTTAATATATTTTTTCGCTATTCCAATATTTTCAATAACTTTGTCTGAACACTTAGAAGCACCCAGGTTAAAACGTATCTCGTTAAGACCGGCTTCACCTAATGCTTTCAATGTCTCTTCCTTAGCTAAAGTGCCATTTGTATATAGATGTTGATGAATCTGAGCATCACTAAATTTCTTTATTACCGAATAGTATTTTTCAATTTCCATGAATGGCTCTAAATAAACGTAGGAAATGCCAGTGGGTTTCTGGTGGATGGAAAGAAGTAAATCAATATCCTTCTCATAAAATTTTGTGTCTCCAATTCCCCACATACCTTCGCCAACTGGAGGAATATCTTCTAGTTCTCCATAATTATAACAGAACTTACACTCTATGTTACATTTGTTCGTTTTCCTAATTGCACTCAAACCAGTGCCCAACAGACAAGAACGACATCCTTTTGAGAATTTGTTTTCATTTCCCACAAAAAAAGTTCTATTCTCCAAAGTTTTCAAACCTCTAATTTTCGACATTAACATATCATTTCTATGATCGATCGCTGCCTCAATTTGCGCAAAGGTAGAGTAAACGATTTCTTGTTGTTTTGTCATAATTTCCTCTTCCTCAGGCAATAGCGAAAAAAATTCAAACCATATCAACGCATCTTTCTTTGAAATTTTCATAATGTATCCTCCTCGTAGTGCGCACGTTGTGCGCTTCATATATATTTCACAGAAATCATCGCTCCTGCGTTGCGATGTAAGACAACCGACTAACCTCATGCGAAAGCCTCTGGGGGACTATAGCATGTCGGTAAAGTCAGGATTAGACAGCGCCTGCTGTCGAGTGGCCTGGCGAGTCAGGCCATATATGGTAAAGCAAGATACCAATACAAAAAGGCAGTCAGGAACTGCAGTGACCCAAAGATCGTCAAACACCTAAAGTGTGAAATGGAGAAG
>Ga0074193_1001535_pt1 | contig 27065 bp, 22 predicted proteins | sample EPASupsiteHSE605_FD_64523 | JGI IMG/M metagenome (GOLD analysis project Ga0074193, IMG submission 64523) | Bioremediated contaminated groundwater from EPA Superfund site, New Mexico - Sample HSE6-05 | ecosystem: Environmental > Aquatic > Deep subsurface > Groundwater > Contaminated ... | reverse complement strand
TGTGTTAAAGAGTTTCCTCCTTTACTGCATATCCACAGGCGTGCTTCATGGAACCAGGATTTTTCTTTGGAATTCCATGGACAGACTTTAATACACCTGCCGCAGTTGACGCCTTCCTCATTACCGCAACGGAATGTGGCACATATTTTGTAGTCGCTGTTCCACCGCAGGTAACCGTTCATTTCCACTGGATCTTTATCTGGGCTGATGGCTTTAGAAGGACATTCATTAGCACATTTCATGCAAACCCTGCAAAAATCCAACATTCCAAAATCAATGGGTTTATCGGCAACCAAAGGCAAATCGGTGGTAACCGCAGCACATTTGTTGCGGAATCCCATTCTGGGATGAGCAACACAATCTCCGGTACGGGTATGTTCACCCAGTCCGGAAGCTATAAGTGCCGGAGGAATGGCAAGACCATAATTGCCAAAATGATGGGCTCTCGCATTATAGCCTAGATTTCGAATATATCGCGCCATAATGACAGCAATATTAGCTGTGGCATGATAACAACGCATTGACTGGCATACAGATATTCCGTCATACCCAGTTGATGCCAAATAGGTTTCCAAATGCTGTTCAACCGCAAAAGTAATAACATAGGGGTATTCCGGTTCTGTATTTGGTACTTCTGCGATCGGCGTTTGTGGCGGAAGGATACCGGCAGCTAATACAGTTATGGGAGGCATACACTTCGTGCCGTAATAACCGTATGAAGGCATTTGGCCTATACCAACATCATCTGCCCTGAGATAATAAGCAAGGTCTTTGATATGCTGGGACATTTGTTCGGGATCGGGAATAGGAAGTTTATCTTTTCTCGGCGTGCCCATGACAGTCTCATCTCCACTAATCATCCCAAGAGCCTGCATTATGCCACCCGTTAAAGGGCTTCTTTCGCCTTGGCTAAGGAGTCCGAATTTCGCCTTATCACCCAGTAGACCTCTGGTAGCGAGTCCGAAACCCGAATTAAATTCTCCCGATTTTTTGATCGGCCCAACAATTTTGCTTGTTCCCAACCACTGGTCGTTATTTTCTACAAAGTGAACCGTAGCACCGCCATAATTGTTTACAGGGCGTAATTTTGACCATTGTCCTTTGGCAGGTGTATAGCTTAGGTTACTAATAGCCGCATTTGCAATCTTAGGTGGAGCTGCGATTGCACCCATCACACCCATGGCGGCAGCGGCTGCCCCGGTTCTCAGAAAACCGCGGCGGCTTACCGAAAATTGCTGCTTGGGTTCTTTTTCTCCATTTTTTGAAATCTCCGACATCAGTTCTCCTCCTTTTAAGCCTGAATTGACTCTTTTGCCTTGCTTTTTGCGCCGATAAAACCTAATATGCGGGCCAAAACAACGGCCAATACCACTGAAATTCCTCCGAACAGGAAAATCGCTGTGCTTGTTGCCTTGACATGTCCTACGCTGGCATTAATGTAAACAAATGAAATCCCCATGCATGTGATTAAAAACCAAATTACATATAATGCCCAAACCAGCGCGGTCTGCCAATTTTTCTCTTTTTTGGCACGCGGCTTGATAAAAAGGATACCGGCCCAAAAAAGAATCCCCGCTAAAAAAATTAAGAATGTACTCATCATTCTCACCTCCTATCTTAATTTTGCTGCCTGTTTTATAAGATTATTGTATTGGTTATTACATTATCGGTTATAAGTCCCGGATTACATTGCGTATTGGGTGGAACTTTTTTTGCATTTTTGATGAAGAAAAAAATAAACCGCCTTTCGGCGGTATTTAATGATTCATCCAATCCTCAATCAAAGCTTTTAGCTGTGGAAAGTCATAAATAATAATCTTACTCCTTGTTTTATTTAAAATATTTTCTTTTTTTAGATATCTTAAAATCTTATTGACCGTTATAAAATGAACCCCTGTTATTTCGGAAATCGCCCTTTGAGATATTTTCACATCGATTTCATAAACATTATCAACCAGTTTCCCTTGTGTATTACAGAGTAAATAAAAAAATCGTAAAATCCTGACGGATGGCTTATAAAGAACCGCCTCACTAGCCTCATGCATGAAATAACAACGTTTGGATGAAAAACACGTAATATATTCTAAAAGCAATTCTTTGTTCTCATGAAGGATCATAAGAAATTGAAATTTTTCAAAAAAACAGACGTTGCTATCTTCCTCCGAAACAACATGAACATAAGAGCTTGTAAATATGCCAAGGGCTTCATCTATGAAAGTGTAGGGATCCGCATGATACATAAATTTTTGCTTTCCATTCTCATGCATGAAGCTGATACCCAATTTTCCCGAAAGTACGAAGATGATACTATCAATGGTTTCTCCAGGGAAGACGATGGATTCCCCTTTGCGATAATTACGGATGATTCCCAAATGAAGGTAATCGCGCAATTTCAACATCGGATAAAAATTTTGGGGCAAAATATAATGATCATTCATCATTTTTCCCATGTTTATCCCCTTCCGAAAGAGTCTTCCAATAAGATTTTAATAAGATAGCAACTATTTATTATTATCCTAGACTTATTTTGGATCGAGGGCAAGAAATATATTTTAGTATTCACTAATTCCTCCTGTGTTTAGCTTAAATGCCTTCTGGCTGTAAATCGACAAAGTTTACCGGTGTTCCCATCGTGTATGGGTCGCGAGAAATTCTGAGGAGGTTCTGGTTCGGGCAAAAACCTTGCTTTGGAAAGGGTAAATCTGATTTAGAAGATTGTTAGGACCGGAAAAATTATTTTCCAGTTCTTGTTTATTATTACTTGACTTCAACAATGTACTAGTGTACTATTTAGATAGTGAGCTAGTACAATGTTGAAGGGGTGACATAATGAATTTTGATAATACTGCGCCGATTTACATTCAGATTATGAATTTGATTAAGAAAGACATAATTCTAGGAAAAATGAATTTAGGCGAAAAACTGCTGTCATCAAGGGAGTATGCCCAAAACCTGAAGGTGAATCCCAATACCATGGTAAGGGTCTTCAATGAACTGGAACGGGAAGGAGTGACCTTTACCAAACGAGGGGTAGGAACTTTTATTACAGAATCGGAGGAGAAGGTGGAGATTATGAAAAAAGAAATGGCAGAGGATATTGTCAGAAACTTTATTCAAGGAATGATGGAATTGGGATTTAATTTTAACGACATGATCGAGCTGATAAAAAGCAGGCTGGATAAGGAGGCTGTTCAATGACATCTGTATTGATTGCTGAAAATGTCAGCAAAGGATTTTTCCGGAACAAGGCACTGCACAACCTGGATCTAAAGATTGAAGAGGGCAAAGTATACGGACTGCTCGGTCCTAACGGCAGTGGAAAAACTACATTTTTCAAGATTGCCGCAGGCCTTTTTAAGCCAACTTCCGGCAGAATGACGGTTATGGGTTATCCCATCGGGGCAGAAACCAAAAAACTCACGGCTTTTATGCCAACGGATGATTTTCTGTTCGGCTGGATGAAAATTGACGGGATCCTCAGTTTTTACACAGACATGTATGAGGATTTTGATCGAAATAAAGCACTGGAATATTTAACGTTCATGGAATTACAGGAAAATATGAAAGTCAGCAGTTTATCCACGGGCATGAAAGCCAGGCTCAAACTGGCCGTAACGATGGCCCGGAAGGCCAGGCTTTATCTTCTGGACGAACCGCTGAATGGGATTGACCCGATTTCCAGGGAAAAAATTGTAAAGATGATTATGGGTGCTTTCCGCGATGACTGTGCAGTGATTATTTCGAGCCATCTGGTCAGTGAATTGGAAACGATTCTGGATGAAGTAATTTTCCTGGATCACGGAACGGTCGTCCTGGCTGGTGATGCGGAAAAATTCAGACTGGAGAAATCCTGCTCGATTGAGGCACTGTATAAGGAGGTTTACCATGGCTAATCTGATAAAATATGAATTTATCCGAAAATGGAGGGGCCTGGGCATTTTTATGGCCATCGTCCTGATCCTGAATGCGGTTATTTTGGTCAAACTACAAATTGGCACGCATACTCCTGATGAGCAAATGATTGCTCTGGGGGCATTCTTTACGGGAATACTCGGCGTCTTTTTTATCCTATATATTATCGATGTAACAATGATGTACAGCCGCGATCTTGACCATAAGACGGGGTATATGTTTATGCTGACGCCGAACAGTGGCTACAAGATCCTTGGGAGCAAGGTCATTACTGCAATATTGGAAGGATTGCTGTTTCTGCTGGTCTACTTGCTGCTGCTTGCGGTCAATTTTGTGGGATTTTACGGGGAACCTCTCCGGACTTTGGTCGGAAGTGATCTGTTTTCAATGATCGTCAATCAGGTTCATCTGGAAGGGGTTAATTTGATTTCCTATTTTACAGTGAGTCTGTTGATGCTGTTTGTATCGATTGTGGGCTTGTTTTTAATGATCTATGCCGCCATATCCATTCGCAAAAGTATCCTTGCTGAGAAAAAATTCGGCGGTTTGATCAGCTTCATCATCTTTATGCTGTTAGCCTGGGCTGACAGTGCCATAACAAATACGCTGACAACGGATATCTTTAGTGCCAATTCGATGATCAGTCCAGGGGTGCCAAGCTATACGTTTCTTTCGATTCAAATTTTGATTCAGGTGGTGCTGGGTGCCGTTTTCTTCTGTGTTTCCGCCTATTTGCTTGAGAATAAAATGGATATGTGATTATTACAGTTCCGGGATTGTTTATGTTTCCTTTTAGGAAAGAAAAAAACTGCTGCAGACGAAGTTGTGAATGGCTATAGGTTTTTATTAGGGCAATAGTTATTGTGTTGCGATTCAAATTAAAAAATGATTGGTAAATAAAAAGCAAATTAGATAGCTTGGGTTCGTATTTGGTAGAACTCAGGCTATCTAATTTTGTTCTCAGCTGATAAGTTAAATGTTAAAGAAATTATCTGTATTGCCTGAAGCATCATAAGACTGAGGTAAAGACCATGGGGGTAGGGGTCACTCAGATAATGAGTTAAACGACTTTGATACAACGCCACTACCTACAATTTTTGCCTCTACCTCTACTTCTACGTCAGCTTGACGGAAAGTATCTCTCCATTTGGAGGCAATCTCCTGCCAAAAAGATGGATCGTAACGGTGTATCTTCTGCATTAAGCCAAAAAAATCTGAATCATACTCTTTGGCCTTGGCAATCGATTTAAGCGGATATTCACGGATTTTATCCGAAATTAATTTTTCAAGCGGTTTGATTTGATCCGGGGTAATGTCAAGCCCGCCAGTTTCAGGGATCAATCCTACCGTTTGAATTTTAATTTTAAAGGAAGGTTTACCGTTTGTTATTGTGAAATTGATTTTACTTTTAGAGCCTGTCAAGTAATAGCCTAAAGATTTATTATTTATCGTAAATGGAATCGCAATATGAACGTCCTTGAGTTTTCTTGCAATTAACAAGTACCCCAAGGCTTCTTCTTTATCCAACCAACCTACGAGCCTAGCTTCACGAAAAACACCAAACCCCTGAACAATTACAGAATCTGGAACGGTCTCTCCTTCTACTGAAGAAATCGGTTCTATCTCAGGAAGTAAGGCATCCCGGTCAGGACTGAGCAGCCATTCTGAAAACTCATTCATTGTAATTCCACACGCCACGCCTTTGTCGATGGCTATTCTCTCCGACTGATTTTTGATTTGTTGGGCGAGAGTGGTAGTTCCTGAAGGTTGAAGCTGTATGATCCGTGAGGCTAAACCCTTGGTCACCAATAAAAAAGCACCTCCACGTGCATCAGCGTTATTCATAGAAACTCCAATCTGAGTTGGAAAGTTTTCCTGTGCATTTCGTGCCCCATAAACGTGTACATAGGTATGTCCATAAAAAGGTGTTTTCGGTAACCGTATCATTAATCTACTGATTATTTCCATCATCGACGTACTTGTAGCGCTGATCAAGTATTCGGAAGATGTGCCGTCTTTTTGTTGGCTGTCCTGTTTCCCCGTGTCGGATGGACGCATTATTCTCATCCAAACCTGAAATTGGTCGACTCCATTCACGTTAACATAGTCTCCTCCGAACATTGTAGCTACCGCGAGATCCTCTACTTCCTTTTTACATCCGGAGATAAAAAAAGTCGATAAGAGAAGGATTAATAGGCAAAATTGCATTATTTTACGTTTCATCGAATTGACCCTCCAACGCCTTTTTTTCTTATAACCGCAACCAGGAGAAGGAACAAGGGGAGAACTATTTCGAAGAATAGTCCAAAAGGGGGCCAGTATTTCCCAAGAATGTTTTGAAACTGGATTGTATTACTGACCAAAAAAGTTGCAGATGCCACCTGTAACGGAGCCAAATAGCAGATTATCGGGTGATAGGACTTAAAACCGAAGATTTGTGCACTCATAAAACAAGTCAAATAGTAAAATAAAGTAGTTTTAATCATTATTCCAGTCAGCCAAAAAAAGAAAATAAAGCCTTCAATCCGTTGGATATAGTTCCCATACTCTAAAGATTTAGCCAAATTCCAAAGAGGAAAAAGCAAATGGCCGGAAAGATTCGGGCCAATTACCGTAATAATCATTAACGCACAAATGGTTAGGAAAGCGGTAGCGGTGAAAATAGTCCAAAGGCCTTTGCTCCAGGCTTCCCGGGGCTTGTTCACGACCGGCAGCAGCATCAAGAGTATGACTATTTCTCCAAAAAATGAGGCAGGGGCTACCGAATTTAGTAAAATAGGCTGGATTCCTGTTTCCCAAAGAGGAAGTAGTCTTTCGTAGTCTGCTTTAAACAGCGCAAGTCCAAACAGACATACAAAGCTGATAATAAAAAGGGGTAGCACAAATTGGTTGGCACGGGCGATGACCTCAATTCCTTTAAAAGCCCCAAATCCTGCCACTACTACAATTGCAGAGTTAAGGACGATCATCGAAGTTCCAGACGACAGACTGTAAGTTAAGAACTCCGAGCATTCCCTGATTATCAGAGTGTTGGCTGTGAAAAAAAACAGGGCATAGGCCACGCAGAAAAATTTACCAATGACTTTACCTAGAATTATTTCACTATACGTAGGCAGGGAAGTACGAGGAAAACGCTGTCCTAATTTCATTATAATTAGCAGCGTTATTATGCCTGCAGGGGAAGAAAATAGGGTAACAAGCCAAGCAGACTGTCCGGTCTTTTGAACAATGATTCCTGGGACAAACAGAATAGCAGTCGTAGTAATTGACATAAAAAGCAGCATACCAATTTGCGTACCGGAAATTTTTTCTTTATCTATTGGTCATTCACCTCCTTATCCGGCTTAGTGGGGCCTTGTTTAGAGGCTTGACGCAAAGATTCTTTGTCAGTGGTAAGACTTGGTCTGGTAGACATAGCCCACCAGGGAGCACGAACAAAAGTATCTTTCAAATCACGTACGCTTAGGGGCGCAATCGGCCATAAATAAGGTACGCCAAAAGAACGCAGACCACAAAGATGAAATAAAATGACCATAAGACCTGCGACTATGCCAAATAGTCCTAAAAAACTGGACAAGATGATCAAGACGAAACGTAGAATCCTTATACTTGTGCCTAAGGAATAATCCGGAAATACAAAAGAAGCAATTGCAGTTATGCTGACTACAATAACTGTGATAGGGCTGACAATGCCGGCAGTGACCGCAGCTTGGCCTATGACCAACCCCCCTACGGTGCTTATGGCCTGACCTACGGTCCTAGGTAATCGGACACCAGCCTCACGCAACAATTCAAAGGTTAGTTCCATTAAGATAATCTCAATTGAAATGGGAAAAGGCAAATCACTACGGGCTCCGGCAACTGTGGTGAGAAAGTTTAAGGGTATCAGCTCGGCATTATTGGAAAAGACAGCTACAGTTATTGCCGGAGCTATTAGGGCAATATTGATAGCAAAAAAACGGCCAATTCTGATTAGAGTGGCAAATATATTGTTATTATAGTAATCTTCAGATGCCTGGAAAAGAGAAACAATTGTACAAGGTACGATCAATACGGATGGTGTATTATCAACGATAATGGCAATTTTTCCTTCAAATAACGATGCGGCAGTTCGGTCCGGACGTTCAGTGTTTTGGACAAGAGGAAAAAGCGTAAGGGATTCATCGGCAATTAGCTCCTCGATGTAGCCACTGTCCATAATACTGTCTATATTAATCCTGTTCAGCCGTACTTTTACTTCCTTCACTATTTTGTCATTGGCAATTCCTTGAATATAACAGATCCCTACTTTGGTTTGCGAAATTTCGCCCAAGGTCATCGACTGATATTTCAAGCGGCTGGAACGGATCCGTCTACGCAATAAGCTGACATTTGTGGGCAGGCTTTCCACAAAGCTATCTCTTGGACCCCGTATGTTCTGTTCTGATGAGGGTTCGTTGACGGCTCTTTCTTCATACCCCTGGACTGCTATAGCAATAGCTGTGGAATAGCCGTCGATCACTAAAATAAGATGACCGTTAAGCAAAAAGTTACTCAATTGTTGAATGTCTGATACGGGTTTAGCCTGGTGGTTAATCAATATCCGCTTCAGAATAATTTGAGGCAGACTTGCATTCATTGTTGTTATTTCCTGTACTTGAAAATAATTTTCCTGCATAATCGGTTTTAGTATTGATTCGTTAATCATGACAGGATCACAAAGACTGTCTGCATAAATAATGAAAGATCTTGTTGAGGTTGGCAGGTTAAGTATAAATTCCTTACTTACGATATCTTCACAAAGATGAAAAAAGTCGTGTAATATTTGTAGATTTGTATCTATATCAGAAGTTAATGTCCTCGTTTCTTGTGTATCGTCTTGAGGTGTCTTAAATATTTTCTGTGATGATCTGCTAAGCACTTTAGTTAACAGTTTCTTAATCATTCATTTTTCATCCTAATTCCGGCTTTTATTTAGTTTATCCGCTGCTTGCCTATCTATACTCAATAAACTAAGACTTTAATTTATTGCTGATGTCGTTGGATCCACAAGAGTCAGGGTTACACAAATCTTAAAAGAATTAACGAGACAGGGACTGTTAAGCAGGATGGGAAAAAAGTTTATTGTATATCCGGAAACGTATTCTGTTAATAGGAAGCCGAAATAATTTAGGATGATTATTTATGAAATTACTATCCTTATTTTCTTATAAAGGTAAGGATTTTTTCTTTTTTGGCATTTTAATGGTATAATTACACCAGTCAAAGTACCTTTAATCTTGATAACAAGGAGTTCACATGAGGTTAGTCAATATCAAATATGTTCAGGAAGGATCTGTGCTGGCCAGACCGATAAGAAACTCCTACGGCAGGATACTTCTCGGTAAAGGAATCGTACTCAATAAGAACTATTTAGCAAAGCTTAAAGATATCGGCTACGATATGGTATTCATTCAAGATGAACGGTTTCAAGATGTTGAAATCGGTTATGCCATTACGGACAAGACCAAAGAGATTGCATATAATGCGGTTCGGGGTGTTACCGATGAACTGGAGAAACATCCGGAGGCAGAGATAGATGCGGATTCAGTCCGTTTTGCGGTTCTAAATCTAGTTCAGGATTTGTTGCACAGTTTTGATATCCTTAGTAATCTGACTGATATTAACGGCTACGACGAATATACGTATCATCATTCGATCAATACCACAGTCCTGGCTTTGATGCTCGGAATCGGCAAAGGTTTTACCCAAAACCAGCTTTTGGAGCTCGGGATGGGAGTTCTGATGCATGATATCGGAAAAACAAAAATATCGAAAGAAATTCTAAACAAAAAAGGTAAATTGGAAAAAGAAGAATTTGAGCAGATTAAGGCCCATCCGCTGCATGGTTATGAATATATCCGCGGCAACCGTGATTTCAGCATCCTGTCTGCCCATGTTGCGCTGCAGCATCATGAGAAATGGAAGGGCGGGGGCTACCCCAGGGAACTAAGAGAGAATGAAATTCATGAATACGCTAGGATCGCCTCTGTCGCCGACGTGTATGAGGCCTTGACCAGCAAGCGCCCTTATCGCGATGCAATGCCACCTTATCTGGCATACGAATATATCATTGTTCATTCAGGGCTGCAGTTTGACCCTGAAATTGTCCGCATTTTTGCTCAGTCTGTGGCACCGTATCCGACAGGAACCGGTATAGAGCTTAGCAATGGTTTGCGCGGTGTTGTTATCAAACAAAACCCTATTTTGCCAACAAGACCGGTGGTCAGGGTAATTGCTCAAGGCGATCAGGCCCTGGACAATCCAGATGACCTGGATTTATCCAAGCATTTATCTACGATGATCACCAGCATTGTGGATCATTGATGAAGTATTATTCCTCTACGAAAATTGGAACTAAGGCGGCAAGAATATGGATATCCAAGGCCTAAATGTATGAACCGATAAGGAGACCTTTCGTAGCATTGCTGTGGGAGGTCTCCTTATTATTGGTCATATTCCGAACATTAGAACAAAAAAACAAAATAATGTTCGGATTCTGATTGACCCTGTATTTGTTGTCGGGTAAAATATGTTTAGAATTTATTGCAGATAATATGGTGAATTTGTGATTATTTCTGCTCACAAATAAGGAAAAGCATTTAAAGGAGGAAATGAACGAATGATCTCTGTTGGTGTAATCATGGGCAGTGATTCTGATTTTTCCATCATGGAAGAAGCAGCAAAAATCCTGCAGCAATTCTCAGTACCCTTTGAAATGAAAATATCTTCTGCTCACCGTACGCTGAAAAGAACCGTGGAATGGGTGGAAAGTTTTGAGAAACAGGGAGGAAAAGTGATCATCGCCGGAGCCGGTATGGCTGCGCATCTTCCAGGTGTGATCGCCGGAGCCACGACGCTCCCTGTTATTGGTGTCCCGATCAAGAGTGGTGCTTTGGAGGGTGTAGATGCGCTTTATGCGATTGTGCAAATGCCTCCCGGTATCCCGGTCGCCACGGTCGGGATCAACGGTGCCCGCAACGCAGCGCTCTTGGCTGTAGAAATGCTGGCGCTCGCTGATCTGGAACTGCAGAACCAGCTGAAAGCTTTTAGACAAAAAATGGCGGCAGATGTTGAAGCCAAGGACAGTGCGCTTCAGGATAAACTGAAAGCTTAGAAAATATTTAAATAAAGGAGAATTTCTGTGATAGAAAGGTACACGCTTCCCACTATGGGGAGAATATGGCAAGATGAATACCGTCTAACGCTCTGGCTGAAGATAGAAATTGCAGCCTGCGAAGGATGGGCAAAAAAAGGAAAGATCCCGCAAGAGGCTGTCGAAGTAATCCGTCAGAAGGCCGCTTTTTCCTGGGACAGGGTCAAGGAAATTGAAGAAGTCACCCAGCACGACGTATTGGCCTTTTTGACCAATGTCGCTGAGAACGTCGGCGATGAGGCCAGATATATCCATCACGGACTGACTTCTTCCGATGTGCTGGATACCTCGCTCTCGCTGCAGTTGGTTGAGGCTTCCGATATCCTGCTCGAGAAGATGGATAAGCTGATTGATGTTTTAGGCAGGAAAGCCATTGAATATAAAGATACGCTGCAAATGGGAAGATCGCACGGGATCCATGCCGAACCGATTACATTCGGCCTGAAATTCGCACTTTGGTATGACGAAATGAAACGGCAGAAGGAACGGCTGAGATATGCGCGCGAAGAGATCCGGGTAGGCCAGGTTTCTGGTCCAGTCGGCACGTTTGCGAATGTTGATCCTGCTGTGGAAGAATGGGTCTGTGAGAGCCTGGGTTTGAAGCCGGCTCCAGTGTCAACCCAGATTATCCAGCGGGACAGGCACGCATTCTATGTAGGTGTGTTGGCCGGAATCGCTTCTTCACTTGATAAAATTGCCACGGAGATTCGTAATCTGCAGCGGACGGACGTCCATGAGGTCGAAGAACCTTTTGGTAAGGGACAAAAAGGCTCTTCAGCGATGCCGCATAAGAAAAATCCGGTTATTTCGGAAAGAATTTGCGGAATGGCCCGCCTAATCCGCGGGAATGCCCAGGTCGCTTTTGAAAATGTCGCACTCTGGCATGAGAGAGATATTTCCCATTCTTCAGCTGAACGTGTAATCCTTCCCGACAGCACGATTGCGCTGGATTATATGCTGCATAAGATGATTCAAACTTTGGAAGGATTAAGAGTGTTCCCCGAACAGATGATGGCAAACATTGAAAAGGTCTATGGTTTGATCTTTTCCCAAAGGGTTCTGCTTTCGCTGATTGAAAAGGGTATGAGCAGGGAAATATCCTATGCGCTGGTACAGAAAAACGCAATGAGAGCCTGGGATACCAAAGTGCCGTTTAAGGATTATGTGCTTCAGGATGCTGAAATCATGCAGTTTCTAACCAAAGAAGAAGTTGATGCGCTGTTTGATTATGAGTATCATACGAAAAACATTGACTATATTTTCCGCAGAGTCGGCCTACTGAAATAAATAAACATAAAATCAACTTTTTGGAAATTACCTATTTAAATCACATTGTTATAAGTAGCCTTAAACTCGAACGGTTTATTAAACGATGAAAATTGAATATGGATGTAAATTTAGACATTATTACTGGAGGGTTATGATATGGAAAAGCTCGCAATGCTGTATGAAGGCAAAGCCAAAAAAATCTATGATACGGATGACAAAAATGTTTTCTGGGTCGAGTACAAAGATGATGCAACTGCCTTTAACGGCATAAAAAAGGGTACCATTGTTGACAAAGGGATTATCAACAACAAGATGTCCGCGATGATGTTTTCCTATCTTCAAAAAAATGGCGTGGATACGCATTTTGTTGAGCTTTTAAGTGACAGGGAACAAATTGTTCGGCGCCTGCAGATGGTTCCGCTGGAAATCGTTGTCCGCAATATTGTAGCCGGCAGTCTCGTAAAGAAGGTTGGCAAAGAAGAGGGCTATTCTCTGGCTTCGCCTGTGCTTGAACTTTATTATAAGGATGACGCGCTCGGTGATCCGATGGTCAATGAAACCCATGCGCTTGCGATGGGATGGGCAACGATCGAACAAATCAACAAAATGAAGGAAATTGCTTTGAAGGTCAATGAGCTCATGACCAAAATTGTTGCCAAGGCCGGGATTGACCTGGTTGACTATAAGCTGGAGTTCGGTCTTATTGACGGCAAAGTCATGCTCGGAGATGAGATTTCTCCGGACACTTGCCGCTTCTGGGACAAAGATACCGGAGAAAAACTGGACAAGGACCGTTTCCGCCGGGATCTTGGCAAGATTGAAGAAGCGTATGCCGAAGTCTATACCCGTCTGAAGGACGCTGTAGAAAATGCTTAAAGCGATTGCTAAAAATACGATGCTGGGAACATAACTGCTAGAGGACAGGGACAGTATATGACAGTAGATGAAAGGAGTTCTTGACTGTGGATTTGCTCTGGGATGACAAGCCCAAAGAGGAGTGCGGTCTCTTCGGAATCTTTGCTCCTGAAAAGGAAATTGCCCGTCTGACTTATTATGGCCTTTATGCGCTGCAGCATAGGGGACAGGAAAGTGCGGGGATTGCTGTTTCCGATGGAAGAAAAATCATTGTAGAAAAAGGAATGGGCTTGGTATCCGAGGTATTCTCGCCTGATTTGCTCGCAGGTCTGCAAGGGAAAATGGCGATTGGACATGTCCGGTATTCAACGACGGGTTCAAGCCTGTTATCGAATGCACAGCCGCTGGTTGTTCATTTTCAGAACGGAATGATGGCGCTGGCGCATAACGGAAATCTGACGAACGCCGTAGAAATCAGACAGGAGCTTGGCAGTCAGGGAACAGTCTTTCAGACAACCATTGACAGCGAAGTCATTCTGAATATGATTGCACGTTACCGCAGGCATAGCCTGGAAGATGCGATTATCAAAACGATGATTGATATCAAGGGAGCCTATGCACTGCTGATCATGGCTGAAGACAAAGTTGTCGGGGCGAGAGATCCCCATGGCCTGAGGCCCTTGTGCATCGGACGTCTGGGAGAGCGGTACTGTTTCGCTTCGGAAAGCTGTGCGCTCGATACGATCAGTGCGGAATTTGTCAGGGACGTTAAACCAGGAGAAGTCGTGACGATCGACGAAGCAGGGCTTCATACCCGTTTCGGTACGCCGCAGGAACGGATTGCCCCCTGCTCTTTTGAATATATTTATTTTGCGCGGCCTGACAGTACGCTGGATAATCTGAATGTCTGGGAAAGCAGGAGGCAAATGGGTGTTCAGCTGGCGAAAGAATGTCCGATTGAGGCTGATGTGATTATTCCGGTTCCGGACTCAGGGACGCCGGCCGCCCTGGGCTATGCCCAAACGCTGGATATCCCTTTTGAGGAGGGGCTGCTCAAAAACAGGTATGTTGGACGGACGTTCATTCAGCCCACGCAGGAGTTAAGAGAAGTTGCTGTCCGGATTAAGCTGAATGCCAACAAGCAGGTCATCCGCGGACGCAGGGTTGTGATGATCGATGATTCGATTGTCAGGGGGACAACGAGCTCCAAGCTTGTCGAGATGGTCAAAGGATGCGGCGCCAAGGAGGTTCATCTTCTGATCAGCTCACCTCCGGTGAAGCATTCCTGCTATTATGGCATCGATACGGCCGAAAGGGAAAAATTAATTGCGAATCAAATGAACATCGATGAAATTCGCAGGTTTGTCGGGGCGGACACCCTGTACTATCTGTCGGAGGAAGGGCTGAAAAAGGCTTTGGGTAGTGATTCAGTCTGTCTGGCCTGTTTTAACGGTGATTATCCGACCACTGTTCCGAAGAAGTTTTCCAAAGAAGACATGGAGTGTTAAACGAACCGTTAGGAGGAGTAATCATGGGAATTACCTATAAAGATGCCGGTGTGGATATCCAGGCCGGAAATGAAGCTGTAGAGAAAATTAAGCCTGCGGTAGCTGCAACCTGGCGGCCCGGAGTTTTAGGGGGACTCGGCGGATTCGGCGGATTGTTCAGTCTGGATCTGCAAAAATATTCTGATCCCGTGCTGGTTTCCGGTACGGATGGTGTCGGAACAAAATTGCGGCTGGCTTTTCAGTTGGATAAGCATGATACCATTGGCCAGGACGCTGTTGCGATGTGCGTGAATGATGTTCTGGTCCAGGGCGCCGAGCCATTGTTTTTTCTGGATTATCTTGCAGTAGGGAAACTGGTTCCGGAAAGAATTGCTTCCATTGTAGGCGGCGTGGCCGAAGGCTGCCGTCTGGCAGGCTGTGCACTGATTGGCGGAGAGACTGCTGAGATGCCCGGTTTCTACGCTGAAGAAGAATATGATATTGCCGGCTTCGCTGTCGGTGCGGTGAACAGGGACAAGCTGATTGACGGCTCGGATATCCGCGAAGAGGATATCCTTCTGGGACTGAAGTCCAGCGGACTGCACAGCAACGGCTTTTCTCTGGTCCGCAAGATTTTTGCGGAATACCCCCTTGACAAGGTATTCCCGGAACTCGGGAGACCGCTCGGGGAAGTATTGGTCACCCCGACCAGAATCTATGTAAAGTCAGTACTGGCGCTTCTGGATAAGATTACGGTTCCGGGTATGGTACATATCACCGGCGGCGGTCTGACTGAAAATATTCCAAGGGTTCTGTCGTCCGGACTCGGAACAGAGATCGTCACTTCCGCGTGGCAAGTTCCGCCGGTATTTGAGTTAATGCAGAAGGTTGGCAATGTTGAAGATGCGGAGATGTTAAGGACGTTTAATATGGGAATTGGGTTTGTTCTGATCATTCATCCTGAAGATGAAAAGCAGGCCATGGATATTCTGGCTGCAAACGGCGAAGAGCCGATCAGGATAGGCAGTGTGATCTCCGGTCAAGGAGTGAGCTATCGATGAAAGCAGCCGTACTCGCTTCAGGGCGTGGCAGCAACCTGCAAGCCTTGCTGGACGAATGGCAGGATGGCCAGCTCCCTGTAGAATTTGTCGGCGTAGGTTCGAATAAAATAGACGCAGAGGCTCTGGTTAGGGCAGAAAGATTCGGTATTCAGGTCCGGACTTTTCCGAGGGAAAGCTATGCGGACAAGAGCTCTCAGGAAACGGATATCTTAAACTGGCTTGAAGTCATCGGTACGGAACTGCTGATTCTGGCCGGTTACATGCAGGTGTTAAGCTCGGATTTTATCCACAGGGCTGAATATCCGATTTTGAATATCCATCCTTCGCTGCTGCCGTCTTTTCCGGGCTTACATCCCCAAAAACAAGCAGTGGAATACGGTGTTAAAGTCAGCGGCTGCACGGTGCATTTTGTGGACGAGGGAACGGATTCCGGACCGATTATCCTGCAGGAGACAGTGCCTGTTTTTGCTGAGGATGATGCCGACCAGCTGGCTGCAAGAATTCTGAAAGTTGAGCACACGATATATCCAGAGGCAGTCAGACTGATTGCAAATGGGAAGATAAAAAGAGAGGGAAGAAGAGTGATCGTCCTCAGAGACTCATAATCGCGAGTAAAATTATCATATAACGAGACAACGCAGTATTAGGAAAAATATGCCGTTAGGATATATAAGATTTAGGGCTGACATGGCACTAATGTATTGGCGATATCAAGGATTATTCCGGGATATTATTCTATAGGATAATTCTGAGTATTGTTCTGAGGAGTTACTTTGAGGAATTATGATAGGGGGTTGGACATGATGGCGAAAAAGGCAGTGATCAGTGTTTCGGACAAAACGGGCATTGTGGAATTTGCCGAAGGCCTTGTTGCCGAGGGCTTTGAACTGATTTCAACAGGCGGTACGTATAAGACATTGAAAGAAGCGGATATTCCTGTTCGTTATGTCAGTGAAATTACAGGGTTTCCGGAAATTCTTGATGGCAGAGTAAAAACCCTGCATCCGAAGATTCACGGCGGAATCCTCGCAATGGATACTGAGAAACACCGGGCTCAGTGCGCGGAAAACGGAATTGATTTTATTGATTTAGTTTGTGTAAATCTTTACCCATTCAGAGAAACGATTGCCAAAGAAGGGGTTACCTTCGAAGAAGCGATCGAGAATATTGATATTGGCGGACCGACCATGGTCCGTTCGGCTGCGAAAAACCACAATAGAGTAACCATTATTGTCAATCCGGAAAACTACGGCAGAGTGATTGAAAGCCTCAGGGAGAACGGTGTAATCCCATTGGCCTTGCGGAAGGAACTTGCTGCCGAAGCGTTTGCGCATACGGCGGAATATGACCGTCTGATTGCCGGATATCTGGAAGGCCAAATCGGTACAAAAACTTCTTTTCCGCAGCATCTTCGTCTGGTGGCGACCAAGGTGCAGGATCTTCGCTATGGAGAAAATCCCGGGCAGCAGGCGGCCTTTTATGCGGACCCGGAGGCCGGAAAAGGGACACTTGCCTACGGACAGCAGCTCCAGGGTAAGGAGCTGTCCTATAATAACTGGATGGACATGGACGCTGCCTGGAAAATCGCTGCGGAATATGACAAGACAGTCTGTGTGATCATTAAACATACCAATCCGTGTGGTGTTGCGCTCGGAAACTCACCGCTGGAAGCTTATCAAAGAGCGCTGGAAGCGGATCCGGTCTCAGCGTACGGCGGAATTATTGCACTTAACCGCGTGGTAGATGAGGCCATAGCTGAAGCGATTAAAGAGAAATTCTACGAAGTGGTCATTGCTCCGGATTTCAGCCCGCGGGCGAAGGAAATTTTGGCTGTGAAAGTTAACCTTCGTCTGTTCGCAGTTGGCAGGGAAGCGTGCGGTAAGACCCGGGGTTGGAAAATCCGTACAGTAAACGGCGGTTTTCTGGTTCAGGACGAGGATGAAGGGACGACACCGCCTGCCGAATGGGAAGTCGTTACGGAGGCCAAGCCAACCGAAGATGATCTGGCTGAACTGGAATTTGCCTGGAAAGCTTGCAAGCATGTTAAATCCAATGCGATTGTTATTTCGGCGAAAAGGCAGGTCATCGGCGTTGGGGCCGGCCAGATGAACAGGGTCGGCTCGGCAAAAATTGCTTTGGAGCAGGCCGCAGAAAAAGCACAGGGTGCCTATATGGCTTCCGATGCTTACTTACCGTTTCCGGATACGGTCGAACTGGCTTATTCCCATGGGATCAAAGCCATTGTTCATCCCGGAGGTTCTATCCGGGACAAAGAAGTGATTGGGGCAGCCAACAGGCTTGGCATGATCATTCTCCATACTGGAAGAAGACACTTTATGCATTAAGAATTAAATTACTTATTGAGGTGGGAAAACGATGGCTGACTTGTCTGATTGTCAGAGAAACGGGAAGAAAATTCTGGTTGTAGGTTCAGGAGGCAGAGAGCATGCTCTTGCCTGGAAAATCAATCAGAGTACTTCTTGTCAGAAACTCTTTGTAGCTCCGGGTAACGCAGGAACAGAGCAATGGAATGTCCCGATCAAGGCTAATGAACTTGACGCTTTGGTTGACTTTGCCAAGAATGAAGGGATTGATCTTACGGTTGTTGGTCCTGAGGAACCGCTTAGTCTGGGAATTGTCAACGCTTTTCAGGCTGCAGGACTCAGAGTATTTGGCCCGTCCGGAGCGGCGGCGACACTTGAAAGCAGCAAAGCTTTTGCCAAGGAAATTATGGTACAGGCTAAGGTCCCGACAGCAGACTACCGGACTTTTACCGAGAAGAGGGAAGCAGAAAGATACATCAGACAAACCGGCGCTCCGATAGTCATTAAAGCGGATGGTCTGGCAGCAGGCAAAGGAGTTATTGTGGCAGCTACACTGGAAGAGGCGCTTGAAGGCATCGAGACCATTATGGGCGGAGCCTTTGGTACTGCCGGAGACAAGGTCGTGGTAGAAGAATTTCTGGAGGGGCAGGAGGTCAGTCTACTGTGCTTTTGCGACGGTGAAAAGGCTCTCCCGATGACTCCCGTTCAGGATCACAAGAGAGCGCTTGACGGGGATATGGGGTTAAATACAGGTGGAATGGGGACTTATTCGCCGCCTCCTTTCTGGACCAAAGCATTGGAACAGGAAGTTATCGAGACGATTGCTCAGCCGACGCTTTCAGTTATGCGCCAAAGAGGAACCCCATTTACCGGCGTACTGTTTTTAGGCTTAATGATTACGGCCAAAGGCCCAAAACTCCTGGAATACAATGTCCGGTTCGGTGATCCTGAGACACAGGTTGTGATGACCCTGCTCAAGTCGGACTTGATCCCGATCTTCGAAGCATGTATCGACGGGAAACTGTCCGAAGTCAAAGTCGAATGGCATGATGGCACCGCGCTGTGTGTGGTCATGGCAGCTCCAGGTTATCCGGGTGAATACAGGAAGGGGATTCCGATCAGTCTTACGGTGACCCAAGAAAACCAGGTAGTTTTCCATGCCGGCACGAAGATGGAAGACGGAAAACTGGTCAGTTCAGGAGGCCGGGTACTTGGAGTTACCGTCCGTGATGCATCCATCGCGGCAGCCAGGGAGAATGTCTATGCTCTAGTGGACAGCATCGATTTTCCTGATGCCCATTTCCGCACCGACATAGGGATTAAAGGACTTAACATGTGATGATTCAATTCCGGAGCTTATTCCAACCGGAAATTGAATGAGTTTGGGATTGTATTAAAGATGAAGGAGGTTTTAGAATGTTTATCAGTGAATTGTTCCAACAGAAGAAGGTTGTATCTTTTGAGATCTTTCCACCAAAACTTACTTCATCTATAGAGGTCATTTACGATACGATTGATGCTCTGGCACCACTCCGTCCTGATTTTATCAGTGTTACCTACGGTGCCGGAGGAAGTACTAGCAAAACGACCGCAGAAATTGCATCCATTGTTGAAAATAAATACAACATTAATTCTTTGGCCCACTTGACCTGTATTACCTCTTCCAAAGAACAAATTGAGGGAACACTGACGCAGCTGGCAGACAGCAATGTCTCCAATATTCTCGCTTTACGGGGAGATATTCCGAAGGGCTCGGAAGAGAGCGGCAAGGTAAGGGATTTTCAATATGCTTCCGATCTTGTCGCGTATATCCAGGACAAACATTCTTTCTGCCTGGGCGGCGCCTGTTATCCGGAAGGCCATCCCGAGTGCCCCGATAAAGACCAGGATATTGAGAACCTTCGGCGGAAAGTGGATGCCGGAGTCGGGTTTCTTGTTACACAGTTGTTCTATGACAATGACGCCTTTTTTCGTTTCCAGGAGAAAGTTGCTAATCTAAACATCAATGTTCCAATTCTGGCAGGGATCATGCCAATCACTAATCGGGTTCAGATTGAAAGAATATTAGCACTGTCGAATGCACGGATGCCGCAAAAACTGATTAAAATACTTGACAAATTTGAGCATAACATGGAAGCTTTAAAAGATGCCGGTATTGCTTACGCGACCAAACAAATTGTGGAATTGCTTGCGAATGATATTGACGGTGTCCATATCTATACAATGAACAAACCGCAGATTGCGAAGGACTTAGTCCGCAACCTCGATTCTCTTTTCTATGCGGTGAACACCCAGGAAACCAGGAAGGAAGGCAACCTAGTACCTTGTAACCCCTAAAATTATAATATAATGGTGAGCAGATTTCTTTTAAGACAAGACGGTCGCTCTCTGCCATCCATGGCACCGCGACACTAGGCCATCCATGGCCGTCGGAGGCGAGCCATACCGAGTGTATGGCGATTGAAGTCCACGGATGGACAAATGTCGCGGATGCCATGGATGGCATAGGAGCGACAAGACAACGCAGTATGAAAAGAAATCCGCCGCCAGGATATATAAGATTTAGGGGTTACATGGTACTAACTTAAATCTAAAACGACAGGATTACAGAAATGGATAATCATCGAATTGATTCAAAGTTAATCGCTGAAATTCTGGGGGTATCTGTGCCAAGTATCCGCAACTGGGTCCGGCATGGCTATCTCCATCCTTCTGATCCTGACGGAAAGGTCTTTGATCTTGATGAGGTGCTCCTGCTTCGGGAACGGATTGCGCAGGGAGAGCTTGACCGCTTAAGAAAAAGAGCAAACAAAGCCGGTGCTGATAAACGATTTGTCCCGACAGAATACATCCCAAACGAAAGAACACGTAAGCAGATTATGGATCTATTGGCATATCTGCTCCGGCACAACATAGACCGGGGATGGGCAGTCTTCATTCTGGCTTTGAATCTTTTTCGGAGATCGGGAGACATATTGTCTGACGACCTGAAACAAATTATTGATTTCCCGGAAGCTATTTTCCAGCGACAGCATGTCCGCATAGAGCTAAAGAATTTTTATCAGGATATACTCAGGACATCTAAAAAGTCTTCTTTAGGATCTTCTTTGAAGTTTTCGTACGGCAGGCCGGATTCTCAGCACCTTGAATATCTTTTTAACATCCGTTTTCCTTTAGAAGAAGATATACTCGGTGTCATCTATCAATCACTGACCATGGAGGGAAATAAAGCTCGCCTTGGTTCTTACTTTACCCCGCCAGGCATTGCGTATGACGCTGTCCGGGCTTATATCCGTAGCGGACAGAAGGTACTTGATCCCTGCTGCGGCACGGGACAGTATCTTTTATCCTTTGCCCGGAATATGGACGAACCCGAAAACATCTACGGGATGGACCTCGATCTGACATCGGTAAGGATTGCCAGGTTCAATCTTCTGTTGACATGTTCCCGGGATTTTCACCCCAATATCATTCACTGCAATACTTTAACCGATATCGAACGGGAATCTTCCGCTTTTGGGAAATTTGATTTTATTGCCACGAATCCTCCGTGGGGAGCGGAAATTGATCTGGGTGTCCGCCAGAAAATGGCTGTGGAGTTTCCGGAAATAACTTCCGGGGAGTCCTTTTCTTATTTTCTCAGGGCGAGTCTTGATCTGTTGAAAGACGGAGGGGTTATCTCGTTTATTCTGCCAGAATCCATTCTGAACATCCGTGCTCATGCCGATATCAGAGGATATTTGCTTGAGAATTGCCAGATCATCAGGATCGAATATCTGGGCAGGAGATTTAAAAATGTCTTCTCAGCCGTGGTCCGCCTCGATCTCAGAAAATCCTTGCCATCGGAGCAGGACCAAGTCCTGGTGAAATTTCCGGAACAGGAATACCTGGTTTCTCAGGAAAGGTTTCGGAGTAATGACTGGCACATTTTTGATATTTACCTGAGCAGCCAGGAGGAAGTTATTTTCAGCAAGGTCTATTCGACCAGACATACTTACCTGAAAGATAAGGCCGGCTGGGCCTTGGGAATCGTCACTGGAGATAATCGGAGATACCTGCTTCAGGTGAACGGGCCGGGTGCTGAGCCGGTCTACAAGGGATCGGATGTGGACAGGTTCGTTCTGAAGAAGCCGTCTTCTTTTTTACGGTTTCAGCCGGACAAGTTCCAGCAAACAGCACCGGAGCAAAAATATAGGGCGGCGGAGAAACTGATTTACCGTTTCATTTCTGAAAGACTTGTTTTTGCCTATGATGATCAGGGCAGTCTTACACTGAACAGTGCCAATATCCTGATCCCCGAACCAGGAAACTATCCGGTGAAATTAATTCTTGCTTTATTTAACAGCAGCCTGTATCAATTTCTTTTTCGCAAGAAATTTCATACCCTGAAAGTGCTCCGGGGAGACCTGGAACTACTTCCGTTGCCCTTATGGGAACAGGCAGTGATTGACCATATCCTGCAATTAACAGACCGAATCATCGTTGGGGAAGATCAGTTTGAAATCCTAGATGAATTCATTATGGAACAGTTTAGACTGACGCCCGAGGAACGCCGTCATATCAGAGATTTTTCAGCATGAACAGATGACGGGTTATCTGCTATAATTGATACAGCATCCGATTTTTTGACATCAGCAGGGAGGAGCCTTTGAAATTGAGCGGATACGCAGAGGTGCTGATCGATGTCGCCAACAGGCGTCTTGATCAGAGTTTTCATTATTACATTCCGGACAATCTCGTAATTCATGCGGGGATGATGGTGGTTGTCCCGCTTAAGTACAGAAAAGTCCGGGGCCTCGTTGTCAGTATCAGTTCCGACCCGCCTGAACTCGACGGTGAGCCCAAATTCCGCAGCATAGAAGCGGTCCTGGAGGAAAACTATCTAATTCCACCGGAGCTCATAGAATTGGCCTGCTGGCTTTCGGAGACGACGATCTGCCCAAAAGCGCAAGCCCTTCATTCTGTGTGGCCTTTTTTAAAGGGAAAGGGAGAAACCTGGATGACTTCCATGGCCAGCATGGACGATGAGGACGTTAAAGTTTTGGAGCTTCTCGATCCGGATACATTTCAGGTCTTAAAAACCCTTAACAGGTCGCGCCGGGGAGGCCTGCCGGAAAATGTCCTGCTAAAGAGAAGTGGGGCGAAGAAAGAACTGCTTGAGGATATGCTTAAGCAGGGATGGATCAAAAAAGAAATCCGGTTTTCCGGAAAAGCAGGCAGTCCCGACATGAATGAAAGAAAAAAAAATAACATAGAGAATAAAATTAATATAGACACAGATAAAGACATAGACGTCGATATAAGAAACAATATTGAGCAGATAACAGCTGGTTCCGTTCGGCACGTTACAGGCACATTAAGTCCTGCCCAGGAAAAAGTTTTCCAGGATATTCTGGCGTTTCGCAATAAAAATGATGGCGGGACGGTTTTGATCCATGGGATAACCGGCAGTGGCAAGACAGAGGTTTATAAAGAGCTGGTGGCAAAGGTACTGGCTGAAGGCGGCGATGTTATTCTGCTTGTACCTGAGATTTCACTTACTTCTCAGATTTCCAGAATATTTCTGGAACAGTTCGGAGATATTGTCGGAATTATTCATTCAGGCATCAGTTCCAGCGATAAACTAGCAATTTGGGAGCAAATCCTGCAACGGAATAAGCGCGTGATTATCGGAGCGCGCTCTGCTGTTTTTGCGCCTCTGTCAAACCTTAAACTGATCATACTGGATGAGGAACACGATAACGCTTATAAACAGGATGAAAACCCCAAGTATCATGCCCGAGACGTTGCCCGGAAAAGGATGGAAGACAGAGGCGGGCTTGTGCTTCTGGGAAGCGCTACCCCATCCCTGGAAGCGTATGCGGCGGCCCAAAGGGATAAAATTGGTCTTGTGTCACTGGAAGAACGCTTCAACCAACAGGCTTTACCCACTGTCGATATTGTGGATATGAAAAAGGAACTGGCCAGCGGCAACAAAACTATGTTCTCCATGGCACTCAGAAACAAGCTTCAGGAGAGAATCGACAACGGAGAACAAAGTATCCTTTTTCTGAACCGCAGAGGTTATTCGACTTTTGTATTTTGCCGTGAATGCGGATATGTCGCACGCTGTCCGCATTGTGATGTTTCCCTGACCTATCACAGTCATCATCAGCAGTTGCGCTGTCACTACTGCAATTATCAACAGGATGTTTTTCACCGCTGCCCGGAATGCAACAGCCGGTTTATCCGTTTCTTCGGCCAGGGAACCCAAAAAGTTGAAGAAGAGGTTTCCGCTTTGTTTCCCGGAGTTGAAGTCTTACGGCTGGATACGGATACGACCTCCGGTTCCCGGGAGTACAATAGAATTCTAGAGCGCTTTCGCAGCGGAGAGGTTCCGATTCTTGTCGGGACCCAAATGCTGGCCAAAGGGCTGGATTTCCCGAACGTTACCCTTGTCGGTGTAATCTCTGCCGACCAACTTTTCAATATGCCCGACTTTCGATCCAGAGAACGAGCTTTCCAGCTGCTGACTCAGGTTGCTGGCAGGGCAGGACGTGGGACTAAAGGCGGCGAAGTGGTGATCCAGACCTATTCACCTGAAGAAAGATCGATCCTGCGGGCAGCCAAACAGGATTATGCAGCCTTTTTTTGGGAAGAGATCACTTACCGGAAACAGCAGAGTTATCCGCCGTTTGCACATATCATCAGGATTATGATTTTTCATGAAAAAGAAGATCGGGTAATCAAAGCGGCTCAGGACCTGGCCAACAGCATCCGTCTGGTGCTTGCTGATCAGGATCAGGAATATGTGATTCTGGGCCCGGCACCGGCTGTTTTGACCAGGCTGAAGAATGAATTTCGCTGGCAGGTATCGGTCAAAGGAAAGAACCCGGCGGTCCTCCGCAGGATCGTCCATCAAGGAGTCCGGGCTTTCTATCTTGGAACGGCCAGTTCAGGGATCAATATCAGTATTGAGGTGAATCCGCTATCTTAAATACAACATATTTGAGGTAGGTCAGCATGCCACAGTAGCACTTTCGGCCATTGTGTCATCCCTGACACGTCGCTCTTAAGGTGTTAATTGCTTTCGGGCTTTTAGAAATGTATAATTCTATTATATGGTTTTTTTATGGGATATTATTTCAAGAAATTGTGTAGAAGGGGGCGGATCCAGCAATGGCCGTTTATCAGATAGTAAAAATTGGAGAAGACATTTTGCGGGAAAAAGCAATAGAAGTCAAGAAGATTAGCCCCAATATCATTAAACTACTCGATAATATGGCTGAGACCATGTATGAGGCGAAAGGGGTAGGGCTAGCAGCTCCCCAGGTCGGCGTATCCAAAAGAGTTGTGGTGATCGACGTCGGAGACGGTCTTTTGGAACTGATCAATCCGATGATTATCAAAAAAACCGGTTCGGAAATAGATGAAGAAGCATGTTTAAGTGTCCCAAATAAGACTGGCAGGGTAAAGCGGGCAGCCGAAGTGGTGGTTCAGGCCATGGACCGCAATGGAGAAATGAAGGAATATCATGCCGATGGTTTCCTGGCTAGAGCGATGCAGCATGAAACGGACCATCTTGACGGAATACTTTTCGTCGATATTGCAGACAAGATTTATAATGTGTAGTACCGAAATTGTAGCACGCAGACAAAATATGGGGCATAAGATTTATGGCTAAGATTTGCTAGATGCGTGAAGAGAGAGTCTTTGCATTTAGAATATGGAACGGGAAGTGACAGTGTCAGATGCGGCTTATTTTTATGGGAACACCGGATTTTGCGGTGCCTGTCCTGGAGGCGCTCTATGCTTCAGGACATCAAATCGGCGGCGTTTTTACCCAGCCCGACAAACCTGCGGGAAGAGGGAACAAATTGAAAGCGAGTCCGGTCAAAGTACTGGCTGAAAAGTATGGACTTGCTGTATTTCAGCCTGCCAGGATTAAAGCACCCGAAGCGGTCGACCAGATCAGGGATTTGCAGCCGGACTGCATTGTGGTGGTCGCTTTCGGACAAATCCTGTCCAAAGAGATTCTGGAAATACCGTCTTTTGGATGCATTAACGTGCATGCCTCACTGCTTCCGGCTTATCGCGGAGCAGCTCCGGTCCACTGGGCCGTGATGAACGGAGAGTCTAAAACCGGTGTTACAACCATGCTGATGGACGAAGGTCTGGATACGGGCGCAATGCTTATCAGCGAAGAGTATGCAATCGTACCGGAGGCCACAACGGGTGAAGTTTACGATGCGCTGGCCCAAATCGGCGCAAAGGCGTTGATTAATACACTCGAAGGATTGCAGAATGGTACCGTTCGGCCGGTACCGCAGCCTAAAGTATTTTCGTATGCACCGCTTCTGAAAAGAGAACATGAGCAGGTGGACTGGTCCTGGGACGCAGCCAAAATCCATAACAGGATTCGCGGACTGAATCCCTGGCCCGGTGCTTTTACGCTTTTCCGGGGTGAACAGGTTAAAATATGGCTAAGTGAGCTGTCCGAAAAACCTGCCTTATCCGGACAGACTGAGCAAAACGCTTTGCCGGGAAGCATTTTGTCCCTTGCTAAGGGAGGACTGCTGGTTCAGACCGGGGAAGGTATTTTAAAAATTTCAGAGCTTCAGCCTGCTGGGAAAAAGAAAATGCGTGCCCAGGACTTTTATAACGGATACAGACTTAAAGCAAATGATCGTTTTGAGTAAACGATCGCACTCGTCTTTCCTTCTTTTAAGCAAAATCTAAGAATAAATGGATATACTTCTAATAGTTAAACAATGATTGTTTTAGTGCCTTGAATTATATATAAGAAGCATGACTCCTATGCTATTTGAGCAGGTCTGGCTTTTTAAGGAGGAAGATTATGTTTTTATTTGATTACACAATTATACTGCTGATTCCAGCGATTATTCTTACTGTCTATGCTCAGGCCAAGATCAGTGGTGCTTACGGCAGATATTCCAAAATGAGGAGCAGTTCGGGAGCGACGGGCGCAGACGTGGCCAGAGCG
>Ga0074193_1001533_pt1 | contig 27132 bp, 28 predicted proteins | sample EPASupsiteHSE605_FD_64523 | JGI IMG/M metagenome (GOLD analysis project Ga0074193, IMG submission 64523) | Bioremediated contaminated groundwater from EPA Superfund site, New Mexico - Sample HSE6-05 | ecosystem: Environmental > Aquatic > Deep subsurface > Groundwater > Contaminated ... | reverse complement strand
TAGACCATAATTAGCTACCGAGCCAGTTTTTGCTCCTAAAAATCCCAGTTTAATGTCCTCTTGGGTGGTAGCGGACTTACTACCACCGCACCCGGATACGATAGCGACCAGGAATACAACCACTAATAAAAACGCCCATTTTTTACTTGATATAATCTTCACCCTTATCTCCTCCTTAAAATAATTAATGCTTGACAATGATTGACTCAATCTCATACCCGCGGTCTGTTAAATCTCGGCCAATTTCCTGATGATAATGCAGATCATCAATCCGCAGAATCACCTTATAACGCGCTAACTTCTCATCATAATATAACTGCGTATTGAGGATATTGATCCCCCGAGCGGCAATTATACCAGTAATGTCCGCCAATCCTCCCGGCCTATCCGCGACCAAAGCATCAACCCTCGTGTGGGGTTTTTTTACGCCCAAAAATTCAACAAAAGCATGAAAAATATCGGTTTCGGTGATGATCCCCACTAGTTGTCCATTTTCAACTACTGGAAGCGCGCTGATTTTATTCTCGATCATGACGTTCGCGGCCGTTTCGATATACTCATCAGGGCCGATGATAATGACTTTTGGTTTAGCCGGCAGAATGTCCTTTATCCGGGTTCGAGCCAGCAGGTAGTTGAGTTCATGGATGCTCAGCGCGGTGGCATTCGAGGGAGAAGCTTGATTCAAGTCGGATAAAGTGACGATCGCCACTAATTGCCCCTTGTTTATTACCGGCAGTCGACGGAAACTATTTTCATCCATAATTTTGAAGGCATCGGTGATACTGTTTTCAAGTTGAATCGTCTTGACGTTAATGGTCATACGGTCCCTGACTTTCAAATAAATCCTCCTCTCAAAATTATTAGCTTCAGCTTGACTTAAGAAAGAAACGAGTTTGTACCACCCAGATAGGCATTTCTTACCTCTTCACTGTCAATCAAATCCTGCGCTGGTCTTGAAAGGACAATCTCTCCGGTTTCTATGACATAGGCATAATTGGCAATGGATAAAGCCATCTGGGCATTCTGTTCCACCAGGAATACGGTGGTGCCAGTGGAATTTATGTAACGGATGATCTCAAAGATCTCTTTCACTAGCAAAGGCGCCAGTCCCATCGACGGTTCATCCATCAGCAGCAATTCAGGCCTCGCCATTAAGGCCCGGCCAATGGCCAGCATTTGCTGCTCACCTCCACTCAAAGTGCCGGCCATTTGTTTGATCCGCTCACGCAGACGGGGAAAGCGGTCAAAAATATCTTCCAAGTCGCTGGCGATCCCCGCTTTGTCTTTGCGCAGGTAGGCACCCAACTTTAAATTTTCCAAAACGGTCATAGAAGGAAAAACTCGACGTCCTTCCGGCACGAGAGAAATGCCCATCCCCACGATTTTGTCCGGGGAAAGTTTATTTATTTCCCGGCCTTTGAAGCTGATTGAACCACTGCGGGGATGCAGGAGACCGGAAATGCTTTTTAAGGTGGTGCTTTTGCCCGCCCCATTGGCCCCGATTAAGGTCACAATATCGCCTTTATGCACTTCCAAGCTAATCTTCTTCAGGGCTTGTATTGATCCATAATAAACATCAATGTTATTAACCTGCAGCACAATTTCGATTCCTTTCTGGTTTGCGATAATACATCTTTTAGGAGGTCTTATAATGTGTCTTTAGATCCCAGCTGCAGCTTCTGGACTGGGTTGGAAAATGCACAGGGGATCTGGCTTGCACACTTGCCACAGGCATCCACATAACCTTTATTCTGGTGAACTTCAACATTCTGCAAAAGCAGCTTATAGCATTTAAAACGATCAAATGAACCTTCCGACAGGGCCCCGTTAGGGCATCTGATAATGCATTTCCGACAGCTTTGATTGAAATAATACAGGCAGGCACTGCTCTCTGCCGCTGATTGGATATTCAGCTCCATATCGGAGACCAAGCTGCCTAACCGTCCGCAACAACCTTTGTCGGTAATCAACATTCGGTTTAAACCCATACTTCCCAGGCCAGCCAGAACCGCAATATGACGGTGTGACCAGTTGCTGAGCAGGGTGTTCTGGTCAAAATTGTGTGTGGCTGGGGTTACGGCCGCATTATGGCCCAGCTTGCCCATTTCCTCCTGAATATGGCGGTTGAGATCGTTAATCAACTGGTTGGTTTCCAGATAGGCACAGGCCCACTCGTCAGAACTATACGTCCCCTCTTTATTACTGCGGCCGATCGCCGTAGCAAAAGGCAGGAAATAACAGATGACACTTCGGGCACTAGGAAGCAAATCCTGAGGGAGCAGATGAGATGATCCGACCTGTTTTTTTAATTCCGCAAACCTGAGGTCCGTGGCATCTACCGCTACAATGAGAGGAATCTGCCAGCTGGAACGAGTTTTTTTCCATTGTGGATAATGACCAACATATGCTTCGATAAGGTTTATCAGCCAATCTTCGTTTTTCATGCACTCACCTGCTTTAACCGCCCTTTAATGCGGTAAACTAAGTATTATATTCTCTATAAATTGATTATTTCCTTCATTAATAGTCACGCATTACGTCGAAATAAGTTAAATGATCAAAAAGTAAGCCTTGTAACATTTGTGCTTACTTCCACTTGAAGAATGCACATTTTTAACCTATAATACATATAATATATATGGATAGCCCATCAATGCATAGGAGGTGTATCAAAATTAATTATGAACTCCCAGAATACTGGGCCAATCTAATTAAAATGAGTCTGTCCCGTTTTTTTATCTTACATGTTCTTCATCAACAACCACTACATGGTTATGAAATTACTAAGCGGGTGTCCGCTCTAACTAATGATTGTTGTGCACCAACGGAAGGCAGTCTTTATCCGGTATTAAAAGAATTCACTGATGCCGAGCTACTAAGTGTAAATGCCCAAGTTGTTTCTGGTCGGGAACGTAAGGTTTACACCCTAACATCAAAAGGTGAGGAAGCCTATCAAATGGCAGCAGCTTCCTGGGGAGAAGTAGCTAATTATATTCTATTAGCCATAAAAAGCAGTTGATTACCATTTAATATGAGTAAATATAATACGCGAACAGTATAAGTGTAAGGGAGGGTTTATTGGTGTTTGAAATGAATAACCTAGTAGTTGCGGGTAAATATTTTCTTTATATTTCCGCCGAACTGCTGGCTTTGTTTGTGGGAATTTCTTTTCTCATCGCTTTGCTCCAAGAGTTTGTTTCGGAAGAAACGGTACGTCGGGTTCTCACCAGGCCTAAAAAATGGTTAGGCAATATTTTGGGCGCTGCTTTAGGGGCCGTTACTCCTTTTTGTTCCTGTTCAACTATTCCAATCCTCGTCGGTTTACTCAACGGTGGAGCACCATTTGGCGCAGCAATGTCGTTTTTGATTTCTTCACCCCTGCTTAATCCGGTTATTCTAACCCTTTTTTTTATGATGATGGGTTGGAAATTCACTTTGATTTATGGAGTATTGACGTTTGTGGCAGCGGTGCTAATTGGAGCCTTATGGGAACGTATGGGATTGGCTAACACCTATAAGATGGTTAAGATCGAAAACGTTGGATGCTGTTGCGGTCCGGGAGCGGTGCAAATTGTGATGCCGTTAACCAATAAAGCTAAGGTAAAGCGGGCTGGTACCCAAACCTGGACTTTATTTCGGCAAGTATTACCCTATTTGATTATCGGTGCCGGTATTGGGTCATTTATTTACGGTTTTGTACCGCAAGATTTCATCATTAAGGTAGCTGGACCGGGTAATCTCCTCGCGATACCGGTTGCCGCTGCTGTCGGTGTACCGATGTATATCCGGGTTGAGACGATGATTCCCATTGGTTCAGTGTTGCTCGCTAAAGGCATGAGCCTTGGGGCATTGATGGCCTTAATCATTGGCGGAGCCGGGGCTAGTATCCCTGAGCTTACCTTACTAGCATCAATTTTTAAACCCAAGTTAGTTATCACTTTTACAATAACTATTTTAGTTGTGGCGATGCTGTCCGGTTACATTTTTGAAATCCTCCAACCAATATTAGCCTAGAAAAATCTTCAAACTGGTAAATTTACTTGGTAAATTAAAATAGAACAGGAATAGTAGATTTATATTTAAACGGCTGGTTAGCCTAGCCGTTTAAATTTTTAAATTGGGTTTAATCATTAAGCTTGACTTTATTTAATAAGGAATATATTATAAAACAAATGAGTAATATAAAAGGAAGGTTATATAAGGTGAATTTAATGCTTCAAAGCATAGAAATTCTGTTTAAGGCTTTAGGGGAACCAATCAGGCTCAAGATTGTTAAGCTGCTTTCGCTTCAAGAATTATGTGTTTGTGAATTGGAAGCGATCTTGAATATCAGCCAGCCTCGGGTTTCTCAACACCTGAAAGTATTAAAGAAGGCGGGGATTGTCCAGGAACGTAAGGAACGTCAAAAATCTTTCTACAGTCTGGATGAGACTATTCGGTACGGCCAAATTGAACCTTTTATGGATTATATGACTAAAGGAATAAGTGAGTTAACTGCGCTTTCGGGTGAATTATTACGTATGGGAGAGCTGGAGCGCAATGAAAAAGTTAAGCAATGCAGAGCAAATCCAGAACAATATAATTTATTAGGGACAAACATGGAAAAGGTTATTTAATCTACGAATCAAATTTTAGATTATTAGGGGGGATATGCAGAGAATAATCAAATGGCATGATCTACCTCAAAAAGTAATTTTTTGGAAGGAGGATGTTCAATTTATGGGAGCTAACAAAATTTTGGTTGAGGTTTATGGTGGGAAAGCCGCCGACTGCGGTTGAGGTACCCCAACTGACGGTTGTGGATCAACTGTTTCACTGGAGGATTCTACCACTGATTTGGCTAAAACTTTAAATCAAAGATATGGAAATAAAGTAGAAGTTAAGTACTTTGATACCGATAAGAAGGGGCTGGGGGCTTATCCTATGGTAGCGAACGTAGTCCGGATGGGATATGCATTTCCTTTAGTATTTATAAATGGGGAACCGCGTCTGGCCGGCGGAATTGATCTTGAACAAATTCAGAACCTTCTGGATAAAATGTCTAAATAAACAGCCGTAATTCAGGAAACTAGAATAATAAAATTGAGAACCGGCGAGGAGAGGCAGCCATGAAAGAACGCTATAAATTTCTCTTGATGATTACGGCTTTTTTAATTGCTTTTTATGTACCGCTAAGTAACCCGCGGGTGCAGTCAGCAATTTTTGAAGCCTTTTTTATGCTTCAAGATTACGCACAGAAGCACGTCTTGACCTGTCTGGTGCCAGCCTTTTTTATCGCTGGTGCGATTGCGGTATTTGTTTCTCAGGCTTCAGTGCTTAAATATTTCGGAGCCGGAGCCAATAAATTTCTAGCTTACAGCGTGGCTTCCATATCTGGCAGCGTGCTGGCCGTCTGTTCCTGTACCGTGTTGCCACTGTTCGCCGGAATTTACACCCGCGGTGCCGGCATTGGCCCGGCGACCGCCTTTTTATATTCTGGTCCAGCGATTAACGTATTAGCCATCATTCTTACCGCTCGTATCCTAGGGTTGGAAATGGGGATTGCCCGAGCGGTTGGTGCAGTTGTTTTTTCAATTATAATTGGTCTTTTAATGCATCTGATTTTTATCAAAGAAGAGAGAGAAAAAGAAGCCGCGGCCTTACTATTGCCACCGCCGGAAGAAGATTCGCGCTCGCTGGGGCAATACGCTGTTTATTTCTTTACCATGGTAGCAATTCTAATTTTTGCAGCTTGGGGTAAACCCCCACAGCCAGTTGGTTTTTTTAACGCTATCTATCAGGTACACTGGTACTTAACTGGCGTCTTTTTAATTATTCTGGCTATTATTCTCAAAGCTTGGTTCAATAAAGATGAAATAGTAACCTGGGGTGATTCTGCTTGGGGATTTGCTAAACAGATTTTCCCCCTTTTACTCGGCGGGGTATTAATAGCGGGATTTTTGATGGGACGTCCGGGTAGTGATACGGGGATAATACCGGCCAAGTATATTTCGACCCTAGTCGGAGGCAATTCCCTAGCGGCAAACTTCTTAGCTTCAATAGTTGGGGCGTTTATGTATTTTGCTACCCTGACGGAAGTTCCGATTCTCCAGGGTTTGATGGGTAACGGGATGGGCAAGGGTCCGGCCTTGGCTTTACTTCTGGCGGGGCCGGCTTTGAGTCTGCCTAGTATGATCGTAATCAGAGCCGTAATGGGTACTAAAAAAACAATAGTGTATATTTGTTTGGTGGTAATAATGTCGACCCTGACGGGGATGCTTTTTGGATACTTTAGAGGGTAAATAATTTGTAGCTCATTAACTTTAAGCAAACAGTAGATTGATAGCAGAAAGAAAAAATTATAAGAAAACAAGTAAAGGAAGGGGAAACAAGCTATGGAGATTAAAATTTTGGGTCCAGGCTGCGCCAAATGTCATGCGTTAGAAAAGACTGTAAAAGAAGTGGTTCAGGATCTGAGTATAGAAGCTAATGTAACCGCTGTAAGTGATATTAAAGAGATCATGAGCTATGGAATAATGATGACCCCTGGTCTGGTGATTAACGGGAAAGTTAAATCTTCCGGCAAGGTAGTCAATAAGAACGATATTAAAAAATACATTGATCAAGAGAAATAAATTATGACATTGGGGCAAAGAGAAAAGAAAACGGTCCTATTTCTCTGCACCCAATCAGAGAGGATATTCGGGATTAGATAAACAGCCGGTTTATAATTCCAATAGGGAGAGGTGAAGTAGTGCCAGATAGAATAAAGCGTTTAATAAAATATATTGCCTTGGGTTTAATAGTTGGCATTTTAATTGCTAAATTTGCCTGGCCTTCACCAGATGGACCAACCAGTTTAGTAGAACCGGAGTCGGGGTTGTCGAGTTCACAAACGAGTGACCCTAACCCTTCTGTAGCTTTAGAACCAAATCCTAATCCGACTTCGAATGAGCAAACTAATGCAAATCAACAGTTACCGATGTGGCTGCTTTTTAGGTCGCAAACCTGTGCACCTTGCCGTGAAATGCAAAAAACCTTTGATTTACTTAAACCAGATTTTGCGAGTAAGGTTCAATTTGTAACTGTCGATGTCAATGATCCGAACAATGAGAAGCTCTTGACTGATTATAAGATAAGATATATCCCTACTATTTATCTTTTCGATAAGCACAAACAGTTATTTTATCAGCAAATTGGAGTAGTATCAGTTGAAGAAATGCGGGCTAAGCTGAATGCTTTGGTGGAGGTTCCCTAATGCTTGAATGGCTGACAAATGCCCTTCCTTACATCATTAGTAACGTCTCCGTTATTGCATTTATCCTGGTTTTTTTGGCTGGGGTTATTACTAGCATTGGACCTTGTAATCTTACTATGGCGCCGGTAATAATAGCCTATATTGGTGGTCAAGAGAAAATTGATCAGAGAAAAGGATTTCTGCTGGCGTTATTTTTTATCCTTGGCTCATCCACGACCTTTATGTTATTGGGCGTAATAATTGCTCTAGTTGGGGGCATCTTCGGTTTTGCGAAAAGTGTTCTGTTTTACGTGGCAGCTCTGATTTGTTTTGGGGTGGGCCTAAGTCTTCTACACGTCTGGAGCATAAATCTACCGGGGCTTACCGGTTTACAAAAGTATTTCCCGCGGAAAAAGGGGATTATAAGTTCTTTCCTCCTGGGTTTAATCATGGGGCTGGCCGGCTCGCAGTGTGGCACTCCAATCCTACTGGCCATCTTATCTTTAGTCATGCTCAAGGGGAAGATTATCTATGGAGCGTCATTGCTATTTTTTTATGGCCTAGGTCGAGGTGTACCCATAGTAATTGCTGGTGCATTAACCGGAATCATCAAAAATTTGCCTTCTTTTGCTAGATGGTCTTATGAGTTTGAAAATGTAGCTGGAGCGATTCTAGTGATTGTGGGAGCTTATTTACTTTGGATAGCATAACAATGGCAAAATCCGCCCCGCGGCCTTTATTGGCACTGATGCGTAGATCCTAGCGGAATTTGAAAGAATTCGCGACGAGATCAAACCTTAAGCAACGTCTTAGCTTTTAGTAAAATATTTCCTTCTCCAGTATAAATGAAATTATTTATAGAAGGTGATATATATGAGTCCAGAAGAATTATGGAATGCTTATAGCTTAGAGCTCAAGTTTTATATAATGAGACATGTTCCTGATAAATATGAGGCAGAAGATATACTTCAGGAAGTAGGCATTCGGATACAAAAAAATGCAAGTAAAATTAAAGATATAACTAATATCAAGGCTTGGCTATATCGAATAACTTACAACCTTATTGTGGACTATTTCAGAGGAACAAATAAGTATTCATTTATAGAGGATATTAATGAAGTTTCCCTCCCGGCTACACCTGAATACGAGAATTATAATAAAGAAATGGCAGAATGCTTGTTAAAGCTTGTTGAATATCTTCCTTTAACATATAAAGAAGCTATTATTGAAAGTGACTATAATGGTAAAAAGCAAAGTTTACTAGGTCAAAAGTGGGGATTAAGTAACTCGGGAAGTAAAACCAGGATTCAGCGGGCGCGGAAAAAACTAAAGGCGGTTCTGCTTAATTGCTGTGAAGTCAAATCAGACAAAGCAGGGAACATAATAGAGTTATGTAATAAAAACCATAAAGGAACTGAATTTTCTTGTCTAAAGTGTTAAAATAATGCGTCCTTTTGTTTAAACCCCCGTCTTTAGATATAGAAGCACTTAATAGGAGGTTTGTAAATGAAAACACTTAAAATTGAATGGAAGCACCTGGATGTGGCCGGGGAGACCTGCAACCGCTGTTATGATACGGGTGAAAATCTAATGCAGGAAGTTAAAAGATTAAAGAGGGCGTTACAACCACAGGGTATTGAGGTAGAATTAATCGAGACAAAACTTGATGATACCCAAATTCCTCAATCGAATATTATTTTATTTAATGGAGTTCCCATTGAGGATATTCTGAATATTGAGGTATTAAATAACTACTGCGATTCCTGTACAACTTTGCTGGGAGCTGATACCTACTGTCGAACAGTAATGTATGATGGTAATGAGTATGAAGATATTCCTGCAAAAGCTATTCGTCAGGCAGCATACAAGGTACTAGGTATTAAGGAAGCAACAAAAGCACCAGAAATAATTACTGACTGTGGCTGCAAATGTAGCGGTTGCTGCTAACACCATTTGAAAGCGGTAAAAAAACGGGGTGGGTTAAATGTACCCGCCCCGTTTTTTATAACCCTTGTTCATTATGTTGCCTTATACTCTCTAGATTTATAATAGGGCAAATTTGCGTCCTTTTTTCTTTTACTACGTCATTATAAGTGAGATCCTAAAGACAAAAAATAAGGAGTGGTAAAGATGACGGATAAAAACATTTCAAACTGTTGTTCCTGTGCGCCGGGATGTTGTGTAAGCATACCGGATAATGCTGTAAATAATAAGAGGCAAATCAAAATTGACTTTTTATACCTGGATCTGAGCGTATGCACACGCTGTCAGGGTACGGATACTAGCCTAGATGAAGCCTTGAATGAAGTGTCTAAAGTACTCGAGGCTACAGGAATCGAAGTGGTATTAAATAAAATTAATGTAAATACTGAAGAGTTGGCAGTAACCCATAAATTCTTAAGCTCCCCTACTATTCGGGTTAATGACCGTGATATTCAGATGGAGATTAAGGAAAGTCTTTGTGAATCTTGCGGTGATTTATGCTGTGATGAAGTTGACTGTCGGGTTTGGGTATATCAAGGTAAGGAGTATACTGTACCTCCAAAAGCTTTGATTATTGAGGCAATACTTAAAGAAGTATATGGAGGGAACCAGGGTGGAACCCTTGCAGAGCAGGAATATGCAATGCCAGAAAACCTAAAACATTTCTATTCTTTAATGGAAGGCAAATAGATAAAATAAAATTCCAGGTTTATATATTCTAAGCAAGTTAACTTAACGAAAAGAATAAATGTAAAAACTAAACAGTATTAAGCTAGGTAAAAGAATATTAAACTTGGTTAACGAGGCGCAGTAATGCGTCTTTTTTCTATGCAGGATTTACTGTCACTGATCGTTTGGTTTGAGTAGTTGGTTAGAAATAATTCAATCCACAATCAACATACAAAATATGGTTCGATGTTCTGGTCAGTCGAAGACTATCGGATTCATCTTCCACAAGGTAACCTGATTCACGAATTTTTGAATCAGGTTTTTTGTTTCTATTTCATCCTTTTATTCCAAATATTCTATTATAGTTGATTCGTCCTTAATTGCGGTATATACTTAGTATATTCTATATATTGTTATTGGTGTAGATTGAATATCATAAGCTATTAATATTTGTTAGCGATAATAAGAGATTATAGATAAATTAAAGGGTGCATTATGAATCTTCAAGAGATGTTTGAGAAGTATCAAGCCTTGCTGGTTGAAAACCAAAGCTTAAAAGACGAAATTAATAGTTTGAAGGCAAAGCTGGGTGTTTTAGAATACCAGGCTTTCTTTAATGGTTTTGATGAAAACGATGCGATTACTTCTACGAATAATTTAGATCCAACATCATGTTTATCATCAGAATTATTTAATAATGAATGCGAAGACGAAATTTTATACTCAAACATAAACAGCTTGTCAGAACCTGCGGAAAAAATTAAGTTATTCATGTCGCTCTTTAAAGGCAGGGAGGATGTTTTTGCAAAAAGATGGGAAAACAAAAATAAGGGAACGGCTGGGTATTCGCCGTTCTGTTTGAATGAATGTAAATCTGGATTGTGTAGAAAACCAAAGGGAAAATGTACCGATTGCATCCACAAGGCATATGCAGAATTGGATGAAAAGGTCGTTGGCGACCATTTGCGAGGGCGTGGTAATTTTGTTGCGGGAATATATCCCTTGCTCCCAGATGAAACCTGCTATTTTTTAGCTATTGATTTTGATGCTGGAGAGTGGCAGAAGGATATTTCTGTACTAAGAGAAGCGTGTATGGAATTTAATATTCCGGCAGCTATTGAACGTTCCCGTTCCGGTAAAGGGGCTCATGCGTGGTTTTTCTTTGAAAGCGCGATATCTGCAGCAATGGCAAGAAAATTTGGCAGTGCACTGCTTACCTACTCCATGAGCATAAGGCATGAGATTACGTTTAAATCGTATGACCGGTTTTTTCCTAATCAGGACACCCTGCCCAAGGGTGGCTTAGGGAATTTAATTGCTTTGCCCTTGCAAAAAGCGGCAAGGAATGATAATAACAGTGTTTTTATCGATGACAATTTAGAGCCGTTTAACGATCAGTGGTCTTTTATGGCTACCCTTCGAAAACTCTCCGAATTTGACGTTGAAATGCTCACCTTAAAACTCTGCAATGGAAATGAACTTGGAGTATTGAAGAAAGATGACCAAGAAGAGCCACAGAAGCCATGGGAAACAAATAGAATTAAACTAACAAGTAATGACTATCCCCAGAATGTGAAAATTGTAAAAGCCAATATGCTTTTTATCTTAAAAACCGATATTTCTCAAAGAGGGTTAAACCATTTAAACCGATTGGCTGCTTTCAAAAATCCGGAGTTTTATAAAGCTCAGGCCATGCGTATGCCGACCTTTGACAAACCTAGAATTATATCTTGTGCTGATGAAACTGCAGAATATCTGTGTCTGCCGAGAGGCTGTGAAGGAGAATTGTTAACTGTTTTTTCTGAATTAGAGATTAAGCCGGATTTTATTGATGAAACTAATCATGGCAAAAGTATTGATGTTGATTTTAATGGTAGTTTAAGGGACGAACAACCATTGGCAATCAATAAATTGCTTATGCATGATATCGGAGTACTTTCCGGAACGACTGCTTTTGGAAAAACAGTTGTAGCAATAAAGCTGATTGCTGAGAGAAAAGTGAATACGCTTATTTTGGTGGATAAAACCAGTTTGGTTGCACAATGGAAAAAAAGATTAATGGAATTTTTGACGATAAATGAAACCTTCCTGACAAAGATGAAGTGAAAAAAAGAGGAAGAAAGAAAGCCCGAAATATTATAGGGCAATTGGGAGCCGGAAAAAACGACCTGAGTGGAATAATCGATATAGCGGTAATGCAATCGTTGAACAGGATGGGTGAAGTTAAAGAATGTGTGAAAAACTATGGCATGATTATTGTTGACGAGTGTCATCATATTTCGGCTTTTAGTTTTGAGCAGGTGCTAAAAAGTTCAAATGCAAAATATGTATACGGATTAACCGCAACCCCTACCCGAAAGGATGGGCATCATCCAATTATATTTATGCAATGCGGTCCTATACGGTACCGGGATGATGCTAAAAAGCAGGCCCAAAGAAGGCCTTTTGAGCATTATGTAATACCAAGATTTACGTCTTTCAGGGTTCCGTTGGATAAGTCTGAAAAGGATGTGTCAATTCAAGAATTATACTCCCAAATTGTAGTAAATGAAATGCGAAATCAGCTTATTATTGATGATGTGGTTAAAAATTATGGAAAAGGCAGAAACAGCCTGGTATTAACAGAAAGAACTGCTCATGTTGAATGGATAGCTAAAAACTTAAGTGATCAAATTCCTGATGAACAGTATTCGGACACAACTAACTACCCACCGAGCAACGGTTTTTTCTTTTTCCGCTTTGCACGGCGGGTAAATTTCAAGATTGTTTGTTAAGCATCCCATATGGTCTATGTCCTGTTTATAACAAAGGTGGATCAGTTTTCATTGCTAGACGGCAAAGTTTGCATGAGGGCAAAGAAATGTTTAGGCTCACCGGTACTAAAATATTCATACCAAGATTCCAGTGTGTTTGATTGAAAAACACCTAAATGCTCAATAATTTGTTTCGCCCACAACAAAGCTCCGGTGGAACTTGCAGTAATAAGGTTGTTATCCGCTACAGATGGCTTGTCTATATAAAAACTTTGCCCTTTATAACCAGGAGAAACCATTTCAAGAAATCCCGGTCCATTACTGGTATGCGGACGCTTATCCAATAGCCCAAAGTTGGCAAGCGCAGCGGTAGCCCCACAGATTGCACACACCGTAGCGCCTAAAGAGAGAAATTCGCTTGCTTTTTCGATGATAGCGCCATGCTTTGGGTCGTTCCATGTATCTGCGCCCGGTAATAGCAACATGCTTGTTTCACTCACAACGATATCATCAATTAAGCAATTGGGCACTATTGTCATCCCGCCCATTGTATTGATTGGCTCTTGAGAATAACTAACCGTTTTGAGCGATACACGTTGCTCGCCCTTTTTGAAAAATCGACCAGAATTCAGCTCCGAAATAACATACCCCAGTTCCCAGTCGGCTAAAGTATCAAGAACGTAAACATAGATTGTAAACATAAATTTCCTCCATTTTCATTGCGTTTCTAATTCGCCGCCTCTATAATGTTTTTTGTGCTTCAAAGATGTGATTAGGTAACAAGTCATTTAAACTAATAATTTTACTGCCTTTACTTTCATAATAGCGCAGCATTTCGTCAATTTTCCTTTTATCATAACTGGTAATGCAATCTGATAGGATCTCCACTTTAATTTTTTCTTCATCAAGTTCTGTTATCTTCTCTATGAATGAATTCTGGACGAACCCCTGGGATACGGCACTGACAATGTTGTTATTTGCTTTTCGGTTGCCGCTAGTCTTATAGTGACCCATCTTGTCAAGACACAACATCAGCCAAGACTAAGCAATTAGACCCCTATTTTTTACAATTTATGGTTAAGCGAGGCGCATCATCGGACAGTATAAAACCGAGAGGAAAGCTATCTCTTTAAAATATTTAACCAAATTTCTACAATATACCTTAGTATTATTTAAAGGATATAATCAAAAGCTGTCGTATATTTATGATTGTAATCATTAATATTAAGTTATTATATTACAAATTTCATTAATTAGGATTTGATTTTTTAAAATATTTAAATATTAGACACAAAGTCTCTATTGGGCTAGCAAGGGGGGAGCAGTAATGATTGATGAACAACGAACTAAAGAGGATCTGATTAGTGAATTAGTAAGAGTACGACAACGAAATCGAGATTTAGAATCAAGTATCAACCCATACGGACAAGTTGATGAACAGTTGAAACAGTTGATTGAAAAAATTACAGTAGGAGATCAACGATTTGATTCCCTCCTAAATCTGCTGCCCATAGGCGTTTCAATATGTACTGACCCTTCATTCCAGGAAATCAGACATAATTCCATGGCAGCCAAGTTCTTGCGTATTGGGGAGTGGGAAATTCTCTCTCATTCTGCAGAGGAACCATCACCAGTAAAACTGCTCCATGATGGAAGAGAAATGTCACCGGAAGAGATGCCTATAAAGCAAAGTCTATGGTTTGGTAAAAATATCAGGAAACAAGAGATTGAATTTGTTTGGGAGGATGGGGTACGCAAGACATCCTTGTGGAGCTCTAGATCGCTATTCGATACTAATGGAGTTATTACAGGAGCTATCGCCGTATGTGAAGACATCACAGAGCGCAAGCAGGCCGAAGAAGCCTTGCAGAAGGCGCACCAGCGTGAAGAACTCTTCTCTTATGTAACTAGCAAGCTTTTAGTCAGCGAGAATCCTCAAAAAGTCGTAGATGAAGTTTGTAATAAAACTATGGAATTTTTGAACTGCAATGTATTCTTCAATTATCTTGTCAATGAACCGCGGGGTTGCCTGCATCTCAATGCTTATGCAGGAATACCTGAAGAACAAGCCCAGCAAATTGAATGGTTGAACTATGGTGCGGCTGTTTGCGGATGTGTTGCGCTGGAATGCCGGCCGATCATTTCTGAATATATTTCGGAAAGCTCAGATTCCAGAAATCTTAACTTATGCTCTAAATCAGGGGAAATACGCAGTTGTCTTTTTTGGAGTCAATTATTAAATATAGATGGTGAGTCATGCCACATAACGGGTCTTATCGACATCACTGAGCGCAAAGAAACGGAGCAGAAACTTTGGCTCAACCATCGACGGCTAGAAGCGTTGGAAAAAATTAACCAGATGTCCAATTCCACAACAAAGGAAATTGCCGAGTTTGCTTACCAAGCAGCAATGAAGCTGACCGGTAGTGACATCGGTTGGTTAAGCTTTATAAACAACGACGAGACGGAGTCAAACATCTTTTCCTGGTCAGATAATGTTATGGTCAACAGCAGGATTCAAGATAAAATGATAACCTTCAAGGTTGCGGATAGCGGTCTGTGGGCAGAAGCAATTCGCCAGCGCCGTCCCATAATAATTAATGATTACTCCGCACCCCATCCCCATAAAAAAGGATTGCCTGAAGGCCACGCGGATTTAATCCGCTTCCTGGTAGTTCCCATCTTCGATTGTGACCGTATAGTATCCGTAATATCGGTGGCTAATAAAAAAGAGGATTACGATGATTCGGATATTCAACAAATCAACCTGTTGATTGGGGGAGTGTGGAAGATTATTCGGCGCCGGGAGGCTGAAGAGGCTCTGCGGCAATCAGAGAAGGAGAAAAGAGATATCCTCGAAAGCATTGCCGATGCTTTTTATTCCCTCGATCGCGAATTCCGCTTTACCTACCTTAACAGATCGGCAGAAAAATCGATGAATAGACCCCGAGAAGAGATAATAGGCCGTGTTGTAGATGAGGTATTTCCCACTTTTAGACCTGAGTTTCTTCAGATTTATCGTCAAGTAATGGAGGAAGAAAAGCCACGGTATTTTGAGAACTTCTCTCAACCCATCCAAAGATGGATAGATACCAGCATCTATCCTGCCCAGAATGGAGTCTCTGTTTTCTATCGCGATATTCATGATCGTAAGTTAGCCGAGGAAAAACTGCAAACCTCTGAAGAGCTGTTTAATAAATCATTCAAACATAACCCAGCAATAATGTCTATCAGTGAAGCGGACGATGGTAAATTCATCGAAGTCAACGATGCCTGGCTTAACACTCTTGGCTTTTCTCGTGAGGAGGTGATCGGGCACACCCCAATAGAACTAAATTTATGGTCTTCTCCCAGTAAAACATTTGAGACTATTAATGACATAAAAGAAAAACGGAAGATATCCTATGAAGTTGATGTAAAAAATAGAGAAGGTAAATCCTACATCCTCCTCGCCACCATTGAAAAGATAATTATTGACGGGAAACCTTGTTTTCTATCAGCCGCTATTGACGTCACGACACTTAAGCAGGCGGAAGAAGCTCTGCGGCGATCTGAAGATCGTTTTCACAAGGCGTTCCATTTGAGTCCGTTGATGATGGCGATTGTAAGCATGGAGGACGACAGGTTCATAGAGGTCAACCAGAAGTATTTAGATATTATGGAATACCGTCGCGAGGAGATTATCGGACATACCTCGGTAGAACTGGATCTATACGCAGACAAAGATTCTATAATCCAGGGGTTAGATGAATTAATAAAACAAAATAAACTCAACGAACATGAATATTTAGTCCGCACTCGGTCTGGCAAAATAATAACTGTTTTGGGGTCCGTAGAAGTCATAAATCTTAATGGTATGGATTGTCGTATATTTGCAGTTCAAGATATAAGTTCTAAAAAAGAGACGGAAGTTAATATCGCCCGCCTGGACCGCTTAAACCTCATTGGAGAGATGGCCGCCAGCATCGCCCATGAAATTCGCAATCCCATGACTGTGGTACGAGGTTTTCTACAATTGTTAAATAGCAAGAAGTGTTATGAGGAATATCAGAGTTACTTTACACTCATGATTGAAGAGTTGGATCGGGCCAACAAAATTATTTCGGAATATCTGAGCATAGCCAAGAATAAAAAAGTGGACCTGCAACCTAAATACCTTGATACGGTAATCAAGTCTCTTTATCCGATCCTAATGGCAGATGCAAATTATCAAGATAAGGATATTCATTTGGATTTGAGTAAGCCACCCATGCCTCTAATTGATGAGAACGAAATCAGACAGCTGATTCTCAACATGGCACGCAACGGCATTGAGGCAATGTCAGAAGGAGGGACGCTAACCATTGGCACAATGTTGGAGGGGAATGAAATTGTCTTGTTTATCAAAGACGAGGGACAAGGCCTCCCTCCCAATCTGCTAGATAAGCTCGGAACCCCCTTTTTCACTACCAAGGAAAATGGCACCGGCCTGGGGCTGGCTGTGTGTTACGGCATAGCGGCACGCCATAATGCAAGAATTGATTTTGAGACTAATGCCCAAGGAACCACTTTTTATGTGCGCTTCCCTTTGATAGTGACATAGATTTTAATGATTTTGATTCTGGGTGACATTCATGAATAAAACAACCATCTATTATTTGCCAGGTAGAGTACCATAACCAAGAGGACCACTTGAGTGCAGACCGAATGAAGAAAAATTTATGTTTGACTATTTGCTCGTTGTCTTATATCATCTACTATCCATTTGGTCAATATTGCTACCGGAAGGTAAACCATGAAGGAGCAGATATAACTCCACTTATACATCTGATAAATTCCTATCCTGAGTCAGGGCTTAAAAAGACGAGAGTTTCCGCAAGGAGCTACTGACCAATCCAAAGGCGGTTTTTCTGTTTGAAGATGTCGGAATTTTTGTAAAGGAAAAACCCTAGTTGTCGTCGAATAGGGATATATCGATTAATCAAACCCAAAAGGCGACGATATCAACATCTATACGGCGAAGACGTTGCCTGATATGAACAGAACTTTTGACTCATAAGTAATTTAAGAAAGACTATGAAAAAACATATTGCTAAATGCTTCCGGCAGATTATTAACCGCTCATCTGGAAAGGATGGGGTTTGGGTATGTTAATAAGAAAGATAATCTCGGTAAACAACTAAACTCCTCTTAATATCTTTAAACTCATTTATTTCAAAAAATGCCCTTAATGAACTAAAATACTCCGTTATGTCAGTGATAGGGATAACCTCTTGACAAATTTCTTTAGGCCCATAATATTTTCTTGCATTTTTCCAAGGTTTATCTTTATGAGTCATAGCTTCCAGAATTTTGGCATCAAAAATACCATAAACACTATATACTTCATTGAGCAATTGAATTTGAGTAAAATCAAAATTATTTTCTATATCACAAGATATTTTTTCAATATCTTCATAGCAATAGTTTTGATATTTATAATAAACTTCAGGAGAAACGGGCCCATGTACCCAGGCTTGTAAATCTGAAGTAAAAAGTGGCGTTTGAAAGAAACCGCAAGACCAACCTTGAGCCCAGTATATTAGTTTTTGCAATTTGAGTGGTGTAATCGAACTACCAGCCTCCTTATCAATTTTGCTTAAGAAAAAATCAGCTACACTAGTTACATCAACTTTCTTAGGGACATACTTATTTATTAACCCTCCTAGAGATGCTTCAATTTTTTTTTGGGCAACACTCGTTAATACATCTTTGTTTCCCTCGAAAAGTTTTTGCATATATTTTGGATCTTGTAACTTCTTTAACTCATCGCTATAGATTTTTAAAGGTGTAATACCATTAACGTATCGTTCAATAGTAGTTTCTCCCCAACCTAATAACTTAGCTAGTGGCTTTTTTCCAATATCATATTTATCCAACAATTGTTGAATTTCTTCTACAGTAATTAGACAGGCTCTTTTTCTATATTCTTTATTTGCAATAGTGATATTTTCATCATCAAGTTCCCCTACATAAATTTCATTCCCGCACTCTTCACAAAGGGTAATTTTTCCTTTATACGTTATGTCGGTCCCCTTTATAAGCATTTGAATATCTTTTTCTTGAATATTATAAGAAACCTCTTTATCACAGAAATAACAGTATGTTTTCATTTTCTGTCATCTCCCTTCTTTTTAAACCTTAAATCTTTATAGATATGGGTATTTTATATCAAACTGTTTTTCGTGGAATGATAAACATATTACTTTCCCTCTAAGCTTCAATTTTATATATAATTCTTCTGTACCATACATTTGACCGAATAACCAAACTTTTTCGTTTTTAAAATGAGGATTATCATCATAATCGGTTTTAGAATAATTTGTTGTATCTAATTTCAATATTTCTGTACAGATGATTTGTCTATTTATATTATTTCGGATCATATACTCGTGGGTTTTATCTCCGGCTTTATTTTCCTTTAAAACATATAGATTATTTTCCGGGCTAATACCACTTAGAAGTATATGAACATTTTCAAGAAATTTTTCAACTTCTTCCTGGGTACATATCCAACCCATCCTTTACCTCCAATATATGCAACAATAGTATCGTGTGATTCCTTTAATAAAATTATACATCAATATTGCAAAAAATCAACAAAAAAATAGTATCAAATGATACTAAAACTCAAACTAATTAATTGTTTTGGATACTACAAGGTGTGGTTCACCTCCGCCATGTAAATCCACAGCCACCTTGAGAGTTAGCTCAATGTGGTCATTATATATGCCATCTACATTTCTAACACATATCGCTATATTTTAAGCAGAAATGATATTATACAAGATACTTTCCAAAATAGTATTGACGGTGTTTTATCTGGTTGATAGGATTAAATTAGTTAACTTAACTTAACGAAAAAAATAAAATATTAATACTGTATAGACCTACAAAGACAAAGGCGTCTTTGATTTAAAGTAAAAGCTTTATATTCAAAGATGCCTTTGTCTTTTGGCGGGAGTGTTGACTTTTGTCGCTTACTCTATTGAGAATTGAGAAAGGATAGGGTATTTATGAAAACATATGAGCGTGCTTCAACTGGTTTGCCGAGTTTAGATAAGGTACTTGACCAGTTGCGCCTAGGGGATAATGTAGTTTGGCAAGTAGACCGAATTGAGGACTATCGTCATTTTGTGGAGCCCTTTGTCCAGCAGGCTCTAGCCGAAAACCGTAAAATAGTGTATATGCGTTTTGGCCAGCATCCGGAAATTGTAAAAGTTCATCCGAGGATCAAAGTATACCAGTTGGATCCAAATCTTGGTTTTGAGGCCTTTTCCACGGAAGTCCACGCTATAGCTGCTCTTGAAGGAGAAGAAGTATTTTACGTCTTTGACTGCTTGTCGGAGCTGCTTTCGGCCTGGGCTACTGATTTGATGATCGGTAATTTTTTTCGGGTTACCTGTCCTTATCTGTATGAACTTAACACCATTGCCTATTTTACTATTTTAAGGGATAGGCACTTTTATCGGACCATTGCCCGGATTCGAGAAACAACTCAGTTGTTACTGGATGTTTACCATCAGGATGAACAGTTTTATGTGCATCCCCTTAAGGTTTGGAATCGTTACACCCCTACCATGTTTTTACCTCATGTGGGAATTGGTGAAGATTTTGTCCCAATTACCAGCAGTATCGAGACTGCCCGTCTATTTTCTCATTTTCAGCCGCAGATACTTGGGGATGCGCGAAGTAAGCTGGACAACTGGGATCGAGTTTTTTTAAAAGCCCAAGAAATAATGGAAAGAGTACGGTTGGGAGAGACTGCAGCGGTAAATCAAGAACCCGAATTAGTAGAGCAGTTGTGTAAGATGATCATTAGCCGAGATGAATTGGTTCTACCTTTGGTACGTAAGTATTTCTCCTTGCCGGATTTGCTGGAGATTCGGAATCGTTTAATCGGTTCCGGGTTAATTGGAGGCAAGAGCGTGGGAATGCTGCTGGCCCGAAATATACTCAAGGCGGACCAGAATACGGATTGGTCAAAATGGTTAGAACATCATGACTCTTTCTATATCGGCTCAGATGTTTACTACACTTATCTAGTGGAAAATGATTGCTGGAAACTGCGGCTGGAGCAAAAAAAAGAGGAGCATTATTTTTCGGCAGCGGTGGAATTAAAAGAGCGGATTCGGAACGGGGTCTTACCGGAGACTATCAGGGAACATTTCAATCAGATCTTGGAGTATTTTGGTCAGTCTCCAATCATAGTCCGTTCCAGCAGTTTACTGGAAGATGCCTTTGGCAATGCCTTTGCGGGGAAGTATGAAAGTGTTTTCTGTGTAAACCAGGGGAATTTTCAGGAACGTTATAATTTTTTTGAGGAAGCAGTGAAAACGGTTTATGCCAGTACCATGAGTGAAGATGCTTTGACCTATCGCCGACAAAGAGGGCTGGCCCAAAGCGATGAGCAAATGGCCTTGTTAGTGCAGCGGGTTTCCGGTTCCAATCGTGCTCACTATTTTTTCCCGGATTTGGCCGGAGTAGCTATGTCGCGTAATCTTTATGTATGGAGAGAGGGTATAGATTCTCAAGCCGGGATGATGAGACTGGTCATGGGATTGGGTACTCGGGCCGTGGACCGGGTCGATGATGATTATCCTCGGGTCGTGGCTTTAGATCAACCCTTATTGCGTCCGGATGCCGGACTTGAAGACCTGCGGAAATTTTCCCAGCATAAAATTGATCTATTGGATACAGCTAAGAATAGCTGGGGTGTGGCACCTCTAAATAGTATTGCCGACTTAAAGGCAGAAATTCCGGGTTGGGAATTAATCGCGGTTCGGGATAATGAGATTGCCCAAAGAATAAGAGAATTGGGCTATCCTGGTTCCGAAGCCTGGATTCTGTCTTTTGAAAAATTGTTAGGCCATACTGATTTCCCGCAGATAATGCAGCAGATGTTACAAACTTTAGAAATTATCTACAACTATCCGGTGGATATTGAATTTACAGCAAATTATGGTCCTGACGGAAAGCTGCAGATTAACTTATTACAGTGCCGACCCCTGCAGACCGGCAGGCCATTAACAACAAAGTCTAGGCACATGGATTTAACCGCCGAGAAATTGCTTTTTTCTACCCAAGGTAATTTTATGGGCAGTGATCTGCAACAGCAGTTGAACCGTATAATTTATGTACAACCGGAGGAGTATAGCCTTCTGTCCATATCGGATAAATATCAGGTCGCACGCCTGGTGGGGCGTTTGAATCGACTGTTTAGTGATCGACACGCTACGCCCATTATGCTGATTGGTCCCGGCCGGTGGGGGACTAGTACCCCTTCGCTGGGGGTGCCGGTTTCCTTTGCTGAAATCTGTAATGTGGCGGTGTTAGTGGAAGTGGCTTTGCAGCATAAGGGTTTCCTGCCAGAGTTATCATTTGGTACTCATTTCTTTCAGGACTTGGTAGAAACCCAGATTTTTTACGTGGCCTTATTTCCAGGTAAAAATGGGGTATACTTTGACGGAGATTTTTTGGAGCAGGCTCCAAATTCTTTTGCCCAACTCTTTCCTGAGTACAGTAAATGGGAGAAAGTGATCAAGGTTATCAATCTTGACCGGCTCCAGCAGAGCATATGGTTAAGTGCGGATTTGCAGACCCGAAAGCTGGCCAGCTATCTTTTAGCAGAGGTCAGCGGCAAGTAAATTATAGCCTTCATGCCAACATATTGGCACCATCAATGTAGTGTCCCGGGAAGATAGGGTTATTGGTTTTGCGGCTGCCAGCATGGGGATAGCCCGGGAGCCGTAAGGCCTTTGATTGAACGTAATTTAGAAATTTTATTAAAACATTTTGCAATGGTTCCCAGGAAATGGTCTTTATAAAATCCTTAATGTAAGACCTTGAACCAAGCAAACGTTGGAAATATCACAAAAAGAATATACTAAAAAGATATAGAAAACATTTATTATCTGGCAGAATTAACGTATAATAATATCAGAATTATTAATGTGAGGTGATTTTTGTTGATTATTAAGTCATCAACAACACTCAGAAACGATTATGGTGCTATATCAGCCCTTGCCCATGAAGTGGAAGAACCTATATATATAACAAAAAATGGCGAGGGAGATCTTGTTGTTATGAGCATTGAAGCCTTTGAGAAAAGAGAACAGATATTGAAGCTGCGCTCAAAGATAGCCATAGCGGAAAGGTCCAGATTATCGGGAGAAACTACTACAACTATAGAAGAAGCGAGGAAACGCATGGAGGAAAAGTATAATGGCTAAATTCAGGCTGGAAATCTTATCGCCGGCTTGGAAAGAGCTAGATGAAATTGCAAGCTATCATTTTTTTGTGGTGGGTTCTGCTTCAGCAAGGAAAATAACTGATAAAATACTTGATGCACTTTCCAGGCTTGAAGATTTTCCTTTATCCTGTCCATATGCACCTGATGCGGAGCTTAGAGATGCCGACTACAGAATGCTGGTATGCGGCCAATATGTATGCATATATAGACTAATTGGCGACGTTGTCTATGTATATCATATAGCAAATGGGGCATCGCAATATTCAAAACTATTTAAATAAATGCTATCTCCCGGACGTTAGACAAAACCGTACGCACGGACCGCGCATCCATGCGCGGATTTCTTTATAAATATTCTTGTTAATACTTTTTTGCGTAGTACGAAGCAAATCCTATATACAATATAATCTGGATTATTAGAATAGCCGCTAGAGTTAGACTTATCTCCCTAAAACCTAAAAGTAATGTTACAAGAGTGCCGATACTTATAATATAAATCATTAGTGTATGAATGCTTGCGTGCGTTTTCATTCTTATAGTTGAGTTCGTTCTTCAGTTTTAGCAATTTCTACTTCAAGTGCTTTTTTAGGGTTTTTTATGAGTTTGATACTTACAATAATACCCATTATACCAGTGAAGATGAATCCGCCTGATATTCCTGAGATTACACCCTCACGGTATCCTTCAGAAAGATTACTAATAAGGGCAAAAAGTAAAGCAATAACGCCTATAGTAGTGTGCCCGATGAAATATATAAGTGTTTTTTTAGCATAATTCATTAGAATTACTCCTCCTCAAAAATAAATATTTGCTCAATTGTTAATAGAAATATTTGAGCAATATTATGTGCAAGAAAAATTGAAGGATTATATCGTCCATTTTCCAGTGAAATTATTGTTTGTCGCGTAACGTTGCATAATCCTGCAAGTTCTTCCTGCGTCATGCGTTTTTCTTTACGCAACTCTTGGATACGGTTTTTCATCCGTTATTCCTCCAGGCGAGTATAGTTAACTTTACAATTAAAGTATAGTAGACTTAACATTTTATGTCAAGTTAATTTTACATTTTTTCATTTGTAAGTTTTACTTGGGAATCAAGGGGCCGCCGTCCTGTCGGAAATTTGATGTTGTTATTAAGCATGAGGTTTATGATAAACAGTTAGTGGATTGACAGTTTGGGAATATGTTTGGGTAGCATTTACCATGCATCGCATAACAGCGTGTTACCAAAATCTGAGAGAATATGAATGTAGTATGCAGACTTTGGGAACACTCGGGACGTTCTACGACATATCGTGCAAAGGACGCGCCATCCTTGGCGCGGAAGAAAAGAGTTTGTAGTATTTCCGTTGCATTCGTTTCGTTATTTGAAGTAGAGGCTGTTTATATTGTAGGTAGGTGGAGGGGGCAGAGATGTGGAACAAGGATGGAAAAAGATACAAGAGGAGTAGAATCGTTTTCATTTGTATGTTTACCATATCATTATTTATTGTTTTTCATAGCTCGAACAAGGATAAAATTGTAATATAGTTAATAATAATCAAGATTTCTTGAACGAATGTATTGAAAATAAAACTTATGATAAAATCTATAAAATTAGAGGAATCAAGCAGATAACACCCTATTCTTTAAGTGAAAATAAGTTATATATGGATTTCTTTTGTAATGGTTTTGGAATTGTCCCAAGTTCAATCTATTATGGTTTTTATTATGTCAGCAATGATGAACCCACAGGATTTCAAGCGGTGCCTGTGAAATTTGAACCAGATGGAGATGGGTGGAAATGGAGAGAACTCAATGGCGATAATTGGAATTATACTGAGAAAATTGCAGATCACTGGTATTATTATGAAGCTGGATTCTAATGTGAGAAGTAAGCATAATTTTTAGTTTTTTTAATACGCGTAATTCTTATTTTAAATGATAACGTCAGCTAACTTCACTCAACAGAGTGTTTGCGGCAGTTTGCCAATATGAATGCAGGTTAAGGCGCGTCGCTTAAGCCGTTATACAAGATACCTATTCAAAACCTATTGACGGCTTTTAGCATGCTTGATACTATTTTAGAGGAAGAACTTATAATGAACTCATAATTAAAAATAAACGCGATGATGCGTTCCAAAGACAATGGCGTCTTTGACATTTAAGGAACTGGTTTTCTTTTGTCAAAGACGTCTTTGTTATGGAGATGGAAAGTTGGTGGAGGCAGGAATGTATAGGGAAGGTAAGGTCCGGATACCCTCGGGATGCGCCATAGCTGCGGTAATCAATCAAGAAAAGAAATTAATGAGCAGTAATCCGATTGTTAGTTCTTTAGCTTTAATGCGGGAACGCTCCAATGGGTTGGGTGGAGGCTTCGCCGGGTACGGGATTTATCCAGAATATAGTGATTATTATGCTCTGCATATCTTTTACGAGAGTCAGAATATACGCCACCAAGTGGAACCAGATCTGCAAAAAGCCTTTAATATTGTTCATTCTGAGGAAATAAAAACCCGAAAGATTAAGCAGATAAAAACTAGTCCGGTGGTTTGGCGATATTTTGTAAAACCGCATTTGCAGGAGCCAGACGATAACGAAGAGGATTTCATGGTTTCCTTCATTATGACTTTAAATAGTAATAATTGCGGAGCTTATGTTTTCTCTAGCGGCAAGAATATGGGCAGTTTTAAAGGGGTAGGGTTCCCGGAAGATATTGCGGAATTTTATTGTTTAGAAGATTATACCGGGTATATCTGGACCGGGCATGGTCGTTTTCCAACCAATACCCCCGGGTGGTGGGGCGGAGCCCATCCTTTCTGTTTGTTAGATTGGTCCGTGGTGCATAATGGTGAATTATCATCCTATGGGACTAATCGGGCCTATTTGGAAATGTTTGGATATAAATGTTCTTTACAGACGGATACCGAAGTGATTGCCTATACTTTTGATCATTTAATCAGGAAACATGGTATTTCCTTAGAAGATGCGGTGTCAGCGACCTGTCCGCCCTTTTGGGCTCAGATAAAATCTATGGATTCGGAAAGAGCCGATCACTTCCGGTCCATTCGCTTAATTTATGCTAGTTTGCTGTTAAACGGTCCCTTTTCCATTGTGCTGGCTACCGGTCGGGGAATCATGGGATTAAATGATCGGATCAAACTTCGGCCTATGTCCGCAGCTACTCAGGGAGAGGTGCTGGCCATGGCTAGTGAAGAATCAGCATTGCGCTTATTATGTCCCGATCCAGAGGTGATCTGGCAGCCTGAAGGAGGCGAGCCAGTGCTGGGACTGGTGAAAGGGGAGAAGAGTTTATGGGCTTGAACTTATTACAGCCACAGTTTTTGGTAGATCGAGATGAAAACCGCTGCATTGGCTGTCAGGTGTGTGTTAATCAGTGTGCGAATGGGGTGCATACTTGGAATGAGAGATTTCAGGAATTGCATATGGATAGTACTCGATGCGTAAACTGCCATCGCTGTGTGGTACTTTGTCCGACCCAGGCCTTAAGTGTACACACATCTCTCCAACGGTTTAAAGCGAATGCTAATTGGACCGACAAGGCCATCTATGAAATATACCAACAGGCAGAAACTGGGCAGGTACTGTTAACCAGCATGGGAAATGACCGAGATTACCATATCTATTGGGATCATCTTTTGCTAAATGCCTGTCAGGTTACTAATCCGTCGATCGACCCTTTACGCGAGCCAATGGAAGTGAACACTTTTATCGGTTCGAAGCCGGAGGCTTTGGAGGTTAACCAAGAAAAATCAGAGAGATATTTTCCACCGCAGTTGGAATTGGAATTGCCAGTCCTGTTTTCGGCCATGTCTTTAGGGTCGATCAGTTTTAATGTGCATAAAGCTTTAGCGAAAGCGGCCGAGAGTGAAGGAACCTTTTACAATACCGGTGAAGGCGGTTTACATCAAGATTTACGGAAATACGGCCAAAATACCATCGTCCAGGTGGCTTCGGGGCGTTTCGGAGTGGACATTGATTATCTATTAGCCGGGGCCGCTATTGAGATTAAAATTGGTCAGGGGGCTAAACCGGGCATAGGCGGACATTTACCGGGGTTGAAGGTGAGTAATCAAATTTCCGAAACTAGAATGATACCAGTCGGTACGGATGCTATATCCCCGGCTCCCCATCACGATATTTACTCTATAGAAGACTTAAAGCAGTTAATCAATTCGTTAAAAGAAGCTACCCGCTATAAAAAACCAGTGGGCGTAAAAATTGCGGCAGTGCATAATGTAG
>Ga0074193_1001532_pt1 | contig 27158 bp, 19 predicted proteins | sample EPASupsiteHSE605_FD_64523 | JGI IMG/M metagenome (GOLD analysis project Ga0074193, IMG submission 64523) | Bioremediated contaminated groundwater from EPA Superfund site, New Mexico - Sample HSE6-05 | ecosystem: Environmental > Aquatic > Deep subsurface > Groundwater > Contaminated ... | reverse complement strand
TGCTTGAGCTGTATAGTAAGTTCCGGCAGTTAGATTTGCTGTCGGAGCACTCACCGGCGCAATGGTATAACTGTAGGTTGCTACTGCACTTGGATTCCCTAAGTTAATAGCAATCGCCTTAAGGGTCTTGGTTTCAGTTACACTTATCGGCGTTGGTGCGACATATTGAGTACTATTTGACGTGGGGGTGGTTCCATCTAACGTATAGTAAATAGAAGCACCTGGCGTCGTACAGGTCAGGGTTACATTCTTCGAAGTGTAATAGGTTCCCGACGCTACATCTGCACTCGGAGAATTTGTAGTACCGGTAATAACATAACTAAAGGTGGCTACTGAACTTTGCCCGCCATCTTTAATCGCGATGGCTTTAAGGGTCTTGCTGCTCGCTACATTAATCGGTACTGCGGCGTTGAATAACGTACTGGAAACAGTTGGAGCACTTCCGTCCGTGGTGTAGTAAATAGAAGCCCCAGTTGTCGCACAGTTTAAGGTTACATTTAGAGCAGTAGCAGAAGATGTGCCATCCGGTGGAGTAGCCGTTGGAGCGGCTACGGCAGCAATGACATAAGCAAAGGTCGCTACTGTACTTGTTACGCCCTCTCTCACCGCTATCGCCTTGATAGTTTTGCTGCTCGCTACATTGATCGGTGTTGCAGCGTTGAATAGCGTACTTAAGGTGGTCGGATCAGTTCCATCCGTCGTGTAGTAAATCGCAGCACCGGTTGTGCTGGAGCTTAAGGAAATACTCTTGGCAAGATAATACGTCCCCGCCGGCGTATTGGAAGTTGGAGCGGCAACAGCACCAATAACATACGTAAAGGTTGCCACTGCACTTTGCCCGCCGTCTTTCACCGCAATCGCCTTAAGGGTCTTGGTTGCAGTAATACTAATCGGCACCGTATATTGGGTGCTGGCACTGGGACCGGTTGACGTAGGGGTGGTTCCATCCAACGTATAGTAAATAGAAGCTCCGCCCGTTGCCGAACTTAAGGTTATATTTTTACTGGTATAATAGGTTCCTGCCGCGGGAGTAGCTTGGGGAACGGCTACGGTTCCGATAACGTAACTGTAGGTTGCTACTGCGCTCGGTGTTCCTCCGGACACCAAGGCCATCGCCTTTAGGGTCTTTGTTGCAGTTACACTAATCGGTGCCGTATATTGGTTGCTGGTTGACGTGGGAGTGGTTCCATCTAGCGTATAGTAAATAGAAGCACTCGGCGTCGTACAGCTCAAGGCTACCGTCTTCGCGCTATAGAAAGTTCCCGACGCAATATCCGCTGTCGGTGGAAAAGTAGTTGTAGTTATAACGTAATTAAATTCTGCAACTGAACTTAGGCCGCCGTCTTTCACCGCAATCGCCTTAAGGGTCGTAGTTGCAGTTACACTGATTGGCGTTAGTGCGATATATTGAGTGCTATTTGACGTGGGGGTGGTTCCATCTAACGTATAGTAGATAGAAGCACCAGGTGTCGCACAGTTTAGGTTTACATTTTGGGTCGAACCATATGAGCCGCCCGGCACATCAACTGTTGGTGATGCAACAGTATCAAACGTATAATTGAAAGTCGCCAGTGAACTTTGGCCGATCGTCTCTCCACTTTGACCGGTTCCTTTTACAGCAATAGCTTTAAGGGTGGTATTCGCTGACACGCTAATTGCCCCGATGTAACGCTTATTCGTCGGGGTTTCGCTGTTCGTCGGGTCAACACCGTTGATGGTGTAATAGATACTCGCCCCGGCGGTTGTAGAACTTAAGGTGACGCTTTGAGACCGGTAATAGGTTACAACATCCGTCGGATTTGCGGTCGGAGCGGCTACCGGTTCAATGGTGTACGCAAAAGCTGCTTCCGGGCTAGTATCCGTTCCCTTTATCGCAATTGCTCTAATAGTTTGGCTGCTCGCTACGTTAATCGGTACCAAGGCGTTGAATAACGTACTTGCCGAGGTTGGTGTAGTATTATTAGTCGTGTAACGGATCTCTGTATAATCGGCTGGCGTAGTACTCAGAGTAACACTCTGCGTCCCGTAATAGGTACCGGCTGCCAGATTTGCCGTTACTTTACCTATGGTATAGGCAAATTGAGCGACCGTACTAGTTGTACCGTTCTTAACTGTAATCGCTTTAATCGTTGTGGTTGTTGCAACGTTGATTGGAGTTGTATAACGAGTACTCGCGGTGGTAGGTGTAGTTCCATCGGTTGTGTAGTAAAGAACTGCATCAGGAGTCAGGGAACTTAAGCTCACACTCTTGGCTTTATAATACGTCCCCGGTGTTACATCAACCGTCGGAGCCTCAACTGTATTACTGATTACATAATCAAAACTGACCACCGTACTAAGGAACCCGTCTTTAACCGCAATGGCCTTGATCGTAGTGGTCGCTGCGGTTACGTTAATCGGCCCGGTATATTCCGTACTTGTTATGGTTGGCGTTGTTAAACCATCGGTTGTGTAATAAATTGTCGCCCCTGAAGTAGTGGTACTCAAGGTCACACTCTTGGGAGTATAATACGTCCCGGGAGTAACATCGACGGTCGGGGCCTTAACGGTATCAATGATGTACTGAAAAGCTACCTCTGGACTATATATGGCGCCGGTACCGGTGCCGGTCATAGCGATAGCCCTGATCGTAGCCGATGTATTAACCTCAATCGGAGTGCTATACAAGGTGCCGCCGGTTTTTAGATCTGTATCATTATCATTGATCACATATCTAATAATCGTCCCCGTAGTATCGGAACTCAGGGTAACGTTCTTGGTGGTATAATACGTTCCGGCAGGCACGTCTGCTGCCACTGCCTTTACCCCATCCAAGCTGTAATCAAATGATGCGACTTCACTAGATCCGCCATTATCGCCTGCTATGACCGCTATTGCTTTAATAGTGGTACTCAATACAATGTTAATTGGCACACCGGTAGTAAATAGTGTACTGGAAGAGGTTGGTGTGCTTCCGTTAGTGGTGTAGTAAATAGCCGCATCGGGTGTCGTACAACTCAGGTTAACCTGCTGACTGGAATTATAGGCACCGGCAACCGGATTGGCTGTTGGCGCGGCTACTGTTTTAATATCATACTCAGCGGTAGTTACCTTACTAGAACGGGTATTATACACCCGAACAGCCTTGAGCGTGGTAACCTCGTCAGACGGAATAGTAATTGCTACGGTATATGGGGTACTGCTGATCGTAGGGTCATTCCCATCGGTTGTGTAGTATATTGTCCCGGCATTATCCGCTACTGAACTCAAAGTTACACTCTTGCTTTGATAATAAGTACCGGCATCAAGAGACACTTTCGGCGGAATAACGTATTTGGTAGTGGAAATCTCTAAAATGTTGCGTACCAAGTTTTTCTCATCATCACTAAAACCGGCAATTATTAGATTAAAATCTTCCCAGTCTAAGCCGTACGCTGGCCCTGACAGGATGCCCTGATCATGAACATTTGTGCTGGCAATCCCGTCTTCGTCTAACAGCTGATCTACGGATATATCAAGTTCTCCAACGATATCCAGCAGGTCTAGAGATAAATTGACATATTCAAAAAATAGAGTTACTGCCTTTTCCCCGGTAATTCCTTTACCTTGTAAGGTAGTCTTTAAATCCGTAGGGAACGCATCCTTAACCTGCCCCACAAATTGAATCAAATCTACGTAGTCCTGGTTTTCTACTGCTGCACGGAGATCATTCACTGCTGCGTCGGTAGCCAATTCACCCTTGACCACCTCAATAATCTGCAATAATTCAGCCTCGCTCAGACTATTGGCCGTCAATAATGCATGCTGAGCAGTGGATATAAGCCCACCAGAAACCGTATCTGATGCTAAATCAAACGCAAACTGAGCCTGGTCGTTATTTAGATTTGTAAATTTCTCCAGAACTGTCCATTTTGCTTGTAACTGGTTATAGGTAGTCACTTCAATGGTATAAGTAAAACTTGCTACCTCACTATAAGTGTTGTCCGCATAGGTAACCGCCTTGATTGTCGTGGTACCGCTAGTGTTTAAGGGTATTTTTGTAACATCGGAATAGAGACTGCTGCTATTCGTGGGCGACGACCCATTGGTAGTGTAATAAATTGCTGCTCCGGAACTGGTGGTACTCAAAGTTATATCGGTTGGTGTTTTGTACGTTTTAGTTAAATCTTCCAGGGGACTCGCTGTCGGCATAGACAGGGTGCCAAAGGTATATGCAAAATCCTGTACAGTGCCATAAAACCCATCTTTTTTAGTTACCGCTTTTATTGTAGTAGCTGCACTTATTGATATGGGAGTAGCTCCGTACAAAATTCCTGCGGCGGTTCGAGGATCACTTGATCCATCTATAGTGTAATAGATTTCTCCTGTACTATCTGAAGTACTCAAAGATATCGATTTCGGGTTCTGATAGTACTGCCCCGGAGTTAGACTAGCTACTACACTCGGCAAGCCGCCACCAAGTCCTGTGGCAACCGCAACCGGCGGAATGGACCCAAATGAAGTCAGCAACATTAGCATTGCAAGGATAATGCTGGTCAGCCGTTTAAAACGTTTACCCATATGACTTATGCCCAAATCAGAATATCCTCCTTTCAATAAATTATTTATTTATACAGGAATGGTTAGTGCACAGAATTTTATATTTCACCTCCTAAAATTACTTAAAATAAACTATTTTCCTCTAAATCTGAATTCACCACAGATAGCGGCGAATTGTTAATAATAGGCAAATCATAAATACGTATACTTAAGCAAAGTTATTTATAAAATAACATTACATATTTCGCCACGTTTTCCATTAATCCTTCTCAAAACCAAAATATATATCTTTCGTAAAGTGTTACATAACGAGAAAAGCTTTTATAAATCATTACGAGAAAAGCTTTTATAAACATTAATTTTGGGTATAAAAAAGCACCTGTGTTATACAGATGCTTACAAATTTCTACTCATTTAAACTTGCCGGAGGATTTTCCTGTATCCCATTCACCGCACTGATAATCCTCCTTATAGTCGGCTATTCGTTCCGTTAGCGTTTAACGTTGATAGAATCTAACGGTTTCCTCAAGTCCCTGCTCCAAAGTGTAAGATTGGTTCCAGCCTAAACCTTCCCTAGCTTTCTGATTATCGAGATAGCTATCCCGAATATCGCCAGCTCTTTCTTTTTCAAATAGAGGAAGCATATTATGTTTCATTAAATTTTCTTTGCTGGAACAACTTGAATTATTAATGAAGCTTTTTAATTTATAAAATAATTCATTTACTGAGGTAGGTTGGTTGGTACTAATATTTATGGTTTGGTTTTCTCCGCTTTTCAAGGCTAGCCAATTGGCCTGCGCAATATCTTTTACATACACAAAATCTCGGGTTTGTTCTCCATCACCATAAATAGTCGGGGAAATTCCAGCTAATAGTCGATCCGTAAAGATAGCTACTACTCCACCCTCACCATGGGGGTCCTGCCGGGGACCGAATACATTAGCATATCGAAGTATAACGTAGTTTATATGATAAATCTCGTTATAGACCGCTAAGTATTGTTCCGGAGTATATTTAGAAATTCCGTAGGGGGAAGTAGGTTTGATCGGGTGCTTTTCATTGATTGGCAAATACTGAGGTTGTCCATAAATAGCTGCCGAAGATGCATAAACAACTTTAGCAACCGCAAATTTTCGACAGCATTCTAAAATGTTTAGAGTGCCTTGGATGTTTACTTTAGCATCATAGGCTGGATCAGCTATGGAGGTGCTGACATTTGCCTGCGCCGCATGGTGAATAACCGCTTCTGGTTTGAAGGAATCAAAAACTTCGGCTAATTGGGGATCGGTTATATCTGTACGATAAAAAACCGCCGATGGATTGATATTTTCCATTCGGCCGGTTGAAAGATCATCTACGATTGCTACCTTGCATCCTTCTTCTATTAAACGATCAACTACGTGTGAACCGATAAACCCGGCTCCCCCAGTTACTAAGATCTTCATGATAACATACTCCCTAAAAAAGTATAATTGCGTTTTATTTGTAATTTACAACCTTTTTTTCTGATTATCCTGGTTTACTCGGCTAACTTGTTGACCTAAGTCTGGTTTTAGTATTAGTTGTTGTATTGGTATTGGTATTGGTTTTAATATTAGTATTAGTTTCTGTGTAAGTTTCCGGGTTTGTGTTTGAATTAGTGGAATCGGGTAGCTTACTACCCTCAGTATTCAAGCTATCTGATCCGGTTTTATCTGAATTGGGTACTGTTTTAGTGTTTGTTTGGCTAGACGTTTTATTAGAAGTATTATTTGATGTATTATTTGTTGAAGTATTATTTGTTGAAGTATTATTTGTTGAAGTATTATTTGTTGAAGTATTATTTGTTGAACCTTTAGTAGAGCCATTATTGGTTTTATTATTATTTATCGGGGTACTATTTTCGGTGGTCTTATTCCCGGTCTCCTGGGTTTGCTCAGGAAGACTAGGCACATTCTTTTCGGTTGCGGTAGTGGGACCCATCACAATACTGGTCGGCCGCCACTCTGGCACCACAGCTCCGGGTTCCATCAGCTTATTTAATAAACCGCTGACTAGCTTTTCATTAACCTGCCAATAACTCCCGCCAGGCATCTCCAAAAAATCTCCGGGCAGGGTGGTAACAATCATGGCTTGTGGATCAGTTTTGGCAGCCGCAAGGGCCACATCCAACATTTCCCCCGGTGTAAAATTGGTTTCTACACAATTTTGAATCTGAGGGATTAACTGGGGTATTTTTGTTACTGTCTTTAGCTTAAACATCTCATCAGCCAGAGCCATTAAAAACTTTTTCTGATTTTTCACTCGATCAATATCACCCAAAGGCAGATAACGATAACGAACAAACCCTAGGGCATCCCTTCCGTCTAAACGCTGCAGACCGGCCTGAAGATTAATATCCTCTTCCGGGTAATACATTTTTTGCTCCACGTCAATAGTTACTCCACCGAGTGTATCAATAATGTCCTTGAAACCATTAAAGTTAGTCGCCACATAATAAGGTATCTCCACCCCTAATATAGGTTCCACGGTCTGTAGAGCTAATTTTGCTCCTCCTAAAGCGTAGGCCGCATTAATCTTATTGTATCCATGACCGGGGATTTGTACACGAGAATCGCGAGGAATAGAAACTACGGCTATTTTCCCGGTTTTTCGATCTAGACTGGCTACCATCAAGGCATCCGACCGAGCCCGGTTCTCACCAGTACGAGTATCCGCCCCAATAATCAAAATGTTTATCCGCTCAGGTAAAGTGCCCGAGCCATCAAGAGATGCACTATTATTTCCGGAGCCGTCTCCATCTAAGTTATACATTACATTAATTAGATCAACAGCACCGGCTATTCCCCAACCTGCCCCAACACAAAAGAAAAATAGAACCACTAAAGAAATAGTAGTACGGGATAAAAATTTATGTTTTCTTTTTGAATCTATGCTTTTGGGATTCATAGCCCATTCCCCTTCTTCGGACAGATGATGATAGTCTATTTATCTAAGCTCCGCAACACTTTTATGCACCCATCCGCTTCTTCCGTCAGAAAGTTTAACCTTATACCACTCACCCGAAGTCTGCAGCCAATCCAAACTCGCTCCTGGGTTGACCTTGATAAGCACATTGGCTTCCAGGTTTGGTGCAGATCGAATATTTGCAGCAGTCTGCAGCGGCAATATATAAACCTTCTTATTTATGTTGGTGTTATTCGTGTTTGTATTTGTATTTGTGTTAGTGCTTGTATTTGTGTTAGTGCTTGTATTTGTATTTGTTGATGAATTGCTGTTAGAAGATGAACCACTCGTAGAAGTACTATTTGTGGACGATGTATTGGTGGTTCCAGATCCGGTCTGGGTACCTTTAGTAGATCCGGTACCTTTCGTCGATCCGTTTTCCAGCTTTGTTACCTGTTCTTCGAGTTCGGCAATTCTAGCTTCCAAGGTTGCCACCCGTGATTTAACGTAACTCTCACTAACTAGCGGGTCTATAGTGGAACCGGGAACTGCTCCACCAGAAACATCGGCTGAAACTGCTGTGCCTAAAGCAAAGGCCCCGACCATCAGAAAAATTGCGATCCCTGCCAGGACTAAGGCTCTTTTGGACAGCATTACCCTCACCCTTTACATAAAATTTTGTCCCGTGTCATAATTATGTGTAATTATTAAGTGTAATTGATAAGTGTAATTGATAATTATTATTATTAATTACTATTGAGAAAGGCCCCGATATCTTTCCGCCGATTGTGCAGCAGTTTTGTGAGGTGCCAGTACTCCTAACTTACTCGCCCCAATCAGGGTAATTATAATAAGTCCAAAAAGTATAAACATTGCTTCTGGACGGGCGAAATAGGTTAAACCTAAAGCACTGAGGCCAAAAATACCGCTGATAGCATAAATAATAAGTACGGTCCCGCGATGACTAAAACCCAATTCCAGCAAACGATGGTGCAGGTGCTCCTTATCGGCCTGAAAAATCGGCTGCCCTCCTAAAAATCGTCGGACAATTGCGCACATGGTATCCAAAATAGGTATCCCTAAAATGATAAACGGAATAACCAGCGAAAAAGCTGTGGTGCTTTTCGTTAAACTTAATAATGAAAGGGAGGCCAAACTATATCCCAGAAACATTGATCCGGAATCTCCCATAAACAGCCGTGCCGGATTAAAATTATAAGGCAAGAAACCTAAGGTACTAAAAGCTAGAATCAACGCCCATACCGCTACATCCATCTCGCCAGACCGCCAGCCAACTACTGCCAAAGTAATCGCCGCCACCGCGGACACCCCGGCTGCTAAACCATCCAAACCATCAATCAGATTTACGGCATTAGTTACCCCCACTATCCATAAAACAGTTAGGGGTACTGCCAAGATACCCAAGGTAATAACCCCGCCGGAAAAGGGATTAGTGACAAAATTGACCTGAGTGCCAAAAGCTACCAGAACCAATGCCGCCAAAATTTGCCCAAGAAGTTTCCATCGCGGAGCAAGGTTCCAAATATCATCAGCTAAACCTAGCAGGATGATTAATGTACTTCCTGCCAGCAGACCGCCAAGTCTCCGATCAATAATTTGGGTAAATATTACCGTTATAACAAAAGCCAGATATATTGCCAGACCGCCCATCCTCGGCATGGTCCGGGTATGCACCTTGCGGTAGTTCGGTCGATCTATTGCTCCCACCCGAGGCGCTATTTTAATTACCAAAGGAGTAAAAAGAAAGGCGCTAACAAAGGCCAGGCCTAACGTCCCGGCTAAAAAAAATGACACCCGTTATCCCCTACCTTCCCCCTTGAATTATACTACGTTATAAAAAGTTCAGTATTAATATTAGCAAATTAAGTTTAAGGAATATTTTAAGGAATGTTTTTAAGGAATTAATTGTTAATACAAGTGCTTAATTAGCTCCAAATATCCAAATATTTGGGTAAGTTTAAAATAATAACTCTATTTGTACCTATTTTTGTCTAATTGTATCACCCTGCATAAATATTGTCTATGCCTATGCCTGGAAATATAGGGATGGGTAGTTATTTATAAAAATTATATTTTGCCTCATTTTTACTACATTTTTACCACTTATTTACGGCAAAAGCTGCATGTTTTGGGGTAATAAGGCGGGCAAAAATAGACAGAGGCAAGGCAGTATAGTACAATTTGAGGCATGAGAAACAAGATAACTGATCAAAATCAAGTGCTGCGAGCAGCTGGGGTACTAATGGCCATCAGCATTCTCGCCCGGTTAGCCGGGTTTATTCGAGAACAGGCAATAGCAGCTAAGTTTGGTACCAGTATGGCCACTGATGCTTACGTGGTGGCTTATACCATAACCAATATTGTTTATTTAATTATCGGCGGTGCCCTGGCTACCGTCTTTATTCCGGTTTTCGCTTCTTATCTGAACAACAACCGGGCCGAACCCGAGGGCGCAGCTAGAGACAACCTAAACACCCTTGGCGACCTAGACCAACGCCGGTCCGCCTGGACCTTGGCTAGTACCGTTATAAATCTAACCTTACTGGTCCTGGGTGTAATAACGATTTTCGGCATTCTGGTTTCTCCCTGGCTGGTAAAACTGATTGCCCCCGGCTTTACCGCTGCGGCTAGTCAACTAACCACTCAGTTAACCCAAATCATGTTCCCGATTACCCTCTTATTGGCTCTAAGTATGCTTACGGGGGTCATCCTAAACTCTTTGCGGCACTTTGCTGTACCAGCTCTAGGTTCGGTGATCTTTAGCCTGACGGTACTAGCTTCCGTATTTACGTTGGGTTCTGCTTGGGGAATTGTTGGTTTGGCAGCCGGTACAGTTATTGCTACTATCTTGCAGGTGGCGATTCAGATTCCGGTACTTCGCCGCAAGGGAATGCATTACTACCCGGTGTTAAAACTGAAGCACCCTGGAATTCGTCAGATCGGCATCCTGATGGGGCCAGTAGTCTTAGGTAATTCGGTGACTCAGGCCTATGTTTTTATTGAGCGTATCTTAGCTTCTGGTCTTGCGGAAGGCAGTATCGCGGCCCTTAACTTCGCCAACAAACTAACCCTGCTGCCGTTTAACCTGTTTGCTCTAGCCATCAATATTGCTATTTTCCCCACTATGTCCGCCCACGCTGCCAAGAACGATCTATCTGCTTTGAAAAAAATAACCTTAACTGGTTTAAAATTGGTAGGTCTTTTAACTATCCCAGCCATGGTCTGGCTGATGGTACTGGCTGAACCTATTGTTCGGCTGATTTTTGAACGTGGTGCTTTTGACCTCCGTTCAACATATATGACTACCTTCGCCCTGAACTTCTACGTATTAGGACTGTTTGCGCTGGGGGCATTTAACGTGTTAAATCGGGCCTTCTACGCCTTGCACGACACCAGAACGCCGGTATTGATTAGTGTTTTTGCCGCTTTAGCGAATCTGGGCTTTAGCCTGATCCTAGTTCGTTACCTGCAGCATGCCGGACTAGCTCTCGCTTCAGCCCTGGCTTCCAACCTTAACCTTATTTTAGCTTATTATTATATTCGACCCCGGCTGCCCAATTACCAAGATCGGGATTTATGGATTCCTTTAGGCAAAATTATTCTGGCCTCTGGAATAATGGGCATAGGAATCTGGGGTACGGCCCACTACCTGGAAAAACTGATCGGTACGGCCGGTATCGTCAACCTGTTGCTGATTATCGGTGCGGCCTCAATGATGGGTTTAGTGATTTACCTATTCCTGATCTGGCGATTCAAACCGGATGAAGAATTGGTTGAGATGGTGAGAAATGCGGTAAGCAAGGTAACTGCAAAGCTGGGCGTAATGAATATTAATCGGAGAAAGTCCGGTCGCTAATACGACGCTAAACTGATGCACTAAACTGATGGTTTAACGGATGCTAGACTATCGCTGAAAACTCTACTACTACGCCTATCTATGACTAGCTAATATGACTAGCTAATGAGTAATTTATCTCCAGCTAATGAATCGATCTATGACTAGCTAATGAGCTAACTATCCCTGGTCACCATAAAATCAATAACATAGTCCACGAACTCACTAATATCCTTCAGCTTTGTAGTTATAATCAGGTACAATTCTGCTTGATCGATTCTATCGTATTCATGGATTAACCGGTTGCGGTAACCGGCCATACCCCGGATTTTACTAGCGAAATTGCTGGGAATTATCCCGGCTTTACCGAGCATATCAATAACATCACGATAATTACTCGGATGGCCCAGGCCATTTTTAACCAGGATATGCCGACCTGTGTCAAATAGATTTTCTAAAGCCCGACGAAGATGATGTTCGGCAATTGCGTAATTATCAAAGTTCCCTTGAAATTCTTCAGCGTCCATTTTTTCAAACTGAGCTAAACGATTTACCGATTGCCTTATATTGCCTGCCTTCTCCAGTACATATTGCTTGTCAAACAATAAAACGACCCCCCTTGATATCCTCTTCCAACTCTCGATAGCTCTTCTGGAGGAAAGGAGCCAGATCGAGATAGTATTTCACCACCAGGTCTTCAAAATCTGTCCGAAATTGATCATTAGCTGAGAATAATAGCTTTCCCTTGCTGATAATCTGGTATTGAAGAGCGATATTCTCAGTCCCTTGTAAAAATACTACGTCGACTTGATGAATAAGGTCAGATAGGGAATCGTGAAAATCCTCTCGAATATCCGACATTAAAATGAAATTGGGCTGGCTTTTATCGAAAGATGATAATAAAATCGCCAGATCTATATCACTGTTGGCATCCGCCGTTCCGTCCGCATAGGAACCAAAAAGATAGCACGCCTGAATATTATATTTATCTAGGACCGGAATAATTCTGGTTGAAATTTCTTCTTCACAATTGATTAACATAATTATCCCACCGCTCTATCTTAATACCTTCTGATAAAACTCATGAGTCAACCGTACCATAGTCTGGGCCGAGTAATGTTCTGCGACTACTTGTCGCCCCAATATACCTAACTGGCGACGATAATCAGATGATGTATTGGAAAGCAACTGACCCAGATCGTCAGTCAGTACTTCTGCGGTTACCTCTTCATGGTCACGACCGGTAAAGTTAGTGCGTATCGCTTCGTCTAGACCTTCGGCCGTAAAAATGCCAAGATAACCTTGACTCCCGGCCAGAATAACCGGTCGCTCGCAGGCCATTGCCTCTAAGGCGGCTCTGCTAACTCCGACAAAAACATTAGCTGCTGGCAACAGTCGGGCTAAGTCGGTGCGTCGTCCGGCCACAGTTATTACCGAACGACCTAGGGTACGATTAACCTCTCCAGCTAGTTCCTGCAACTCTTCCCTACGGTTTCCATCCCCAACTACCAGTACCCGCAGTGTGGGTATCTCTTTTCCTATGGTTAAACAAGCTTTTAGAAGCGCAAAAGCCGGCCCGGCAATCTGATCAGTTAAGCGACTAACGTGCACTACAACTGTATCCTTAGTGTCCCAACCAAACTCACGGTATATCTCCCGATCTGGGGTAATACCGCAAAATTCATCGGTATTAATTCCATTAGGTATGACCGCTACCTGTTCCGGCTTGAAAGCAAACTGCTGAACCAGATAATCTCGGAGATCCTCGCTCACTGCTATAGAATAGGGACTCCACCAGGTAAAATACCCTTGCCAACCGGTAATTTCGAATGGCCAATGCACAGTGGTTACTACCGGTACTCCTGTTAACTTGGCTGCCAAACGCGAAAGATACGCGGGAATTCGGGCATGAGCGTGTATAAGATGAGGCCTTACTTTTCGTGCCAAGCGTATCAACCCAAATAGAGAAACTAATAAGGAAAATAAAGAACGATCATGTAGGGGAAAGCGATAATGGGCAACCCCCATAGACTGTAAATCCTCCACATACTGTCCGCCATTTGAGGCTACAGACACCTCAAAACCGAGCTTTTTTAGACCTCGGGTCAACTCTATGAGATGAGTCTCTGCTCCGCCCAAGTCAAGGGCATTGGTCACCATTAACACCCGATTTTTTTTCATTTGTTTTCTCCAGGCATGTTTCAATTTTCTGTATATTATTACCTACACTGGTCGCAGCTTCTAATCGATCTATTGAAAATCATAATTCGCCAATTAATGTTATCACGAAACAAGATCAGGAGGCAACCACAGCTAATTTTTGAATTTAGAAAAAACCTAAAAAACAATTTGCACAAACAAAAGGCCGATCAGATGTTGAACGGCTCAAGACATGTCTCTATTTTCCTTTTGATATTATCTTTCAAAGACCTAAACTATCTAATTAATGCGAGATTATTGCATTTCAAGCATTTTTAACTGTACCGGTTTAACTACACTGTTCGTCTGCGTAATGTCCTAATCGCAACATCATGTTCGCCCATCATTTCGAAAAATGACTTCTGTTCCTCTTTGATTTCCCGCACCGCATTTTCAAGTCGTATCTGGCCTTGTTTTAATTCAACTATGTCAGCCTTAATTTTAACTATGTCAGCCTTAATTTCAACTATGTCAGCTTTCATTTTAACTATGTCTGCCTTAATTTCAACTATGTCAGCTTTCATTTTAACTATGTCTGCCTTAATTTCAACTATGTCAGCTTTCATTTCAACTATGTCGTACTTGATTACATCAATATCTGAGCGCATTTCTTTAACTATAGCATTTGTATTCGCAACAATATGGATAAGTTCCGTAACCATTTTTTCGATATGTTCCAGGCGATCTTCGGACATAAAATTTCCTCCTTCCTCTTCCTTAATTTACAATTGCCATAAAATATTTTGCTCTTCCTATTATAGCATATATTGGATAAAATACACCATTTTTTATATTACTTATTCTCAATAGTCCTATATATTTAGAGAATTAAATGACGCTTATTTTTTAGTTTAATTATCTGTCGTTTAATTGAAGGAATTCCTATTATTATGAATCAAATCTTGGCCGAAGATCTAACTATTCATTTGTTAATTAATCTCTTATCCCTTAATCCCTGGTAGAGGCGTTCTGTTTTTTTAGCCATTAACCGGGCATCAAATTTTTCAAGAACTGTTTCCTGCCCTTTACGGGCCAGTGTTTGCGCTTGTTCCGGGTTTTGAATGAGATAACCGATACCTTTGGCTAATTCCTCCGCATCTCCGGCCCCCACTAACCAGCCATTAACCTCATGGTCTACTATCTCCGGCACTCCGCCAACCTGAGTGGCTACCACCGGCTTCCCTTTGGCCATGGCCTCTAATAAGGCCAGCGGCAATGCTTCGGTAAGGGAACTAAGGACGTAAACATCCACTTCCTGCACCAGATCGGTAGCATCGGCCCGAAAGCCCAGGAACTTACAATGGGTTTCGATATGTAAATTCGCGGCCAGTTTCTTTAATTCCTCTTCCCGGCTGCCGGCACCAATAATCCAAAACTCGGTATTAGGGTGATCATTCAACACCTGACTGGCGGCCTTCAAGAAGTATTCGTGGCCTTTTTCCGGCTCTAGGCGGCCAACCGTACCCACCACCTTGGAATTTGAATCTGATTTTATTAATTCTAGATTAGACTTTTCCAGATTAGACTTTCCTCGTTCATCTATCATTATTCCGTTGTGAATTACCCAAACTTTATTATCAGGTAGCCCGGCCGCTAATAACTGATCACCCAGGGACTGTGACACGGCAATAATGGCATCACTCAATAAAGCGTTAATCCAGGAACTAAACTTTTGCCTTACTCGAAATAACCGAGAATTATTAGGCTCAACCGGCAGTGACCAATGCCGAGTCATAACGGACACCGGTACCCGCGCCAAACGTGCCGCTATTCGCCCAGAAAGACTAGCATGGGTGTGCACTACCTGCGGCTTTTCCCTTTTTAAAATACCGAAAAACCACCAGATCATCGACCAGTCCATAGATCGGTCGCCTTTCTCCTGGGGGTAGGCAATAAGCTTAACTCTCATCTGCTCCAGTTCACGATATAACTGCCCGCCCTCCGGGCAAATAACTACCGATTGGATCTCTGTGGGATCTAAATGCTGCAGGAGATTAATAAGGTACCTGCCGGCACCGCCAATATTTACATCAGTAAGAATATGAACAACCTTAATAACCTTATTAAACTTATCAACCCTGATTAGAATACACCTTCTCTATTAAAAACTACTTTTTCTTTCTATTCCATCGATCTATTTATTTCATTAATCCAATATCGCATTAATAAAACATAATCCGGCAAACGACTATATATTGCTGCTGCTAGTGTTTCGTTATAGGTATGCGCAGTTAAGTTTCGATCATTCGTCATCTGTAAGGCATCAATTGTTTGAGCATCGTCAAATATTCCTACTACCCGGCAGGAACGAATTACGCTTTTGGGTGAACCAACATCTATACCTTCCGTCTTGAGCAAAAAACCCTTCGCAGCTTTCCAAACCGCTTCAAAAGTGAACTCAAAACGTTGTATCGAGGCATCGCGTTCAATTAGAGTAGGATTATTAATTAACATAACCTCTTCAAAAGCGGCTAGCGCTTTTTCGGCGGTTTTCACTCGCTCCGATAATCTTTCCATACGATCCCCTCCCTATGGACTCTGTCTATCAATGTTTGATCAGCTAAGGTTAGATCAACAATATCTACTTGATAGGGAACGACCGATTCTTCCAAGCGTAAACTGATCTTGGTCAACGCTCCAGGGGGCAGTGGTTGATCATACCATATAGCCACATCTATATCCGAGGTTGTCCTTTCTTCACCACGAGCAAAGGAGCCAAAAAGATAAACTGCGACTGGCATATCTTCAATTTCGGTCAATACGATATGCTTCACCATCTCTAATATATAGTCCCTGGTTATACTCTTAGTAAAAGTCAATAAAACCATTCCACCTAACTGCTTAGTACTTGTCATTTTAACTATTATTATACCACGCAGACCAGGGTGTTTAACATATTTTACTAATGCTAAAAAATAAGGCCTACCGAGTTTTTCCTTTTCTCGGTAGGTCTATCCTGCTTTTCGACAAACTTCGGGGAGGTTCGGGAAGGGACTGTCCCTGTCTTACTGCTGCAGCCATCAACCCCAGCATTAGCCAGAAGGTTAGGATAAGCCTGGGACTATACCACACGTAATCGGTTAGCCCCTGCAGTAAAAATCCGGCCATTCCCGATAAAAGTCCAATCAGTAAATTTTTCAGGTAAGGATCCTCAGTTGCCCGCAAGCCCTTCAGCCCAACCCTTACAAAAGTCCACATCAGCCAAAGAAAAGCCCCGAGTCCCACAATTCCCATCTCCACAACCAACTGCAAAAAAAGATTGTGGGAATGATAAGCCATTCCTGCGGCCAAGGAGTAATACGGATAAACTATGGCAAATGTCGGCAGCCCTGGCCCAATACCAGAAACCCAGTAATCCGCTATAATCCGCAAACTGGCCGCCCAGATAGAAAGGCGGTAAGCGGTAGAACTCTCCTGAAGATTACCGATTGATGCCACCCGCGCAAGAATGCTTTCTGGAAGAAAAAACATCCCCACAACTCCCATGATCAGCAGCAAAAATAAAGCTCTCCTATCTTTCAGCAGAAAAAATATCAACATGGCCAAGGCAAAACCCAACCAGGCTCCTCTGGAAAAGGTCAAGACCAAGCAGAGTACGGATAACCCGATAATACCAGCTATAAACAACCGGGTTATGTTATTGCGACTGCTCCACAAAACCGCCAGCGAAAGCGGAATTGTAAACACGAAAAACTCTGCCAGTACGTTGGGATTGTCCAGAGTAGCAAACACCCTGGACTCTAGTCCAGTAAACATTTTTTCGTCTACCCAGGATTTTTCTACTGGCACTCCTACCACGTACTGATATAGACCGAATAAAGAAAGGATCACCGAAGCTAACATTAGTGCCCAAACTACTGCTTTTAATGAGGATGCTTGATTCTCCCGGCCCAAAACCCAACTTACCAAATAAAAGAATAACACAAATAACAGGTACAACAGACCGGTGATCATACTCTGAGTACGCTCAATAGAAAGTACCGCAGCCACCGCCAAAATGCTTAGGAACAAAATCACTGGCAGATCAAAAGGAGTCCCCCAGGATTGGCGAAAAGCATCCACCCGTTTAAACCACCCGGAACCCTTCGATTTCTGATCAACCATGTTTAACTTATCTAAAGTCGTAACTGAATTTGATACCGAATTTGATACCGAAGCTGATACCGAAGTCGTAACTGAAACCACAACCGAAATTATGAATAATAGCAACATTCCCAGGGTAGCTTTGGTAGGGATCAGCGGCATCAAAAAGACGGTTATAACCAAGATCGACCCCGGATTGGTAAATAAACCAGTAATAACCAGCCCTACCCAGCTATCATAAATGACTGCTTGGGGAAAAACCTTTCTCAAGATACGGAGTGCAACCGACGCAGCCCCACAACCCAGCTGCCAAAACCAGGAGATCAAGGCCCAGAATCCCTGATAAACCCAGCTGCCTTCTATCCAGTCGTTTCGGTCCTGCAGCAAGAATCTAAAGATAAAACTGCCCCGTGCCCAGCTAGCCAAAACCGCTTCGATACGCAGCCAGCCGGTGAACAGACAGCTTAAATCTGACCAAAGCAATAATTTTTCAAATAAAACCTGGGACTTGCTCTTATCGACAGCCGTTTTCATCAAGCATATACTCCCTAAATATTGTCTATTTTTCGATTAACGATTAACGATCAGAAAAATTCATAGTTAAACTTATTTAAACTTAGTTAAACTTAGTTAAACTCATAAATCATAGATCATCATTGCTTATTGTTTAACTTCAAATCCGGTAACCACCGGAAAACAAACGCTTCGGGGAGACTTAATATTTAATGATAAACCAATTTTAATATCCCTTCTCCCCACCAAAACCTGATCTCCAGTTACTCTCAAATTACCTTCGGTGATTAAAACTACATCATACTTATTGGGAGACTCTGCCTCAACTAACCTTCCGTCAGCTGTGGGTGCCTCTTTTAAAGCTTTACGAACTTCTTTGCTAATTATTTTTCCGAGCGGAAGATTCTCAGTTGATTCAGTAAGCTGGTCTCCCACCTGCAGGGCATTTACCGTTTCCTGACTTACTTCTCGAAGCATAAGGGTTACTGTAACTGGTCGTTCATCAGAGGTATGACGATCGTACAGCTTAAACTTGTATAAGGATCCCATAACCACCGCCAAAATAATCAATATAATTGCCAAATCAATAATGTTAACCTTCCCAAACAAACGACCTTTATTATCTACCAATGCCAACTTAATACACCCTTCCCTCCACATAATTTCGATATAATTCCGATTTAATATCCCTCATATCATCCCTAAAATTCCATGCTTTACTATACTATACTATATATCTATAATGCCCCTACTTATTCAGTTCTTGCAGAATCCGCCCATAAATACCGATTGAGGATGGTCCTGTTGGACAGTCCAGCTAATTCTGGTATCATGAACACGATCAAGGATGAAAATATTAATACGTTTAACACATCGCGCATTTACACATTGAGTATTATTTTAAGCCTATTATGTGTTATTGTGTTAAACGAAAAGCTTAATTAAGTGAGGTTATCTAAATGACAACCAGTCAAAAAATTAAGGTAGTCAGCATCATCATGATGGCCGGCCTAGTTACCAAGCTGTTTGGATTCCTCAGAGAGGTTTTGGTAGCAGCTAAATTCGGCGCCACTATAGAAACTGATGCCTTTCTGATTGCCTTTTCCATTCCCACGGTTTTGTTCATCAGTATCGGAACTGCTTTAAGTACGGTCTTTATCCCGGTTTTTAGTGAATACCTGACTTTGCGCAGCCGTGAGGAAGCGCTTAAGTTTGCGGCAAACCTGCTCAATGTCATGCTGGTGGTATCAGTCTTACTGACCCTGGCCGGCATTGCCCTAGCACCGCAGATCGTCTCCATACTAGCCCCGGGTTTTAGCGGTTACGCCTTTGACCTTGCGGTAAAACTAACGCGGATCATGCTGCCTTTGCTGGTAATCCTGATGGCGACTTATATCCAAACCGGTATCCTGCAATCCTTCGAGCAGTTTATCATCCCGGCAGTAATTAGTATACCATACAACCTGGTCTTGATTGTATTCCTTTTGTACTTAGACCGCTTCTTCGGAATCGTAGGTTTGTCCGTAGCCACCGTACTAGGCTGGAGCTTACAAGTTTTTATCCAATTTCCGCCGATATGGAAAACCGGTTTTCGAGTTCAATCTACCTTTAAACTTAAAGATCCCGGGCTGTATAAAATTCTGTTATTGGCTGGACCAGTTATTCTAGGTACTTCCGCCCAACAATTAGTCATCTTTGTTAACCAGGCTCTGGCCTCTGGTCTATCTGAAGGCAGCGTAGCGGCCCTGAACTTTTCAAATAAGCTGTTTCTGATCGGGACCGGGGTCTTTGCCATGGCTATCACGACCTATATGCTTCCCGGTTTATCGCGGTTGGCTGCCTTAAAAGATTATGCTACCTTAAACCACAATGTACGCCAGGCCTTGAAGACCACCTTACTGTTGCTGACCCCAGTCATGCTAGGACTAATTATCCTACGGGTTCCTCTGGTAAAGTTAGTTCTGGAGCGTGGGGCCTTCACCCCGGAGGCCACTACGATGACCAGTAGTGCACTGTTCTTCTTTGCCCTCGGCACCCTGGGATTTGCCGGACAGGAAGTCTTAAATAAAGCCTTCTATGCAATGCAAGACAGCAAAACCCCCATGAAACTGGCTTTAGTTTCAACGGGGGTTAATGTGGTACTCAGTTTTGTTCTGGTACATTGGATGGGACTAAATGGATTGGCCCTGGGTAACGCTATTGGTTACACCGTCTTGGCCGTACTGCTGTGGTGGAACCTGCAACAAAAGTGGCGAGGCCTGTAGGAGACGGCTTCGACAAATTTCGGGAGGGTTCGGGAGGGGACTGTCCCTATCCTTCAACATACTTTTGATAAAGTGAAGGGCTATTATTTTGAAAATAGCCTAATATTTTATCTATCGTAACCAAGCTGCTGTTACGCGTTCCCAAATAATTTCTATAACTGCTCCAAGGGTAATCGATTGGATGTTCTACGATACTAGCCCTTACCGGATTTAAATGGATATACCTGCTTATTTCTAAGCAATGTGCATCGTTTTGAATAAGTTCTGCCCGATATCTTCCTTGAAACAAATGACCTACAAAATTATATTTTTGGTTGAAATAGACAGCATAGAGCATGTTCAGACGTTTCATTATTTTGCCAATCTCCACATCAAGAGTCTCTATCTGTAAATGGACGTGGTTGGTCATCAAACAATATGTATGCAACGTAAATGGAAATTTATCCCTAGTATTCCGCAACAGGTATAGATACACCTGCCAATCCTCTTTTTCTCTAAAAATGTCCTGCCGATGATTGCCACGACACATAATGTGATAGACAGCTCCCGGATACCATACCCTATTTTTTCTAGGCATATCTTGGCATCATCTCCTCATATGGAGAATTTATTATATATTTTACCAAAAGATAGATGATTCCGCCTCTATTGAATTTACGACAGATTTCGGCGAATTTCGGGGAGGGACTGTCCCCAGAAAAGGAAAGACCCTCGGAGAATCTCTCCGAAGGCCTTTTTATGAATATGAAATCAATACCTTATTTGAATTTACTGTATTGGGCTAACGATAGTCAGCGTTTGGGTGACTTGATTCCAAGCTATCTGATAACCCAGATTCTCGGTAATAAACCGTACTGGTAGCATAACTCTTCCGGAAGCACTGATAATCGGAACAACTTTGGAGTTCAAAGGATCGATAAATCGTTCCTGTCCATTTACCCGAGCGGTATTTTTATCAACCCAGAGTTCAATATTGGTTCCCGCTATGCGTATAGTTACTTTTTTCTCGACCGGCTCCCAATCTAAGACGGCACCCAACGGTTCCGTCACATATCGGATCGGAAGCAGCGTTCTGCCTTCAGTAATGATTGGAGCAATGTCCATTTCCCTTTGTTCCCCGTTTATAGAATAGTTTGGCTGCCCTATTACAAAGCGCAGCGTATTATTGGTATTATATTTAGGGATAAACACATAGGCCACATTGGAATAAGCTGAATTGCCCCCTTGATTATAGGCTCTTACCCGATAAGAATAAGTATTTCCAGGTATTAGCCCACTCTCAGTATAAGTAACTTTATCACTATCTAAAACCGCAACTTGGCTAAAATCTCCACTTTCTTTTCGTCGCTCGATTTTAAACCCTTCTTCATCATTAGACTTATCGGTCCAAAACAGTTGCATTTTTGAAGAAGCATCTACTTCTGCGCTTAAGGATGCCGGTGCTGTAGGTGATAATTGAGATTGTGCATAGATTGACTCAATTGTGAAACTATCGCTCACACTAGTTGCATAGATAGTTGCATAGTCTTCTTTTACACTTTGCCAGGTTACCCTAATCTGAGCTTGCTTAGTAGCTATCGGGGGGACCGTCCATATATACTGAGTCCCGTTCTCTACCATATCTATAGGAATCCATTTTTCATTCGGTCCCTGTCGGTAGGCGAGAGCCGTTACACCACCAACTCCCTTATCGAATGACCATTTGATGGTCTGCCGGCTTTCCGAATTCCAAATTTTATCTGCCGCACTAGGCGAAGTAATAGTTATATCCCGTTTGGAATTCCGAATATAAATGGAGAAATCTTCACTTATGTCATCAGTCTCTAGCAGTTTAACTTTGAGATTATCATCATCGTAATATTCCCAAATTGCTTGAACCTGAAGATGTTTGCTATCAACATACGGAAGATTCCACGTATAGACTCCGGTATTTTCCGTACTGACGATAGGATACCAATTCTTATCCATATAATCTTTAAAATAGAGTCTAACCTTACCTACCCCAGCTCTAGTAGTTGTCCAAGTTATGTTCTGTTGTGTGCCCGCTTCACATATTTCACCGGCACTAGGTGTGATTAGTGTAATGTTAGGGGCATCGGTTTGGGCTAGTACCGGTACCGGGTTTATCAGTCCAAAGCCAGTTGCGATCATAACCAAGCTGACCAGCCCCATCATTATTCCGCTAATTATTAATCTTTTCATAAAATTATCCCTCCTCTTTTAAACATTTTACCCTTCCCCTTTGCGTCACTCCTTTACTTAAATATTTAAATTAAAACTTATGCAACCAATAAATTGATTGAATCAATTAATCTTTAATACTATCGTCTGAATTTTAATCCGAATTCTCTTATATATTATTAATCTATGGTTATCTTCACTTCCCGAGAATCAATATTCCATTCCACCTTACCACCCAAACTTTCTGCAATAAAACGTACCGGAAGTAACATTCTATCTGCGGAATCAATTAATGGTACCACCCCCGAATTCAATGGATCAATAGCTTCATCTTTACCGTTCACCTTAGCGACCCGGTTTCCAGCCCATAATTTAATAACCGTCTCTTCCAAAGTTATGGTCGCCTTTTTAGTTTCTGGTTCAAAGTCAACTACTGCCCCTAAAGTTTCAGCAATATAGCGAACTGGTAATAGGATTCGATCTTCCAAAATAATCGGTACGGTATCCATGTTTTTTACTTCGCCGTTAACTGTGTAGCTAGGTTGGTCCACCTGAAAGCAAATAACTTTGGGCTGCATTTTAGTCACTACCCTGGATACATAAGAATATGCTGAATATCCAAACTGGTTGAAGGCCCTGACTCTATAGGAATAACCAGTGTTCGATTTTAGCCCTTTATCCAAAAAGATTTTGGTATCGGTTGAAACCTGACCTACCGGGCTATATTCAGTTCCAGGTTCCTTCCTTTCTATTATAAATCCTTCTTCATTGTCAGCATTATCAGCCCAACTCACTTCTATCTCTGTAGCCGAAAGTGCCCTAGCTAGAGGATCTTCAGGGGCGGCAGGCGTCAAGATGCCATACTGTTCTCCGGCAACAAACCGGCCCCCAGTAATTCCAGTGTCTGGGGCGGAAATCTCTATCTCGATGGGACCGGTCGGGGCACCACTGATAAAGACTGGGAACTTAAATTGCAGCCCTCCTCGTATACTGCCGGGAGGAAAGCTGGGAGTAACCCTAAGGGTATAGGTTTGGGAATTAGGTGTACCCACCAGGGACAGATCACTGGCAACTATCGTATTGCCGGCAATTGTCAACAGAGGGTCAACTACATCAACTACCCGGGGACCTGGATTTACGTCCGGAATAGCCTGAAAGCGTACACCACTGGTCAGAATCGTAATCGTAATATCAATTGGTGAGCCCGGTGGTGATTGCGTAAAAGCACTTTTTGATTGATCAAGATTCTCAAAAATCCAGATTTCGCCTAAATCTACATTGCCGGCGTTTGGCTTTAAGGTTGGAACCACGGTAGTCAAATTAGTCGTTGCTGCACTAGCTGAATGAATCCCCATCCAACCAAGGTTAAATATCGCCAGAACTAGAGCAGCCGTCAAAATACCCCATAATTTATTCGTTTTATGCAATTACATCCCACCCCTTTTATATTTAATTAGCAATTAATCCTTCCTTACTCAATACTTCCTCGAATGTAATAATTTATCAAAGACCTTGGATTTATTTTAGCATAATCAGGAACCAGGGAAAACAGGTTAATACTGGATAAATTTAAATAAATGCCCGACTTCTCAGTCGGGCATCAATTCGTACTATATAATATAACGTTACATAAATACTATCGGTTACTTTCTTTATCTCAGAATTTATTAATCTTTTAATTTATATTTCTATATTCTCTAGTAGTTCCTTAACCGTTCGCTGCTGCTGCCCAAGGCTTATCAAAGGTTAATTTTAATGTCTCATGCTGATTACACAAAGCAGTTAAAGACTGCTGCAGATTAGCTACTTCCGCTTCTGCAGTTAAAACATCCCCTTTGGTCGCAGTTCCCACGTTAAACTGAACCTGTTTCACCCGCAATCCTTCCTCTGCTTGGGCTAAAAGCTGCTGGGTGCTAATATACTGCTCCTCTATTTGGCGAAGGCTGTAGTAAATATTTCGAACCGCTTGCCGCATCTTATCCCGAGCATCTGCCGCTGTCTCTTCTGATTTATCCACCTCTACCTTTTTTGCATACCAGGATTCATAATTGGCATCAATAATATCCAACTGAATTTTGTTTAATTCAATACTCTTATCGGCTTGCCAAATATTAGGACTGGCATCTAACCGACTCTCCACTTCACTTTCTAAACTACCGATTACTAGTGGTATTAAAGTGGGTTTATCCGTTAAAACAGGTTTAGCGGTTGCCGGCAAACCAATCTGGCTGTTTAACTTTTGATAACTGTCCTCCAGTGCAGCTTTAGCTGCGGCCAAGGCGGCTACTTTTCCTTTGTATAAATCTTCAGTCTTTGTTTTATCACTGCCACTGACAACACCGCATTGGAACCCTACCCGAGTCGCTCTAAGCTTCCACTCACCACTAACCAAATCCTTCTCTGCTGCGGTTACTTTCTCCTGAGCCGTTAAAATGCCCAAGTAATCCTCGAAGGCCGATAGGACAATAGCGTCTGCCTTTGCATCCCGAGACTTTTTGGACATTTGCCAGGCCAAATCGCTGGCTAACACACTCGAAAATACCTTTTTAACTGAGCTTGGAGGTGTGCTAGTTGGTGTATAATACAGTCCATCCGAGGCAAATTGACGAACCTCTTTGGTTCGTTCTATTTCATAATCTGCGGCCTTTAGTGCGTTGCTCTCCTTTAAAGCCAAATCTGCTACCTGATCCAAAGTTAATGTTAATTTGTTAGTAGCTTCTTCGCCAACAGTTACAGGAGTATCGGTCGTACCGGCCATCACCGTAACGGGTAAAATCGTTAATAACAAACAGCCTATTAATAGGATTGCCCCGATTTTTTTACCCATAATCGCACCTCTCTCGTGCATCTTTAAATTTAATTTAAATCTTAGTCCTTATTATTAAAAATTAGATGAGCCTGGACCCTTTTCAGGATCCAGGCCCATCAGAATTAGAATCTAGCTGGTTCGATTGTTATCTTAGAGAGAAAATGTTGCGGTCTTGGTGGTGTCATCCCAGCCTACGCTCGCACCAAAAGCTTGAGCAATAAACCTTAGGGGAAGCATAGTCCGACCGTCTTTAATCTCTGGAGCAACATCCATAGTAATGGTTACACCATTCACTAGTAATGCTTTGCTACCAACTTTAACCTGGACAATTTTGTCACCCTTGATTAAAGTTGCAGTCTTAATCGCATCATCCCAGATGATGTTGTCTTCGATAACTCCGAGGCTCATTGCAACGAAACGGATTGGCATGAAGGTACGGTCATTTGCAATGTAAGGAGCTACGTCCATAGTATTTTCTACGCCGTTAACTGTGTACTTGGTGTCACCGATAACAAACTTAGCATTGGCCATTTCATCGCCAGGAGCAGGAGTTACAACAGTAGCTACAACTGCGGTTTCTACATTGGTGTCGTTACCATCAGTGGTTCTGTCATATGCAGCACCAGTAAGACCCAATTTCAGATCTCCTTCTGGAACAGTCCGATCCAGAGTAAGCTTAATTTTTGAAACCTTAATGGTTGCAGGAGCAGTACTTGCATTGCTGACTCGAATCTGTACTTGATTATCATCGTTGATCAATCTTACAGATTCTTCTTCCAGCTTAATGTTTCCTTCAGTTACTTCAACTGTCGGTTCATCTGAGAAGGTAACGCCGTTAGGAGCATCAATAACTATGAAACCAGGGTTGCCAGCAAGAGCGCCTACTCTGGTTCTATTAGGCTCAGCACCTGCAGTGTAATTGATAATAGTCGGATTTCCGTGAGCTGCTCCCTTAATTCCTTCGGTTATGGTCAGGTCTGCAGCATCTTGATTAGCCATACCAATGATAACCTTATTAGATCCACCAGTAGCAGATACAGGTTTTACAACCTTCGCTAATACTACTTCTCCGAGCAGACCTGCAGTACCTGAAATCTTAGCTACTACATCGCCTTCCGGTGCATCGGCATCAACATATACACGCATCCGCTCAAGTTTAACGGTGGAAGCAGTGGTGCTGCCAGTAACAGTATATCTCTTAATATGTCTTTGATCGTCAGTAGTTCCTGGAGCTGCCGGGGTAGGAACTAAGTTTCCATTTCCTTTTTCAACGGTAACAGTCGGTTCACTGCTAAACCATCTTACGGAAGAAGGTAATTCAATAGTTACATTACGGCCGCCAATTAAGCTGCCAGGAGCACTTTCAATTACTTGTAAACTTCCAATTTCAGCATCAAGAGCACCAGCAACGATGTTTTTAGGATCGCCAACAGCTTTCACACTTGCGCCAAATTCTCCAGCAGTACCAACAACTAGAGTCTGGGTTGTTACTCTAGAAGAAGTGCCGGTTACAGTGGCTACAATGTCCCCTACATCGGCATTATCATCTAGATCAATAAAAGGATCAATGGTAATCTGCGCCCGAGGTGCGCCTGCAACAACAAAACCAACTGGAATGGTTAACCGGGAGAATCCTGCTGTATTCAATGCGATTGTAGGTACTTCAATAGGAACTGTTAATGGATTATCTACAGTACCACCGGTAAAGGTTACTGCAGTTAAAGCGTTCCAGTTCATATTCGCTGGCAAATCAACACGGATAGAATCCCCAACTATCAGACCGTCCACAACCAATTCTTCTACCCGACTA
>Ga0074193_1001531_pt1 | contig 27160 bp, 23 predicted proteins | sample EPASupsiteHSE605_FD_64523 | JGI IMG/M metagenome (GOLD analysis project Ga0074193, IMG submission 64523) | Bioremediated contaminated groundwater from EPA Superfund site, New Mexico - Sample HSE6-05 | ecosystem: Environmental > Aquatic > Deep subsurface > Groundwater > Contaminated ... | reverse complement strand
TGGGAGGGTGCCCCGCAAACCGCTGCCGCAGACGGCACAGCGGAAAAACGAAACAGGTGGTCTGTCGATTCGCGGCTTTGCCGTTGCAAGACAGCGCAGCGGACCGACACGCTTTGCATCGCTCATGCTTTGCCCGCCTCCTTTTTCATGCGTCTTTCAAGCTCGTCAGCAAGAACGTGCTTTTTGACCTTTCCCGATTCGGTACGCGGAATTTTGTCGATTATCTCAACGCGCTCGGGCCAATGACGCTTATGTACTTTTTTGCTTTGGAGATAGGCAATGATGTCCTCTTTTGTGATCGTTTCGGTACCCTCCTCTAGTACGAGGAAGGCGCAGATTCGCTCGCCGAGCCGCTCGTCCGGCATACCGATAACAGTATGGTCGGCAACGCCGGGGCAGCCCTCGATATTCTCGTTAATATTGTTGGAGTTGAGGTTTTCGCCGCCGCGGACTATTATGTCCTTTTCCCTGCCGACAATTTTGATATTGCCGCTTTCGTCTGCAAAGCAGAGGTCGCCGGAATAGAACCAGCCGTCGTCGTCGAGCGCGGCATCCGTAAGAGCGGGCGCGTTGAGATAGCCCACGAAGACGTTGGCCCCGCGTGAGGCTTCCTCTCCGATGATTCCGGGAGGTACGGGCTGCCTGTTCTTGTCCACGACGCGTACCTCGATTTCGCCCATCGCGCGGCCCGACCAGCCGCCGAGGTTCTCAAGGCACTCCTCGGGACGCACGCAGACGTGCGGCACGCTCTCTGTCGAGCCGTAGCATTCGCAGACGGGCAGGTTAAATTCGTTCCACGCACGCTGGACGAGTTCTTTCGGAACAGGCGCGCCGCCGCAGATATAAAAGCGCAGATGGGGAAGCACACCGCCCGACTCCTCAAGCTGCTTGAGAAGATCGTAGATAAATGGGGTTGCTCCCATGGAGTAGGTGCATTTTTCCGTATTCATGATTTTAACGGCCGCCTCGCAGCTGAATCTCTCCTCGAGCACCAGCCTGCCGCCGCAGAGCATCGGGGAGATTATCCCGTGATGAAGTCCGGTCGCATGGCTCAGGGGAGCGGGCATGAATATGCTGTCATCCTTGTTAAGCCCCAGCGTTTCGTTGAATACTTCCTCGCTGTAGATGATGTTGTTGTGGGTGTACATCACGGCCTTGCAGCCTTTTGTCGTTCCGGAGGTGCAGAGAATGAGCGCGACATCGTTTGAAGCCGCTGCCGAAAGTTCTTTTGGAGCTTCACGGGAGTCCGCAATCTCCTTGAAGTCGCCGGCGCCCTGAGGCAGAGCGGCCTTCTCGGAATCGGAGTCGCAGACGAAGATAAGGGAGCGGAGAAAAGGAAGCCCGCGTTGAAGCTCACTCATCATTTGCACGCGGTCGGAGCCGCGGTAGTTTGAGGAGCTTAAATGCAGCTTACTCCCGAGCAGGGAAAGAAGCCCCTTCAGCTCATCGTCGACAAAGCAAAGACCAAGAGGAGCGGGTATCGCGCCAACCTTAAAACAGGCAAACAGAGAAATCACGAATTCGCTCCGCGGTGTAATTTGAAAGCTGACAATGTCACCGGAGCCTATTCCGCGTTTTTCGAGATAAGCGGCAAGAGCGCCCGCCTTTTCGTCGAGCCCGGCATAAGTGCAGCGCGCTCCGCGGTCGTCGACGACGAATTCCTTATCGCCGTATTGTGAAACAGAGCTGTTCCAGCGGTCGAGAAGAGTCGCGCTTTTCCAGTAGCCCTTTTCTTCATAGAGCTTTTTCAGAGACTCGTTTATTTTAACTCCGTTCAAAGTCAGCCCGCCTTTCCGTAAGGTTTGCCATAACGCAAAATACGGATTTATTTGTATTCCTGCTCCAGCGCCTTTGCGATAGTCAGTCTCTGAATCTGGTTTGTGCCTTCGAAAATCTGGAATATCTTCGAGTCGCGCATGAGCTTCTCGACAGGATATTCCTTGCTGTAGCCGTAGCCGCCTAAAATCTGGACCGCGTTTGAGGTGACCTCCTGCATACAGTCGGTTACGAAGGTCTTTGTGATGGCGCCTTCCTTCTGAACGAGCTGGCCTGCGTCCATGAGCTTCATCGTGTTGTTAACAAGGCAGCGGGAGGCTTCGATTTTGATTGCCATATCCGCGAGCATCGACTGCACCATCTGGAACTTGATGATGGGCTGACCGAACTGCTGGCGCTGGGTGGCGTATGCCATAGCTTCGTCGAGTGCGCGCTGCATGATGCCGACGCCGAGGGTCGCGATGAACGCGCGGGAGAGGTTCAAGGCGTTAAGCGCGATGTGTAAACCCTCGCCTTCTTCGCCGAGGCGGTTGGCTACGGGAACGCGGACGTTGTCGAAGATGAGCTCGGTCGTGTTGGAAAGACGGAAGCCCATTTTGTTTTCGTGTGCGCCCACGGAGAGACCCTTGCTGTCGCGCTCAATCATAAATGCGGAAATGCCCTTTTTGCCGGCTGCGACGTCGGTCTTGAAGAAACTGACATATATGCTTGCACAGGCGCCGTTTGTCGCGAAGGTCTTTGTGCCGTTGAGAACGTAATAATCGCCGTCGAGGGTCGCGGTTGCGCGAAGAGCGCCGGCATCGGAGCCTGCGCCCGGCTCAGTAATGGCAAAGCAGGCGAAATTGCCGGGAACGACGACATCGGCAAAGCGGCGCGCCTGTTCCTTTGTGCCTGCGAGAATGACGTTGCGCAGAGCGACAAAGTTTGTGACGATGGTGTCGGCATAGCCGGCGTCGACCTTCGCCAGCTCTTCGAAGACCATAGCCGTTGTTTCAAAGCTCATGCCTTCTCCGCCGTATTCTACGGGGATTTCCAAAAGGTGGAGCCCCATATCGATTGCGGGCTTAAAAAGCTCTACGGGGCACTCGCCCTTTTCATCGCACGCCGCTACATGGGGCTTGATTTCCTTCTCGGCCATGTTGCGGACCATTTCGATGAGTTCTTTTTGATCGTCGGTGTAGAGTAAACTCATTTTGTCTATTCCTTCCTGTTATGGTTTTAGCAAGTACTTATAAGCGAACTTTTCTACTGCACAAATCATATCATCGTGCTCCTTTAAGCTCCAATCGGAAACGAAAGGTACATGACCGCTAATCGATAGTTTGAGCCTATCGTTTCATATTGTGCACAGAAATGTCGGAAAGATATAAAAAGAAGCCGCCAAAAATATGGCAGCTTCACATCTTCAAAACTAATTAAAAGTATCCGTGGTGCTTTGTATCAGCCGACTACGGCAAAGACCCTTGCCGGAGCGCCGTCAGCGTTCTCAAATTTGAGCGGTGCCGCTATAAAAGTAAAAAGGCCGCTCCCGATTTTGCTGAGATTGCACAGGTTTTCGATTATCACGACCGTGTCCTGCCCGAGGATTTTTTTGTGGCTTTCAAGGCTGGAAGCTATAGGATCGACGCTGATGACATCCAGCCCCACGCCCTTTTTACCAGTTGCGGCGATAAAATCCGCGACCTCCGCGGTTATGCAGGGAAAGTCCCCGAAATAGGCGGCTGTGCCCCATTTTTTGTCCCAGTCCGTGCGGAAAATAAGAAAATCCGCTTTTTCGGCACTCTCTCGGCTGCGCTCGATAAAAGACATATCGATGCGCCCGCCCTCGCCGAGAGCAGAGCAGTCGATGACGAGAGCGCTGCCAACGAACTGCTCTGCGCCGAAGCGCTCAAGGGTCGTGCCATTTTCAAACATATGAGCAGGCGCGTCGATATGCGTGCCTGTGTGGGAGTACATGTTCAGAAGCGTTTCCCGAAAGCCGTTTTCCTCAAGTGTGCACGCGGGAATGAGCTTCGGCTGTTCCGTGCCCGGGTAAACCGGCATTTTTTCGGAAATTGTATGTGTCAGGTCAATTACTTTCATAACGTGTCCTTTACGGGGTCTGTTCTGATTCTATATTTCATTTTCGACAAGGAATTTCTGTATTTCGTCAATAAACTTCAGCGCCTTGCTTTCAATTTCGGTAGTAAGCGCGGACAAGTCATCGAAATCGGGCTTGTCCGTCAGCACGCAGTCTATTATCGAATCGACGCCTTTTTCTATAGCGGTGATGTGGTATTTATCCCAGCCTTTTTCTGTAAACAGCTTTGAATATCTTGACTGAACTTGCCTGTTTGCCCCTGCAAGCCAGATTTCCCAGCTTACTTTGTCGTGGATGAAAACCAGAGCGATTTTCAGCTTTCTATCTTGAAGAAAAGCGGGAGTAAAGGAAAAATAGCTCATGTCCATGTAGCCGTAATAAACGCTTCCGGATACGGCAAAGTCAGGATATTTATTCGACAGATAACTTCTCAAATCAAGAATATAGCTCATCAGCCCCCTGTAGGCCTTAACAATATCGCCTTTTTCGACTTGCTTTCTGTATTCGCCAATGTACTTGTTCAGCGTTTCCACAGCTCTTTACTCCTTCCTGCTTTTCGGGGGTCATTGCGGTTAAAACGCGCTGATTGGAAGTGAATCGTCGTCAAGACCCTTTTCGGTCGAGCGGATAACAACATAGTAGCTGTAGTCCGCGTTAACTTCGACTAAAACCCTGTCTCCGACCTTTCGTCCCATCAGGGCCTTGCCAATCGGCGACTCCTTACTTATCAGTCCCTTCAGGGCATTCTGCCGAAGCGTCGTCACTAATTGAAAGACCTGCGTTTCGTCGTCCTCCTCAAAATAGACCTCGACTTTGTCGAACAAACCGACGGAGCCGGACTTTGATTCGCCGGAGATAACCTTGGCCGTTTTTATCATGTTTTCGAGATACCTGATGCGGCTGTCGTTTCTGTTTTTCTCGCGTTTTGCCGCTTTGTATTCAAAGTTCTCGCTCAGATCGCCGAAGGCTCTCGCTGTTTTAACGTCCTCGATAATCTCCGGGCGCAGGACGAGAGTGCGGTATTCAATCTCCTCCTGCATCTTTTTTATATCAACCTGCGTAAGCTCATCGTACATCTAATATTCCTCTTTCGGAGTTCATTTTAAAATCCGTGATTTTCAGCCGTCAATGATGGAATTTTGCTCTAATCAAACTATTATACCTTATAATCGCGAAATAGGGAAGAAGCCGACTGTAAAAAACAATCGGCTTCTTTCTGCTGCATCTCTGCTGAGGGGCCTCTTCTCAGTCTGCCCAAAACAATTCATCCAGAGTCTTACCGACCGCGACGCAGATAGCGACGCAGAGTTTAATGGTCGGATTATAGTCGCCCATTTCAATTGCGTTTATAGTCTGGCGGGACACTCCGACCTTATTTGCAAGCTCCTGCTGAGACATATCAAGCGCGGCTCTGGCGGACTTCAGCCTGAGGTTTTTCATAGCCGGCTCCTGTCCGCCTGCCTTTTTGCCATCAGAGTTTTGATTGCGAGGGCAATGAACACAGCCAGAAAAATCACCACGACAATAAAGCTCAAAACGTGAAAATTGAGCTTGCCGTCAGTTACGAAGCGGACGTCCTCATTCGTAAGATTAAATATTCCTATTGTCAGATTGACTGCAATCAATACTCCGAACATTACAAGATAGAACTTAGGCTTTTGATTAAACGCAAAATACGCGTCGTTCATAATACATATTACAACGAATACCGTTACAGACAGACAAATTCCGATGAAAGAGCTCGTCATAAGATCCGCCCATTCAAGCCCCGTGCCGACTTGCAGCAGTCCGTTAAGGCATAGGTACGCGATGAGTACCAGGAAGGCATACTTAAAGGCTCTGCCGCGGAGAAGCTCCTGCCTTTCGTCGTATTTTGCGGGTCCGTTTTTCTTTTTAACAATTAGCGCTATAACCAGCGCAACGATTAAGACAATTATCAAACCTGTAAAAAATCCAAGGACAAAATGTGGACTGTTCATGATAAACCATACTCCCAATTGTTGAATTGCTCGTTTATCGAGTAACTGAATAGTAGCACACGCGCGTCATAATGTCAAGTATATAAGACATAATTCCATAAATAAATTACATTGAGAGTGAGGTAACCTGAAAAGCGACTGCCAAAATATTGACACAGGGAGGCGGATGAGACCTTGTCTTCAATAAGAAAATATGCTAATATCTGATATAAATATAAACAAGGAGGATTGTTTATGAAACGAAAGATTATGAGTATCGCCCTTATTCTTTGCATGACGATTACTCTGCTGCCTGTTTCGGCTGCCGCGGAGGGAACTGTCGGCGTTAAAATCGACGGGACCGACGTGGTGTTTACTGAGTCCAGCGGAAGCCCTTTTATTGATTCCAACAGCAGAACGCTTGTTCCGCTGCGTGTCACTATGGAAAGCTGCGGCTGCACCGTTACATGGGATAATGAGAACAGCAAAGCCATTGTTTATAAAGACGGCGTCACAGTCGTAGTCCCTATCGGAGAAAACCGCATTATAATAAACGGTGTTCCGAGCAGCATCGACACCGCTGCCGTAATCCTGAACAGCCGCACCTATCTTCCGATACGCTCCGTGCTTGAAGCCTTTGGCTCCGATGTGGGCTGGGACGGCGCAAGTCGGACGGTCACTGTCGCCCTGCACGGCATCGATTACAGCGATTATAACAAGCAGACGGCAAGAATAGTCGCCGCAATTACCGTAAACTCGTTCATAAGCGAGGAAGACAGGGCTGTCCTGACAGATTACGCGGAAAAATTGTTTGCTAACATTGCGCTGACCGACGAGCAGGCGACTGCAATCGCAAACAAGCTTTCCGCTCTCATAATCAAACACGCAGGCCTTACACAGGGGCTTAGAGGTTGGGCCAACATAGCCACGAACAGTATTATCATCGATGACAGCAAGTTTACTGCAGCCTATCTAAAGGTGTACTATTACGATACTTTTTATCACGAGGTAAACCATATCATTGCAGGAAGCCTTATGAGCTGCGAGTTCGTTTCGGAAGCTCTGGTAGAAACACTTGCGGAGGAATTCAGCGGCGCCACGGACCTTGCTACCGACTACCGCCCGTGGGTCATATCCATGCGGATGATAGCGGAGGTAATTGGCACGGAGGCTCTTGAGAAGGCAATCCTCACCGGCAACCCCGACGAAGTGTTCGCCGCCCTCGGGCAGTATGACGGAAAAGCCGACACAAAGAGTTTTCTTCTGCCGCTGATGAGTCAGCTGAAAACTTATTATATGGATATGGACGGGGAGAATCTTCGCGCTAAAGCGACGGAATTCTGCGACTATATATTCACCGCATACAAAACAAAATACGGTGTTTCAGCAGAAAAGGACATGGTAATGGCGGCTTATGCCTCCTACCTTAAGGGAATGTGGGGCGGCGGCACGCCGCTGCAGATGATAACGCTGCCGGTCTGTTTCCGAAAAGACGCGGCGCCGGCTTTTGTCTGTGTCACAGACAGGGAAAATACTTACTGCACAGACGGTACTTTCATCACCTATCTCTATGAGAGACCCTGCGCAAAGTAAGGGCGGGGAAAGGCTTTTCGCAGCCGTTTCTAACGTTCAGCGTCAGCTTCCTATACGGTATTGAAAAGACTGTCCTGTGCAGTGCACAGGACAGTCTTTTCAATACAGACCCGATGAATTTATTCAATAAGCTGTAATGCCTTTGATTTTTAAGCGCCTAACTCCACCCTCTAACGCATAAGCCTCAAATTTCTATATACCGTTTGCCTCGAGCTTGTTTAAATAAAAGCGTGCGAAGAAGTAGGCAAAGAATACGGCTAAACGATAAACAAGGAAGATAAAATATTAGAGTTTTTAACAGGTGAAGGAAAAAGCAAAGAAATCGATACAAAGCTATGTGGGTGGTTCTGTACATTTTTAAGGGAAAACAATTTTCTTGATGTTCCTAAAACTAAAACCACATATTCAGTTGAAATAATAAATAATACCGCAATTTCAAACCTTGTAAGCCAAGGGACAGACCCGGCACTTATCTCAAAAATTGCAGGAATAACAATAGCTCAATTAGAGAAGAAATACTACAAGACTAAGTCATTAAGTGCTTATGAAGAAATAAATTTTGAAATAGCAAAGAGCAATTATTAAAATTACATTTAACAGAAATAGAGCGCCGCATCAGCGGCGCTCTATTTCTGTTGTTATGGCAAATACGTTTCTCACTATAAATAGTGTTCGTATCTGCGCGTTATGGTGGACCCGAAGGGATTCGAACCCTCGGTCTCCGCGTTGCGAACGCGGCGCTTTACCAGCTAAGCTACGAGCCCGGATTAGAAAGACATAGCCGAACATCGGCGGGTTTGCCAATGCATCGGGCACGCGCATATTATAGCACAGTTTCCGTGTTTGTCAAAATATAATTTGCCTCCATATTGATATTTCTGAGCCTCTGTAGTAGAATAACAGAACGTGGCCCGTGACAAGGCTGCACTAGTCGGGGAGCCAGCGGTGCCCTGTACCTGCAATCCGCTACAGCAGGGATGAATTCCCACCCCAGGATATTTGATGTGTCGTCTGACCTAAGCAAGTGGTGTTGAAGACCTGGTCTTGCGCAACGGAAGCCTGTGAACCATGTCAGGCGGGGAACCGAGCAGCATTAAGCGGGTAGCTCTGTGTGCCGCGAGACAGCCGGGTTCGAGCTAACTGCTCAGGTAACGGACATATCAATTTATTCAAAGGCGGGTGTGCAGTCTTGTCACGGGCCGCGAACCTGTATATAATCGAATATGATTTCGGTGAAATCATATTCGAAATTGTTTTAATTTAATGGTTCCGACACTACCGTGCCGGAATTCCTATAATCTCTATCCTGAATTAACTCTCATTCCGGCACCATAAATGGCAATTGACTAAAGAGGAGGGACAATACTAAATGTATCAGGCTTTATACAGGAAGTGGCGCCCCCGTACCTTTGACGACGTCGTGGGTCAGGAACACGTTACGGAAACGCTTAAAAACCAGATTGTTGCAGGGAGACTGAGCCACGCCTATCTCTTTATCGGAACCAGAGGAACGGGCAAGACCTCCTGCGCGAAAATCCTCGCCAAGGCGGTCAACTGCGAGCACCCCGAAAACGGTAACCCCTGCAATAAATGCATGAGCTGCCGCGGTATCGATGACGGGTCTATCATGGATGTCGTCGAGTTGGACGCCGCCTCCAACAATGGCGTCGATAACGTCCGCGCCCTGCGCGACGAGGCAGTTTTTTCTCCCGCGATAGTAAAAAAGCGCGTTTACATCATCGACGAGGTACATATGCTCTCGTCCTCAGCGTTTAACGCCCTTCTGAAAATACTGGAAGAGCCGCCAGAGCACCTGCTGTTCATTCTCGCAACGACCGAGCTTCACAAGGTGCCTGCAACCATTTTGTCCCGCTGCCAGCGCCACAGCTTTAAGCGTATCGAACCGACTGCGCTTGCAAACAGGATAAGCTATGTTGCCCAGCAGGAACATATGCGGCTTGAACCTAACGCCGCGGACCTGCTTGCTCGGCTTGCAGACGGCTCTCTGCGCGACGGGCTCTCGCTTCTAGATCAATGCTCGGGCTATGAGATTATAACTGCCGAGAATGTCCTTTCGGCAATGGGACTTGCGGGAAACCTCCGCATCGCGGAGCTTCTTGAAGCAATATCCCGTGGGGATACCGGGAAAGCGCTTTCTGTATTCGGCGATATGTGGAGCGACGGGAAGGCCCCCGCGACCATACTCGGAGAGACGGCGGCACTCATGCGCGACATTCTGATGACCGTGGTCGCGCCGAAAGGCGGGCTCGAGCTTCTCTCGGGCAGCTTCGACGGAGACACTCTCGCGTCGCTGTCAAAGCACACGACAGCGGAGGAGCTCATCTGCGGTATCGATTCGCTTCAGGCTCACATCGGCTCCCTACGCGACGGAAGAGATCCGAAAACAACGGCTGAGCTTTGCATTATCGGTCTATGCGAACCGCAGCTCGGGGACAGCATCGACACCCTAAAAAAGCGTATAGCAAAGCTGGAAGCGTGTTTTTCGCGTGGGGTTTCTGAGTGTGTGAAGCTTGAAGCAAAGGCTGAAAGCAAAGTGGAAAGCAAGGAGGAGCCTGCAGCAACGAGCAATGAAAGGCTGCCCTTTGAGCTTGAACAAGAGAACATATTGTCCCTTAAGGATAGTATATCGGATAATACTGAGAGTAAAATATCTCTTTCGGAGAGCGACGCTGAAACTAATGAAACCGCTTCTCAGAACGAAGCTGAGGTTGACCGCTTGCCCGAGGACGAAAAGAAGCCCGTTTTCGAAGAGGACGGGCCGGAAGCTGAAACACAAAGCGGAAGGAACAATAACCCTTTTGAGGATGGCGCCTCAGGCGGACTCTGGGCAGATATTCTCGCGGTACTGAAGCACTCGATGCAGCCGGGTCAATATACGATAATCAGCGGCGATGCCACGGGCGAGATTAAAGACGACACGCTGACCGTCAGCGTACAGAACGCTTTTTGCAGGGCTCAGCTTGAGCAGGCCCAGTCGATGGACTGCATCAGGGCAGCCGCACAGAAGGCCGTCGGCAGGGCAGTCAAAGTAAAGATTGCTGAAACAAAGCCTGCGCAGGCGGGGAGCACGGAAAAGCTGAACGGCCTGTCAAAGTTCGGAAATGTCAAATTTGAATAGAAGTTAATAACCATTATAGTTATCAACAAACATATGGGAGGACTGGACAATGGCAAAAGGCGGATTCCACGGCGGCTCAATGGGCGGTGGCGGCGGATTCAACATGAACATGATTAAGCAGGCTCAGAAGATGCAGAGCGATATGCTGAAGATGCAGGAGGAGCTTGAAAAAGCCGAATATACCGCAACGGCGGGCGGCGGAGTTGTTTCGGCCGTGGTAAGCGGCAAAAAAGAGCTGGTCTCGCTCACAATCGAACCTGACGCGGTCGATCCGGAGGATGTCGAAATGCTCCAGGACATGATTATCGCGGCGGTCAACGAGGCAATGCGCAAAGCGGAAGCAGCCTCGGGAGAAAGTATGGCAAAGATTACGGGCGGACTCAATCTCGGCGGTCTGGGATTATAAGCCGTGATAAGCAAGAAGAAAACCACCGGAAAATCCGCCGGCAGCGGCTCATCCGGTGGTTTTTTTATATGTAGTCGGTAAATAAGATAAACATGTCGAATAATTATCCTAATAAGATAGTATTTATTCCGCAGCTTTGCCCAAAGTTATCATCGTTTCAGGACTGGCAACAATGATGTCGGGATAACTGGAGTCGACGGACTGAAGCCTCGTTCCGCCGACGCGGTCACGCAGACGCTTGAAATATGTACTGCGCTCGTAGGTGAAAACGCCGATGTCGCCGTGCTCCAGCTTCGCCTGCTGATGGATCCAGACAATCTGCCCGTTGTGATAATCGGGCTCCATGCTGTCGCCGTGGATAATTATACCGAAATTCGCGGATATAGGAACCTCGTTTCCGACTCTGACCGGCATATAGTCGGGAAGGTCGAGAAGCCTGTCCTTTCCGTTTGCGGTCTCAAGGTCATAAACTGGCAGCGTACGTATTTTCGTTCCGCGAGGAGCCTCCAGATTGGGGTCGTCGTAAAGTCCGCTGTCGATAAGCATAGCGGCGTACTCGACGACGTTCTTTTTTCCGTCCTCGTTTAGACCAACGAGAAAATCGTAGCTTTTGCCGCTGAAAATTCCGCTGATGTCGACGACATCGAGAATGTCGCAAACTACAAGAAACTGGATAGCATTCGGCACGGAAGCGCCGCTTTCCCACTTGGAAACCGCCTGATTTGTGACCCTTACGCCGCGTTTTGAGAGTAGCGTCGCGAACTCACGCTGGGAAAGCCCTTTCTTTTTTCTGAAAGAGCAGATAGTATCTCCTAAATTGCTTTTCACAACAAATCACCTCGCAATCAGTATAGTGTATGATTATCCGCATTGCAAGCATAATTTCAATATAATATCTTCATAAGAGAATTTGAGTGAATAATGAGATATTTCGGAATAATTTGACGCAGGAGCACGTAATTGTTGTTGCGCAGAAAATTATTTCAGGTATAATGGATTTCAGGTTGAAAATGTTTTTCGAAACAGCAACGGGGGGAAGAACATGAGAAATAAAAGAACACTTTACTTAGCGCTTGTGATTGTCGTTCTGCTTGCGGCTATTCTCACTGTTCCGGCTTTGGCGGACGCGGGGAATTTCTCGGGCGGCTCAAATTACGGCGGCAGCTTCAGCGGCGGGAGCTTTGGGGGCGATTCCGGCAGCTATGGAGGAAGCTCCGGCTCATGGGCGCTGTTTGCGCTCGGCAGCGGCTCGGGCGGAAGTTCCGGCGGTGCAATTGTTCTGGTTATAATCGTATTTATCCTCTTTAATATTCTTAAAACCGCAAAACACTATAAAAAAGGCGCGGCTTTCACCGGCGCAAGAGTAACGGATTATTCGGCTCTTATGCCCATCGAGACACTGAGGGACAAAGACCCTAACTTCTCTGAGGCGGCTATCAAAGAGAAAATCGGGAACCTCTATGTCCGTATGCAGGGTGCCTGGCAGGCAAAGGAATTCGAAATCATGCGTCCGTTTATGACGGACGCGCTCTACAGCCAGTTTAGGCTCCAGCTTGATGAGCTTATCCGCTCCGAATGCACGAACTATGTTGAACGCATTGCCGTGCTCGAGGTGAACCTTCTCGGCTGGAGAAGCGACGAATCAAACGACGCCATTACTGCCGAGGTCAGGACGAGAATTGTCGACTACACATCAAACGACAGAACTGGCAAGGTGATTAGCGGCTCGAGGACAACCGAAAAGTTTATGACCTACGAGTGGACGCTCATCCGCTCAAAGGGTATGACGACCCCCGAACCATCCGGAGAGGGAAAAGAGGAAACGGTAACCGTCCATTGTCCGTCATGTGGCGCGCCGGTGGAAATTAACCAGTCCGCGAAGTGTCCATACTGCGACAGCGTCATTAACGCCGAGGATTACGACTGGGTCATCTCGGAAATCAAGGGTATATCCCAGACAAACGGCTAATGATTTCAACAAAGTATCGAAACCGCCGGAGGAAGCTCCGGCGGTTTTTATATGTAAAAATTAGAAGGCATACCGAAAAGCAAAAAAGAAATAATAAACCAAGGACTTTATTGAATCGTTTAAGGCAGGGGTGTGCTTAATTTTGTGGCATGGAATAAAAAAGACGCTTATCTCATTTTGCGCTGCGGTGCTTCTGCTGTGTTCTTCGGTAGCTTCCGGAAACACAGCGTCTTGCTTTGCCGCCGGGGGCGATGCGGAGCAGACAGAAAAAGACTTAATAAAATGGGTCGATTTCAACGTCCCCTGCGAGGCGATGAAAAAGGCGATTGCGCTGGACATCGGCTCTCAGGATAAAACGGTGAAGCTCGACTTCATCGAACTGCTTGCAATGCTTGCCGCGCAGAACGGCAACAACTTTGGCGGCTATAAGGACAAAGTGCTCGACGCTCTCGCGGAAAAGCTCAATTCCGGCAAAACCGTTGAAGAGCTGACGGAAAAGCTGAAGTATTACGATTATTACCACGAGGCTCTGAGCGCCGTATTGTCAGGCTTCGTCGGCGCCTATGAAATCGAAGTTCCCGACGAGGACGGGGAGGGCAAGCATTGGGAAAAGCGCTACGGCATCAAGGTGTTTTCACCGATTGCCAAAGGTTTTCCCTACAGCCATTATGACGATTTCGGTAAGAAACGAGCCTACGGCTTTTCACGGCCGCATCTCGGCAACGACCTTGTCGGGCAGGTCGGAACGCCTATAATAGCCGTCGAGAGCGGCATCGTCGAGGCTCTGGGCTGGAATCAATACGGCGGCTGGCGCATCGGCATAAGGTCGCTCGATTCAAAACGCTACTATTATTATGCGCATCTGCGAAAGAACTTTCCCTATCGGAAAGATCTGGCGGTCGGCTCCGCCGTGAAGTCGGGGGACGTAATTGGCTATCTGGGGCACAGCGGCTATTCGACCACGGAAAATGTCAATAACATCAAAACTCCGCACCTGCACTTCGGAATGCAGCTCGTCTTCGACGAGTCGCAGAAGGAGTGCCTGAGCGAGATTTGGATAAATGTATATGAAATAGTTAACCTGCTCGAAAACAAAAGGTCGCAGGTGGTCAAAAACCCCGAAACAAAGGACTACAGCAGGGTGTGGGATTACCGTGATTTGTCGGGGTAACCTTATCTATGCGAGTTTATTCATGCTTTCGAGTTTATTAATATACTCGCCAAGGCTGTTTGTTATTATTTGGTTATTTGGGTCATCCCATAATTTTCTCGTAGTTTCTTCATACTTTTCAAGCCATGTGCGATTCTTCTTTTTTGAAAGAAAGAGAATAGGAGAATTTTTGGTTTCTGTTTGGTATTGATAAATCATTACTTGCATAAGGCTCGAACATAAATGACCTTTCTGACCTTCGTCGTCAATATTAAGGTCAATACCGATATATGACGCCGTTAGTATGGAGCTAAACAGCCTAACATTTAGCTTGACAGACAGCCCCTCATATTTAAGTTTTGATTTAATGCTTTTTAGTATATTCAGCGAATCGATCAAAGCAGAAAAGTCGTGATATTTGTTGTCAAGACCCTTCTTAATATAATTATCCATAGTAAAAAATGGTTCTTCATTAATTAACAATACATTGACTGTGATACCATTTCTTAAGCAATCTTCGATAGTGGTTTTGTTTTTTTCAAACAGGAAATTTGCACAGTTTGCAACAATATAGATGTTGTATTTTGCCTTGTTAAATAGAGATTTTGCATTGTGCCCGGAATCTGCATATACGTAGAATCTTGAATTCAAGCTATCCCTTACTACACCAACACTTAAAAAAGCGGTAATAATTACGCCGACAGTTCCAATGAGTGCGGGTATGATATTTGAGTACAACGCATTTAGGAACATTTCTTTGCCTCCCAGAGTATTAGTTGTTTAAGCTATCGTGCCGTGACCTTCGTTTTCCAAAATATATCATATTATCAATATATCTGCAACGAAAAGCGCAAATATATGCCTAAAAATACAAATTAAGTAATTTAACAAAAGGCCATAAATAATAGCCCGCTTTTCATTGATAATTCAGTGAAAAGCGGGCTAGTTGCCCTAATATTGGGCAGATTGTGGTCGGAGTGTCGAGATTCGAACTCGAGGCCTCTTGGTCCCGAACCAAGCGCGATACCAAGCTTCGCCACACCCCGAAGCGAGCAATTGAAAGTATAGATAATTATTCGCCAAATGTCAAGAGAAAAAGGTCTCCTATGCGCGAAAAGACGTTTCAAGCGCCGGTTTTCGCGCACAGGAAAACGATACTATCTGAAAATACGCATTTCGGCGTCATAAATCTGCATTCTCGTGAAAGACGCAAAGTCGGGCTTCAGCTCCGGTGCGAGCTGTTCCAGCGCGGAGGGCAGAAGCTCGGGATTGAGCGTCGGCTCCTGCGCGGAAATCAGAGCTTTGAGCGTCACAACGCCAGCGCCTGCGTCAAAGGCGACACTGCGGATTGCCGGCGCTATGTCGGCGTCATTTACGCCGCTCTTCGTTTTCTTTTTGATGACGATGCTGTCACGCGCGAAAAAGTCCATCAGTCCGGGGAGCATTTCGGACGGGGAACGGTCGTCGTATTCAAAAACGCCCTCTACGTCCAGCCACTTGATGTTTTTGAACTTGTTCTCCCACTCGTAGGCTTCGAGCACCTCAATCCCCTCTGGCAGAGCGCGGTTGAGGCGGAAGGGTATCTCAGAAAGGCTCATAAAGCCGTTAAGATGAAAGTCCATGAGATCGCAGCGGCTTGCCGTGCCGACGGAAAGCGGCAGGGCAAAGGAAATCTGCGCGTGAGGGTTGAAGCCTTCGCTGTATTTAAGCGGCATTCCGGCGCGGAGAAAAGCCCGCTGCATCGTACGCATGAGGTCGAGGTGCGAGATATAAACTGCGCGTCCCGTTTTCGAAAATCTCAGTCTCAGGTTATCCATCGCAGCGCCCTCCGTTCATCAGGGAGAGTGCGCCGCAATTCGTGCATTTCTTGCGGCAGTCGGGCGAAAGCTCCGCTTTGTAGCACATCTCGCGCTCGTGCCACAGGAATTCGGGCTTTACGCCGATGTCAACGCGGCTCCACGGCAAAACTTCGTCAAAGGTTCGCTCGCGGCAGGCATAGAATTTCGGGTCCAGTTCGCACTTTTCAAAGGCCGTAATCCAGCGCGCAAACGAGAAATATTCCGTCCACGAATCGAGCTTTCCGCCGGTTCTCCAGACCTCCTCGATGACCGCGCCGATGCGCCTGTCTCCGCGTGAGAGTACAGCCTCGATGAGGCTCGTGTCCGCGTCGTGCCAGTTGTAGCTGATAGCCTTGGCGCGCATATGCTCGCGCAGGAGCGCGACACGGCGGCGGTATTCCCCCATATCCACCTGCGCCTCCCATTGGAAGGGCGTGTGGGGTTTCGGTACGAAGCAGGAGGTCGAGACCGTGATGTTAACACCCCGCGCCTTGTTGGAAGCGTGAGACTTCCAGAGCCAGAGCACCTTCATCGCAAGCTCGCTTATTCCCAGAACATCCTCGTCCGTCTCCGTCGGCAGGCCGAGCATGAAATAGAGCTTGATATTGTTCCAGCCGCCCTCAAAGGCTATGCGGCAGGTATTTAGGAGATCTTCCTCGGTGACGTTCTTATTGATTGCGTCGCGCAGGCGCTGCGTGCCCGCCTCCGGGGCAAAGGTCAGCCCGCTTTTGCGTACCTGCTGTACCTTGCTCATCAAATCTATCGAGAAGTTGTCCGCGCGCAGGGAGGGAAGGGAAAGCCCGATGCTGCGCGGTATGCAGAAGTCCAGAAGGCCGTCGCAAAGCTCGCTCAGGGGGCGGTAGTCGCTCGTCGAAAGAGAGGAGAGCGTAATCTCTTGATAGCCCGTCGATTCGAGCGACTCAATGCCCTGACGGACGAGCCTCTCGCCGTCTCTCGAGCGCACGGGACGGTAGACAAAGCCGGCCTGACAAAAGCGGCAGCCGCGTATGCAGCCTCGGAAAAGCTCCAGCGTGACTCTGTCGTGGACGATCTCGGTCGAGGGGACGATGGGAGCCGTCGGAAAATACGCGCTGTCAAAATCGGTGACGACGCGCCTTTTAACGAACTCGGGCGCTCCGTCCTTTACCTTCATTTCCTTCAGCGTTCCGTCATCATTATATATCGGCTCATAGAGAGACGGGACATAAATGCCCTCTATATTCGCGGCTTCGGATAAAAACTGCTGCTTAGACCAGCCTTCCGCCTTTGCCTCGCGCAGAAGCAACAACAGTTCCTTGTCCATTTCCTCGCCCTCGCCAATGAAGCAAAAATCGAGAAAATCCGCCATGGGTTCGGGATTGACATTACTCGTTCCACCCGCGAAAACCAGAGGAGTAAGCGATGTTCGCTCCGCGCTCCGCAGCGGGATGCCCGCGAGGTCGAGCATATTGACAACGTTTGTATAGGCCATCTCGTAGCCGACCGAAAAACCAATCGCGTCGAAGGCCAAGAGCGGGTCACCGCTTTCGAGCGCCCATAGCGGGATGCCGGCGCTACGCATTTCATCCTCCATATCGCCCCAGGGGGCAAAGCAGCGCTCGCACCACACGCCGTCCATCCCGTTGATGGCGCCGTAGAGAATTTTGATGCCGAGGTTCGACATACCAATCTCGTAGGTGTCGGGAAAGCAGAGCGCCATGCGAAGATCAACTGAGGGCTTGTCCTTAATTATCTGATTGTATTCGCCGCCGGTGTAGCGCGCGGGCTTCTGCACCCTCGGCAAAATTCGTCTTAGTCTTTTGTCCATAGTCACGTCCGTTTAATTAAGTTCCGGTCAAAATCCGGTATATAACTATTTTATACCGTAACGCGGCTCTTTACAAGGCTTCTTCCGCTGTAAAATGAAAAGCCAGACTCCGGCAGCGAAAAGCGCGGGCCCGAGCCCCCTTGCAATGGCGTAAAGCCCACAGACGGTAAGAAATGCCGAAGTCATAAGCCCGGAAACACTCAGGACGGCGCGGGCGGTTTTCTCTCCGAGCAGCTTCAGAAGGGCATAACCCAGCACCCTTCCGCCGTCGAGAGGCTCCGCGGGAAGAAGGTTAAAAACGTTTACCACAAAACCAAGTCCCGAAAAAAGGAGCAGATAATCGCTCCCCCAGAGCCGCCCCAGCCTTGCGCACAGCGCCGAAAACAAAAGCCCGAAGGCGGGTCCGGCGAGTGCAGTAAGCATCTCCTGAAAGGCACTGAGGTTTCCCGAGTAGTCGATTTCAAAGCCCGGAAGACTCGCTCTGAGACGCGTCGGATATGCGCCGAAAAAGAGCATGAAAAGGATATGTCCCAGCTCATGTACGAAAATTACAGGGACGAGCGCCGCAAGTAAACCGTTCTCGTCAAAAAACCACAGCAGCGCGAAGAGAAGAATAAAACCGCTGCCGAGCTCGAAACGGAAGACAGGCGCATCGGCCGTCTTTATTCCGGACCGCCTCATAACAGGTAAAACTCCGGATTCAGATATTTACCGTTATAAATGATTTCAAAATGCAGGTGCGGTCCGGTCACATCGCCCGAATGCCCCGCGAGCGCGATTTTGTCCCCGAGCATGACGCTGTCGCCCTGCTCGACGAGTATTTGGCTGCAATGGGCATAAAGTGTTTCAAAGCCGCCCGAGTGCTCGATGAGAACGGTCAGCCCGTAGCCGTCCAGCTCCTGTACCGAAAGGACCTTGCCGTCCGCAAATGCCCTCACGGCGTCGCCGTCATAGGCGCCGAGGTCGGTGCCGTAGTGGAACTTCACAACGTTTTCGAGGGGGTGATCCCGGTATCCAAAGCCGCTGGTAACCGCTCCGACACAGGGCGCGGCATGCTCGAAGGGCAGTTCGGGCGCCTCATAGCTGACATTCGCGGGAACGGCGTAGTCCGAAAAGACGCTCTGCTCCTGAAGGAAGGCTTCAATTTTCGCGCTCTGTTCCGACAAGGGGGCGGAGCTGCCGACAGGCAAAGCCTCCGGGGCAACCGAAATCTCCGACGAAACCGCGACTGGTATTTGTGGGGAAACAACGGCGTCCACGGCGGCGGAGGGCTCCGCGGCAGACGTCTCGGAGCTTTCGGCGGGAGCTGCATTCTCTGTGGGCAGCCCCGCCAGAGCTTCATATCCGCGAAGATTGCCGCCTATCATATCGGAAAGTGCGAATTCACCTGTTGCCTCGACCATCGCGCGAGTCGGAGAAGGAGACGGAGAAGCGGCGGGGGCCGAGGTCTGTCCCGTTTTTTCCCGGCCCAACAGGCGTTCCCATGCGTCTACATAGCTTTTCTCGCCCGACAGTACTTTCCCGATGACCAGACAGTCCTCACCGAGGCTTGCCTCCCGCGTTATCGCTGGTAAAACGGCGTCGCGGACCTTTGCGGCGTTTTCCGGAAAAAACACTTTTGCAGCGCACAGGACTGTTAAAATCAGCGCCGATATGACGATTCTGCTTTTCATGGTTTGCTCCTTTCCGGGAATAAGCCAAAATAATTTCCCCCCAATTTAAATTGGAGGTTGATATAATCACAAAATAATTATAGAATTAGAATAATAGATAAAAATATAAATAGACCCGTATTTGTGCTTTTTACAAGCTCCGGCTTTGTCCGGCAATATTGGGAAAACAGGAAAAAAGTTGTAAAGGGGTGACAGCTACGGAGAATTTCAAGTTTCTGAAGTTTCTGACCAGCAGGTTTTCCGTCACGCTCATCCTGATTATTGTTCAGGCGGCGTGGATCGCCCTGATGTTTATGAAGCTGGTCGGATATTCCGAAATCTTCTCGAATGCGTTTACGGTTCTCAGTATCGTAATGGCGTTTTATATCATCAGCAAGGCCGACGTTCCGGCTTACAGGATGGGCTGGATAATGCTCATCATGATGTTCCCGCTGTTCGGCGGACTGCTCTATCTTTTACTGGGAGAGAAGCGGCCCGCGAAATATATGCGCCTCAGGCTTGCAAAGGGTATGGAGAGCCACGATGTCATGACCATCCAGAAGCCCGAAATAATGGAGGAGCTTAGAGAATGCGCGCCGCGCGCCGCGGGGCTTTTTTCTTACGTCACGAACTTTGCGCATTACCCGGTCTGGAAGAACACTCAGGTGACCTATCATCCTCTGGGTGAATACCAGTACGCGGATATGCTCACGGAGCTTAAAAAAGCCAAGAAATTCATTTTCCTTGAGTATTTCATCCTCGAGGAGGGCGAGATGTGGAACAGCATACTCGATATACTGAGCGAAAAGGTGAAGGAAGGCGTCGATGTAAGGGTTATCTATGACGACATGGGCTGTCTGCCGAAGCTGCCCGCGAACTATTACCGAAAGCTCAAAGCGCTTGGCATCAAATGTCTGGATTTTAACCCCTTTATCCCGATAATCTCGCTTGTTATGAATAACCGCGACCACAAGAAAATTATGATTATCGACGGAAACACGGGCTTTACGGGCGGGATAAACCTTGCTGACGAGTATATAAACCGCAGGGTCAGATTTGGACACTGGAAGGACTCGGGCGTGATGCTCAAGGGCGAAGCGGTCTGGAATTTCACGGTTATGTTCCTTGAAATCTGGAACTCCTACCATCCCGACGACGAAGATTTTTCCGTTTTCAGACCCGACCCCGAACAGAGCAGCATCGAAAGCGACGGCTTTGTCCAGCCCTTCGGCGATTCTCCGCTGGACGGCGAGACTGTTTCGGTCAATATTTATCTCGACATTCTGGCTCAGGCGAAGGACTATGTTTACATTTTCACACCGTATCTCGCGGTGAGCGACGAGCTCAATATAGCCCTCTGCTCCGCCGCCAAGCGCGGAGTCGACGTGCGCATGGTGCTTCCGGGGACACCGGACAAAAAGATTGCCTACCGTCTATCGCGGTCATACTATCTGCCGCTCATGGAGGCGGGAGTGAGGATATATGAATACACCCCGGGCTTCATCCACGCGAAAAGCTACGTCTGCGACGACGAGCTCGCAGTTGTCGGAACAATCAATATGGATTACCGAAGCCTGTACCTGCACTTCGAGTGCGGCGTCGTGATGTTCAAAAGCAGCGCCGTTGCGGAGCTTAAAAAGGACGCGCTTAAAACCTTTGAGGTGTCGCACGAGGTAACAATCGGGGAGCGGAAGCGCGGAAAATTTCGCCAGCTCTGGGGCGGACTTATCGATTCGTTTCTGCGGGTGTTCGCGCCGCTGTTCTAAGCAATCGGAAACATGGATTCCACATGGAAAGGTAACAAAAGATGAAACTTTGGTCAGGGAGATTTGACAAGAACACCGACGCGCTGGTAGATGAACTCAACGCCAGCATCGGGTTCGATTTCAGGCTGTACAGGCAGGACATCAGAGGAAGTCTTGCCCATTCCGCCATGCTCGCAAAGCAGGGTATAATCACGAAAGAGGACGCGGAGCTTATCGCCGCTGGTCTTGAGGCTATCCTCGCGGACATAGAAGCGGGCAGACTTGCTTTCGGAAACGACGCCGAGGACGTCCATATGGCGATTGAGGGCGAGCTTACGAGAAGAATTGGCGACGCGGGCAAACGCCTGCACACCGCGCGCAGCCGCAACGATCAGGTCGCCCTCGACATAAGGCTCTACCTAAAAGAGGAGATTTCTGAAACAAGAGAGCTTGTTCTCGGATTGCTCGAGACAGTTCTGAATCTCGCCGAGCGCAACAAGGACATTATCATGCCGGCCTACACGCATCTGCAAAGGGCGCAGCCGACGACCTTCGCGCACTATATGATGGCCTACGCCAACATGCTCTGCCGCGACATTACAAGGCTTGAGGACTGCTTTGAGAGAATGGACGAGTGCCCTCTGGGCAGCGGCGCGTTGACGGCTACGACCTACCCGATCGACAGGGAATTCGTCGCACGGGAGCTTGGCTTTGCCGCGATTACGCAGAACAGTCTGGACGGCGTTTCCGACCGCGACTTTGCCCTCGAGCTTATGAACGGGTTGTCGATACTGATGATGCATCTTTCCCGTTTCTCGGAGGAGATTATCCTGTGGTGCTCCTGGGAATTCAAATTCATCGAGCTTGACGACGCCTATTCCACAGGCTCGTCTATCATGCCTCAGAAGAAAAACCCCGACATCGCGGAGCTGGTTCGCGGCAAGACTGGGCGGGTTTACGGCGACCTTATGACGCTTCTCACGGTTATGAAGGCTCTGCCGCTTGCCTATAACAAGGATATGCAGGAGGATAAGGAGCCGATTTTCGACGCTGTCGACACAGTTAAAAAATGCCTGCCCGTTTTTTCAGCCATGCTGAATACTATGCGGCTCTACCCCGAAAATATGCGCAGCGCGGCAGGACGCGGCTTCATAAACGCGACCGACTGCGCGGATTATCTCGTGAAAAAAGGTCTGCCCTTCCGCGACGCGTACACGATAGTCGGAAGACTTGTTAACCGATGCATTGAAGTGGGGAAGACGCTGGAGACTCTCGAACTCGACGAATACCGAAGCCTGTCACCGTCCTTCGACGACGATGTTTACGGCGCAATCTCGCTTGAGACCTGCATTGCCGCAAGGTGCGTTGCGGGCGGTCCGGCGAAAAAGAGCGTCGAAATGCAGATGGAACATATCAGAAAATTCTTGGAGGAAAGGCGCGGCTAGAAATATTTAAACCGGGATAAAGGTTTCAGGATGAAAAAACTATACATAATACTGGCGGCGGCTTTTCTGCTATCGGCTCTTCAGCCGGCGGCGGCAGCCGAAGCTAATACATACCAGAGCCAGCTCGAAACAGCCGACGGCTATATAGTCGAGCTCAAAGAGACTTCCGAAAACACCGCGTCACTTATGGAGAACATGGAGCTTCGTGAGATAAACGGGGACGCGGGGCTTTATCACGCAGCCTCGCTTTCAGATATTTCAAAGCTCGGCGACGATGTTTTATATTACGAACCGGACTGCATGGTAACTCTCGCGGAGCTTCCCAACGATACCTATGCCTCGAGGCAATGGAGCATTGATTCTCTCGGCGTCACTTCCGCGTGGGACGCGGGCTACGACGGCGACGGCGTTAAAATCGCAGTTATCGACAGCGGCGTAAACTCAGCGCACGAGGATTTTTTGGGAACGGATTTCGAAGTCGGGTACAATGTTATGGACGGCTCACAAGATGTTACGGATGAAAACGGACACGGAACTTTTGTGTGCGGTATTTTAGGCGCGGCACGAAATAACGGAGTGGGTATAGCAGGCTTTTGCACAGGAGTTACGCTGATTCCGATTAAGTGCTTTGGGAAAAGTACGGAAACAAACGCGTCATATATTATTTCCGCAATCTACGAAGCGGTGGATGCGTATGAATGCGATGTAATCAATTTGAGCCTCGGTACGGATATTGACATGACAAGCATGAGGAACGCCGTCGAATACGCTGCCGATAAGGGAGTAATCGTCGTTGCGGCTGTGGGAAACGGCGGTACGGCAAAGCTAAGTTATCCCGCGGCCTATGACTGCGTTATCGGCGTCGGCTCTGTAGACCAGAATGGTCTGGTCACGAGTTTTTCGGAGAAAAACCAATCCGTGTTTGTCGTCGCCCCGGGCGTAAGCATCGTGAGTCTTGATAATAAAAGCAACACCACGTACAACAAAGGCGACGGCACCTCCTATTCCACGCCGTTTGTCTCGGTCGCCGCCGCATTTCTCAAGCAATATGCGCCAAGCGCAACGATAAGCGATTTCAAGACGCTGCTGCAGAGCTCCTCGATTGACGGAGGAACGGAGGGATACGACACCTCGTACGGTTACGGAAAGCTTAACATTGAAAACTTTATGACCGCTATGGAAAGCTGCGATTTGAGGGACATCGGCACGGTCTTCCCGGACGTTGACGGACACTGGGCGGAGTCGAGCATTGATTTCTGCTACGACAGCGGACTGTTCAACGGTACGACAGCCAGCACCTTTGAGCCGGAAACCGTAATGAACCGCGCAATGTTCGTTACGGTTCTGAGCCGCCTGAGCGGTGGAAACATCAGCGGCTATATAAACAGCTTTTCCGATGTGACCGACGACGCATGGTACGCCCAGCCCTCCGCGTGGGGAGCCGCAAACGGGATAGTCAGCGGTATGGGCAACGGCATCTTTGAGCCGCTGGGAGATGTTTCAAGAGAACAGATGGCGGTGTTTTTATACCGCTATGCGAAGTTCTTCGGCCTCACCGACGGCAGCTTCAGACCAGACACTCTGTCCGCTTTCACCGATGCGGGCAACGTTTCCCCCTGGGCGGCGGAGGCAATGGGCTGGGCCGTGGAAAACGGACTGATCACAGGGCGAAGCGTGAGCATCCTCAGTCCGAAGGAAAGCGCGAAAAGATGCGAGGTCGCCGCGGTGATTACACGCTTCATCAGAGCTTTCAAAGCATAGACACGCTGTATTGCAGCCGATACATACAGATTATTTTAACTAAAGCAAATTGCGGAACCGGGAGAAAACACAATGCCAGAAGAAATAATGAACAGCCTTTACCGAATGCAGATTAACCTTCCAAACAGCCCATTAAGGATATTAAACAGCTATGTAATAAAGGGCGGGGAACGGAATATACTCATAGATACGGGCTTCAATCACCCCGAATGCAGGGAAACTCTTTTAAGCGAGCTTAAAGAAATCGGCGTCGAAATGGCGGATACGGATATTCTTCTTACTCACCTCCATGCCGACCATACGGGACTTGCTCCTGAGATCGTCGTTCCCGGCACGAGAGTTTTTCTTTCCCGGGAGGAGATTCCATGGATGCGCGGCGAGTCGCGCAGGCGGCTCTGGGATAATGATAATATAAGGATGTTAAGGTCGGGCTTCGCCTCGGAAACGATTGAAAACAGAAAGACCTTCTCCTCTTCACGGGGCATGGCTTCAAATCCGGATTTCAGCGAATATATTCCGATTGACGAGGGCGACGAATTTTCCTGCGGCGGCTATACGCTTAAAGCCGTTCTGACGCCGGGGCATACCCCCGCGCATATGTGCTTGTGGATGGAAAAGCAAAAAATTATGTTTACGGGCGATCATGTCCTTTTCGGTATAACCCCGAACATAACACTCTGGCAGAATGTCGACGATTCACTGGGAGATTACCTCGCGAGCCTTAAAAAGATTGATAAATACGACGTTGAGCTCGCTCTGCCCGGGCACAGGGAAACGGGAGATTTCCACGGGAGGATAGCGGAGCTGCTGGAACACCATGAAAAGCGCCTTGAGGAGTGCTTCAACGTTGTGCTCAACAATCCGGATCTGAGCGTCTATGATATTGCGGGAAAAATGACCTGGAAAATCCGCTGCAACTCTTGGGAGGAATTCCCCGCAAACCAGAAGTGGTTCGCGGTGGGGGAATGCCACAGTCATCTGCGCCATCTTGCAAGGCGCGGTAAGGTGCAGGAATGCGATGGCGGAGCGACTGACCGTTTCAGGGCAATATAACTAGAGCGCGCCGTAACCCGTTTTCCGGGTCACGGCGCGCTTTTCGACAGGGGCGTATTCACATACGGTAAAGGTAATCCATATAATATAAGGTCGGGTATTCAGGGATTTCTCATTTTTTTCGCCAGAAGCAAAAGCTGCTCGGGGTCGTTCGAGCACGGATTTTCAATGACATGAGCAAGAAGCACCGACAATGCGGCGCCGATTTCCGTCCCGCGAAAGCCAAGCTCCGAAAGCTCTCCGCCTGAAACGGCAAGCTGCTTAAGAGAAAAGCACTCTCCGCTTCGCAAAACGGAACGTAGAAGCCTCAGATGCCCCTGTCCGTAAAGCGCGTCGGCTGCTGCGGCGGCGCACTCCGCCGTCTCGGTGCCGTAAACCGCAAGTAGCCTTTTCCATGAAACAGCGTCTTTAGGCATATCTTTCAAGGCAAGGGCGCTGCCCCCACCGCAGTTCCTGATTGAAGCGGAATCCAGCCGGAGCAGAGTGAGAAACACTTCGGCGCCGCCGATGACGCCATACTTTTGAAGCAGGGCGCACAGACCCGCCCAGCGCAGCGCGAGTTTTTTCGGAAGCCTTTTCAGCGCCGAAAGGTTCGGCCTTTTAGCGTCGGGCGTGACAATGCCGCGAAGCAGTCCGAAGTCGATTACATCCTCAATGAGCTGCGGCGAATCCGAAAGCAGGATTTTTTCAAGCTCGGTGCGCACGCGTTCCTTTGCAAGCTCTCCGGCAAGATAGGCTTTGTTTTTTATCGCTGCAAGGGTCTTCGGCTCTATATCAAAGCCCAGCACGGCTGAAAAGCGGAGCGCGCGCAGCATACGCAGGGCGTCCTCGTCAAAGCGCTTTTCAGGCTCTCCCACACAGCGGATAATCCCTCTTTTGATGTCCTCTTTTCCGCCGAATAGGTCGATGATTTCACCAGAAAGAGACAGGGAAAGGGCATTCATGGTGAAGTCGCGCCGTTCAAGATCACTTTTTAAGTCGCCGGTGAAACGGACGGATTCGGGGCGGCGGTGGTCCTTATATTCGCCGTCCGAGCGGAAGGTCGTGATTTCAACCGCCGAGCCGCGGGAGAAAACCGTGACGGTGCCGTGCTTCAACCCCGTAGGGCGTGAATGCGGGAAGGCCGCCATGATTTCATCGGGCAGGGCCGAGGTGCATACATCCCAGTCGAAGGGACGGCGGCTAAGAAGGATGTCTCTGACACAGCCGCCGACCATATAGACCTCATATCCGCGTTTCTCCAGCGCTTCCATGACATCCGATACATATTTTGGAGGTCTGACACTTTTCAATCGCACGGCGGCTCCTTTGCAAAAGACTGTTTATGCACACGAAATATGGATATAACTATGCGGAAAGATTTTTGCTTGTATTGCCGCTTTGGTTGTATTATAATACCGATTTAGTTACCGGACAATATTAAATAACGCCAGCGGGCAAGTTTAGTCCCGCTTCGGCTGTGCTCAGCGCTTATTTTTCGTCGTTAAGCTACCGAGATAATCTTCCGGGGCTTATTGAAAGGATTACCAATCTATGACAGGGTTTGAAAAATATCTGGTCCCCGGGAAAAAGGGACATCTTATAGGCATAGGCGGGGTCTCAATGTCCCCCCTGGCCGAGGTGCTGCACGGCATCGGACTTGAAATCGGCGGTTCCGACATGAACGAGAGCGAAAAAACGGCGCATCTGCGTTCTCTGGGTATCAAGGTCAAAATCGGGCACGCGGCGGAAAACCTCGAAAGCGGAACGGATTTCGTTGTCCGCACTGCAGCCGTGCATGATGATAAC
>Ga0074193_1001530_pt1 | contig 27167 bp, 17 predicted proteins | sample EPASupsiteHSE605_FD_64523 | JGI IMG/M metagenome (GOLD analysis project Ga0074193, IMG submission 64523) | Bioremediated contaminated groundwater from EPA Superfund site, New Mexico - Sample HSE6-05 | ecosystem: Environmental > Aquatic > Deep subsurface > Groundwater > Contaminated ... | reverse complement strand
ACTCCACAATTCACACCTATTCGCACACCAATTCGAAGTGCCACATTAATGCCAACACCACAATATACTCCTAAGATCACTCCACAATTCACACCTATTCGTACTCCAATTCGAAGTGCAACATTGATTCCAACACCAAAATTGACACCAAAGATCACTCCACAATTCACACCTATTCGTACTCCAATTCGAAGTGCAACATTAATACCAACACCACAATATACTCCAAAGATCACTCCACAATTCACACCTATTCGTACTCCAATTCGAAGTGCAACATTAATACCAACACCACAATGTACTCCTAAGATCACCCCACAATTCACATCTATTTGCACTACCGTTCAAAACTCTCCAATTGTTTCAACGCTACCCGAAATGAGCATTCCAAGTTATGCTGAAGAGTCAACTCCCAAAGAATCACTCTCTGAGACATACATTCGAACTGTTACTTATGAACCATCTCCCCAACTAACACCAGTGATTACTCCAATTTTCACTACTATACCTGAAGTAACAAATTGTTTCACAAAGCAATACTCTTCAGAAGCATTCAAGACATCTTTCCCAAATTCAAGTCCATCTTTTTCCATTCTTAACACTTCTCCCTTTATTGTTCCCACAACACCGAGTCCCAATTATGCGAGTATTATCCCCACACCTTATAGAACATTTGATAATGATTGCTCTCTTATAATCCCCAGAAAATATGGTACCTTAAGAATCATTGAAACAATTTTTTGTTTTGCACTCCACTACATGTATTAGAAGAAAATATATAATGATCATTATTCTAAGATCTCTTATTATTCCCAATAAGTATTAAAACACCAGCTTTATAAAATTTTAATGACTTTTACTGAGTATTGCAGGTTATATCCTTTGAGCATCGAGGGGAGCTCCATTATTACCGCAGTGAGACCAAAAACTATTTGGTTTTTAAGGAGCGATTCTGCAATATATGTTTTTAATAGAGATACTATGTCTGTTTTAACTTCTTTCTCATTTACTAGTTCACAATATAAAGAAGCCAAAATGTTCGTTGACGATGATGGAGAAAAGTGTTTTTTAATGTTTCCATCGCATATTCTTATATATATGTCCTTGAGTAATAATGAGATGACATCAATTAGTTTACCAAAAGGGATCATTGCGAATACTGGGTGTTGGATTAAGCAATCAAATTCATTACCCTTATTTTTAATCGGAACCAAACAAGGGGAAGTTATATTAGTTAATCCTGGAAGCAACAGGAAACCATGTTTCTTGTATAAAACTTCAGGATCTGCTCAAATAGAAGAAATAATATGCATTTCAGATAATTTTTGCTTAATTTTCCTACTTGTTCAAGAGAAATTATTGTGTTTTTTTGGATATGATCAAATAGAAGTGATTTTTAGCCAAGGACCAGCAAAGCAAATTGTATTCTTAGGATCACTTCAAAAAACAGTTTTTCCTCGTATTAAACCCGATTATTCAGCAGGAAAGAATAGTATTGCAGCTATTGTACCATATGGTGTTCTTCTGATAAGTGCAATTGAAACTGGGCACAATTCTCTACATTTCAAACAATCAATTGTTGATGCTGATGTTTCAAATGTATTATCATTTGAAAGATGTGATTTAGGAACACTCATTAGTTCTGAAACTGGAGTTACATTTTTATCTAATTCGGCTTTAAGGTTGAATCTCCCTCTACCTGATATATATAGTCTATATTCTGATAATAAGCAAGTTTTATTGTTTACTCAGTGTGAAATTATATCTTTTCCATATAGTGATTTCAAAAAAATGCTCTGCTCAGAGGCCATATCACACGGAGATCCTAAGTTTGCAATTGAAATGGCTGGTTCTATTTCTGATCCATGGTTTTTAGCATCTTTATCAAAATTATCTTTTAATGAGATAACATCTTTTTTTTCTTTGCTTGAACAAAGATTTTCTGATGTCATTAAGACATTTAGCGTTTATCCAATTCTATTGAATGCTTATCTAATGGCCATGCTACGCAAGTTATCGAAACGGAATGTTCGAGCAATGACTTCAATAAGTCTATATATATTTCACACATTTGTTGCTCTTTATCCCAATTTTGAAATCGAATTTTTAGATTTTATTAATCTCTATGGGTCAATATTACCAAAAGATTCTTCATATTTCTATTTAAATTCTATTGGTTTCACCTCAGGTCTGATATCAATGGCAAAGATCCGAAAGGATGATAATTGTTTGATTAATGAGTATATAAGTAAATCCGATTATGGCAGTCTTTTTGAGGTATTGAATAGACAAATTGATCCGAAAATAGTTATAAATGTCATTTCTCGGGTAAAACATACAGAACAAATGAAAGTATTTATTTCTAAAAATCTGAAATTTGACCCATTGAGTATTGTTCCAGTTCTAGCAAATAATATTGATATTTCTTCATCACTCATACATGCATCATCGTATCATCCAATACTCATACTCATACGAATTGTTTCTTTCGCTAAGCAGAAAAGTATTGATGAGCTTAATAATATTGTTAGCATGTATAATCCCAATTTTATTTTTCGCGAGGCACAGTACAATAACTTGTTGCCAGTCGCTGTTCAAATTGCAATTGATCAGCAACGTTATTATTTAGCAGTAAAATTATCAATGAATGAAGGGTATGGGTTTATTAAGAACTGCATAGACCGCCATCCAAAGAAAGCAGGGAAAAAAGCTTTATATAAAGCAGCACATGCCCTATCAAACCCCGAAATCAGACCTCGGATCTTAAAAGATATTGTTGCCTCTACTCTATTCTCTTTTGAAGAAATTATTTGTATGTTGAATCCAGATGACCAGCTTTTCACATATTCGCAACAGATCATTAACACTGTGGCTTCAATGAATAAATTAGTCGAAACCCCACAAACAAAGGAGAAATCATATAAAACTCACAGACCCGACCTTATTATAAAAAAAGATCAAATATGCGAAATTTGTCATACCCCAATAATCTCAACCTGCTTCGCTAGATTTCCTTGTGGACATTTTTTCCACTATGACTGCTTGAAATCCAATATTGCCTCACTGGAGATAAACATGAACCCAGAAGACTCCTGCCCTATCTGTGGTTTTATATCAACCCTTTTTGTGGCTCAATCAATCTAATCGTATCCATTCAAATATTTAACGATAACCCCATTCAATTATCTTCTTTCAACTGTCAAAGTTTTTAAATAGTTTCTTTGATTGACGATTTTTCAGAATGATAAAAGTACCTGGTATTGACGAACAATCTAGCTTGATCCGTGAGATGGAATTTTGCAACCCAATTAATGTGGTAGAGCCCTTTTTTGTGATATCGAATTTATGGTTTCGGAATTGGAAGAGATATGTTGGATATAGGGGACTGAAGCCGGTTCCAGTTTCTCCAGGTCCGATTAAGAACGAAACATTGCTAATGGAAGACGGAACAATGAAGAAAAATCTGACTTATGGCCAGGATTTTGAAGTTGTTCATCAGATTATTTGGGATTTGTTTTCTCATTGGTATGGCGGCGGGCCGGTAATTCCTATTGAAGTTGGGTACGATCCCGCGCGGAAGAAAAATGTTCCTGTAATAAGAAAGACAAATTTTCAGGTTTGTGTCGAAGATTCTTGTGTTACTGTGAGTTTTTCTAAGTATAAAAAGGTTAGAGAGCTTCTAATTTTGGCATGCTCGAAATTTGGATTGGATCCAGATAAGCATGTTCTTCGAGATTTCTGGAACAGAAAACTTGGCCAGTTTTTGGACAATAACAAGATCATATGCGAATATTCCATTGCAGATGGACAAGAAATTATCATTGTGTCTGGTGATCACCCTTTTCAGTCTTCAACAGAAAACGAGAATGAACAAAATACTAATTCATTATGCAAGAAATCCAGTTCACTAATTGGTATATCTGAGCTTTCGTCTCCAACACCTGCTCCAGAACCAGGGTTATCTGGTCTTCAAAACATGGGAAATTCTTGTTATATGACTTCATCACTTCAATGTCTCTTCCATACTCCTCCCCTTGTCAACTTTTTCATACAAGATGATTGGGTATCAAAGATTAACAAAGATTCTTGTGGTGTTGTTACAAGCAATTTTTATTTACTTCTTAAAGCATTTTGGACAGGTCAAGCCAGCTTCCTTAATCCACATGATTTTAAGACTTCAATGGCCAGACTTGCACCGCAATTTGAAGGGTTTCATATGCATGATGCTCAAGAGTTTTTAATTGTATTGTTAAAATTAATGCACGATGATTTGAATCAAAATCATGGTGTATCGATTAGCGAAGATCCAAATGCCATATTTAATCCTGAAAAGGCAATTGAACAAATGAAGATGAAAGATAATAGTATAATTATCGATTGGTTTTTTGGGTTAATGAGAAACCAAATGTATTGTACCCATTGTCATGAAACCACAGTTCTTTATGAACCTTACATCACAATTCCTATTCCAATTCCAGCAAGGGGATCTGTCGAAATTCAATTTACTTTTATTCCAGCTGATCCTAATGAACCCAAAGTCCATTTGCAAATGAGTGTTCTAGAAAACTTTAGCAAAGAGGAGTTTTTTGATTCACTTTCTATTGAAATTGGCAGAAAAGTATTTGGGGCATTTGCTGAGTGTTCAATTGATCTTGATTCTCTGAGATGGATTTCCCTCTACCGAAATCCATCCAAGGGCCATCAAATTTTAGTATTTGAAGTTTTGAATCCCAATTCATTGCATACATTAATGTGGCCTTGTTTGTGTTTAGGAAACAGGTTTAAGAGGAGGAATATTGTTGTAGACACCCCTTTTGTTGTTGAGATATATGGAGAAGGAACAAATGAAACGCAAATACAAGAAATTGCTGAGGAATATTTTAACTTTTTCTGGCAACAACCCAAAGGATTTGATTCTAGGACACATGCGGATGAGATTATGGAATTGAAGGATCGAATTCAACCATTAAAGCGTCCTACAAATAGAAAGCTCAGGGTTAAACTTGAAAAATCACTTTTTAGTAAAACAATGAGGTTTAAGCCAGAACCTGAGTGCCCCTTTATCGCAAAACGATCCGTAAGAGTTACCCTTAATCCAGAGTTTATTGCACAACATCAATATCCTTTTAATTGGTATCGCATTAAAAGGCAGATTAGACAAGTTCATTCTTTCACAAAGAAACCAGCATCTGTGTCAATTGAAAGGTGCCTCGAGGATTTCATTGCACCTCAGCAATTGGATGAGAATAATCGCTGGGAATGCTCACAGTGTCAAAATATGGTTTGCGCTTCTCAAAGATCTGATATATGGAGCCTTCCTCCGATTCTCATATTACATTTGAAGAGGTTTATTAACATGAAAGGCAGGCTTGTTAAATCCGATATCAATGTTCACTATCCATTTGAGCTGGATTTATCTCAATATATCTCGACATATATTGAAAAGACCAAATATAAACTGTATGCAGTTAGTGAACACACTGGAAGTTTAAATAGTGGTCACTATGTAGCTCGTGTATACAATCATAGTAATCAAAAATGGTACCTATTTAATGATACATCAGTTAAAGTATGCTCTCCCAAATCTGTCCAGACTCCAAATGCTTATCTATTGTTTTATGAAAGAATATAGCTCTATTAAACATTTTATTTTGCCTCATTTGTTTGTTTTGCTTTTTGTGAAAAGCCATACATGATTCCTCCACACAGCCCTACAATAACTGAAGCAATGTTTTGCCATCCAGAAACTGATTTCCAAAAAATATAACCAAGAAAAGTTTGGGATATCTTCTTTAGAACACCAATTACAGCAAAACTAGTGGGAGTAGACATTGATAAAAACAAATATGTGGTAACTGTAACTCCAATTCCTGTGAACCCACTCAGTAATACTAAAGACCAAAAAGAAAAGGATGATCCAGAAATGATATACTGATAAGCATCATATATACTCCCATTGATAACAGATGATAAAATGAACATTGGAATCTGGTGTTAGTAATTAAAGTCTTTGGATTTTATCCAATGACGAAACATACGGAGAGAATATTGTTAAAAAGAACGAGGGTCATTTCAGATATACTTGAGTTTCTCAAGATTATCTTGATATAAACGAGATAAAAAGCACTAGATAGCACAGAAAAAGCCACAGAAATATATCCAACTAAATCAAACTCGAGATCTGTCAAAGAACCAAAGACTGATCCTAGAACAATCACCATTAAAGAACCCACAACAAAAAATGAAGGAATATTCTTCAGAAAAATGGCTTCTAATATACATACAATAACAACTTGGCTGTTTTTGAAAAGGCCAACCATCGGCATAGACAAAAATTTGACGCTATATGCATTTGATCCAGTCATAATCACAAACAAAACACTAAGAAACCCAATCTGTATTATTTTTGAGATACCAACAGAGATTGTAAAACTAATAATGTTAAAATGTCTAAAGAAAAGAAGAACAACCACAGCAATCAATGATTGGAAAGTCATTAGAATCTCAACTGAAGAAAAATCTTTAAAACTACCATTTCGTGATAAAATAATCTTATTTAAAAAAACAGCAGAAACAGAAGCACCACAATAAAGCAAACCAACCATTATTGAATAATACTTCTTAAAGGGTGAGTTTTTCGTTTTTAAACTTTTCGAATCTTCAAAAAAGGGCCTATTTTCGCTATCCACAATGGATTCGGCTTTGGAATTGAATTTCGAATCCATTATAATGGAGGCCAACAATAAATATAAACAATTTACTCGATAGAGAAGAAAGACGAGCCCGGATTACCGGATTTAGACGCTATTCTTAATGATACAACCTTATATCCTTTGTGTATCAGCGGCAATTTCACTAGAGAAGACTCTGTTGGGTCTGCAGGTCTTAAATACCTTGGTGGCATATCATCCTTGTTATCATCTTGTATGATGAATCCATCCTCATACTTACCTTTGTTAATTTTCAAACCAGAGACCAGCAAATTTCCTGTATCAGATAGAACAAGGTTTTTACCAATGGGGAGGACTGATCTAAAGAATCTCTCAATATCAATTATTCCTGGGAGATGAATACAATCATAAGATATTGATCTTATATTGAAATTAATAATGGATCTGTTTTTAGGTCCTTTAGATATTAATAACTTAATATCCTCCACTTCTGATTGAATGTACCATCTGTTATTAACTTGTGGTATTGGTTCATCAGAGTTATCATTTTGAAGCTCAGCTTTCTTGGCAAATAAATTTATAATACTAGATGGGAAAATGGAAACAAGTGATTTAATATCTGATGGATCATATGTAAATGGAAGTGAATACTTTCCAAAGAGAGTAATAGATGAGTTAGATATATTAGTATCAGTAATAATAGTTCTCCACAAATTGGTAACATCATCTTTGAAAAATGAATTCTCGGATGAATAAAGAGAAGATACTATGAACAAACCACCCTCAATTATTGTTCTGGTATCATTCAGGTTTTTGGACAAATATGAAAGGATAATATCGACGAACCTTTCATTAAATCTTGAACCTCCAATCTCAAGTATTTTTTCATTCAATAATGAGTCGAAGATATGTACTAACAAAACAAGTCTTCTCCATTTATGCAATGATGTGGAATCATAAAAGGTTATTGGGAATGAAGATAAACTGATTGAAATAATTTGTTTTATAGTCCGAATTCTTCTCATGTCATAAAAATCACAATACTGTAAAAGACCTCCTTGAGAATAAAAATCAAATTCACAATACACAATCAACCTAAAATCTGATGAAACATAGCTTTCTGACCTGATTAATGATATTGCACTCAGAACTGAAGGCAATAATGATTGATTAACGCAAAACATAATGACAATATAACCTTTCTTAATAGCTGTTAACAATGACACTGAATAATCAGATAAAGGAGATATTACTGTATTTGATTTTGATAGGGCCCATTTTAATAAGGATGGGGAAGATGATGCAAAAATTGGCCTCCTGCAATTCGATTTCCCAATTAAATCACTAATAAGCATTGGATAATCATTATGAAAAGGCTCAGGACAGGAAATACCATATGATGCCATATGTATTTGTTTTAGTCTTTCACCCAAATTTGAACACACCTTTTGAAAGCGTGTTTCTCTCATTTCGTTTCTTGTGTTCTCCAAAGCATTTATTAGTTCCTCAATAAACCTTGGTATTCCTTCATTTGGTTTTATTTGTCTATAAATTGTCACAAGTTTTGAGAATTCTTTATCATAGGATTGAATTCTTTGCAAAATTTCATTCAATCTAGTTTCTCTTTTTTGGATTTCAAATTCAATTTTGTCAAAGTTTTTTCCGAGAGATATGAATTTTGCTAATAATTTCTCATTATCAAGAAATCCTTGTGCAGAATTCATAACAATTTGTCCCATTTCATTTTCAATTTTGAATATTTCAATACGGCTTTCTTGATTTGTTCGAACCAATTCTTCTGCTTCATGAGCCATATCAGGATATATTCCGGAAACAATAATACTAATCGATTTTTGAATGATCTCTTCATCAGAAACAGTGCATTCAACAAATAATGAATCAAAAAAGTGGTGTTGTGGAAATTGTGTTACTAAAAAGATGATTTGAAAGTCTGCTGAAACAAGAATATTTGATCCATCAATTAGAACAGAATTTCCTGACAACTTGGAGTTAAAAACTTGATATAATGTTGATATTGTCATTTGTGTATCAAAATCATACACAACAAGAACATCATTGCCCATAATTGAATTCTTCAAATCATTAGAGAATTTCTTTGATATATAAGATGTATATGTTATTTTTTTATCATAAATATTCTTGATATCTTGGGAAAATGTTCCATCATTATCAATTACGAAAAACCAACTAGAGGAAAACAATCGAAAAATGAGGGAATTCTCAACAAAATGTGGGGCAGAATAATTACTATAAATAGATTTGGGACATAATGATGTTATGGTTCCGGTTATATGCTTCGTAAAGTCATTACGACTAGAATACTTATTGTAATTAAAAACTTTAAAAATTGATGATAGTTCAAAGAAGTATTTCTCTCTTTCAGTTGATGGAGTCACAGAACATAATAAAAGATAACATGATATAAACAGAGAATTCAAATAATGAGATTCTTTTTCTACATTTAAGGAACCTAATTCGCTTTCCCATCTATCAAAAAATCTGATGAGAGCACTCATTGTTGATTTATAATGAGCAACAGAAGATTTTTGTTCAGTGAGTTTTTTCTCAATCGAATCTTTGTTTGTTTTAAGTTGAATAAGTTTGTTTTCAATTTCATTCACAGAATTCATTGATTCATTGAGACGATTCAATGCTGTTTCATGTTGCATTCTCAAAGATGAAAGACCTTCTTCACATTCTTTAAGTGAATTTTGTTTCTCACTATATATCTTCATTGCATGATAGTATGGAACAATTGCACGAACGTAAGTACATATACTTTTTGCCGCTGTTGAAGAGGTAGCAACAACAGAAGGGCGAAAATTAGGATCAGAAACGAACACTTCCAAAGATTTAATAATCCCATCGTTAAGTCTTTCAAAAGAAGTCCTCATCATTGTGTTAATAAATGAAGGATCAGAAAGTAATTTTCTTCCTAAAACATAGCTAGGCTGATCACCTCTAACCTCATCTGTTTTATCCTCAATTTTATACCCTAAAAGAGCTACAACAGATTTTACAACTAAAAAAACACCTTTTGGTGGATGATTCATAGACTTAATGATAGATATATCATGAGAAGATAAAGATTTCAATTCTTGTGTGGATTCCATTAGTTGAGGTTTTGCTTTTGCTAGAGAATCCATACTTTCTCTCCGAAGAAATTCGGCTTCCTCTTCTCTTTTCAATAATTCTTTTTCTTCAGAGAGGAGTATTTCCCTTTCTTTAATAGATTTTTCTTTTGCAAGATTCGTATCTTCCATTAGTTTTTCAATTTGTTGAGAAATCTCCACAACTTCTTTTTCACTTCTCATTTGTTGACTTAGTGCATTATCAATTGTTTCCTGAATCATTTTTCCAATATCAGTTAGCATATTCACAAAACTATATCTTTCATCAATATGATTGATGAAAATTGACTTCATATTCTCATATGACCTCATGAAAACATATGTAAAGAGGGTAGAATCAATTTTGGATTTTTTCATTATTTCTGAGAGAAGAGGGATTGTATCAACAAAAGGGACTTCATTTCGAATCCCTTGTGTTGATGAGAGTAATGTATCAGATGAAAAGTTAAAACTCAATGGCAAACAAAATTCTAATAAATCATGGAATCTTTGAGTCTTTGATTTTAGAGAAATAATAATATGCATATAAAAAGAGCATTTTGTCAAAAATCCGTTCACAAAAGATACAAAATCTGGAGATGATTCGATGCCACCTTCTTCAAAAGAATCATTCGAGTCATCATTTTCACTTGAAACAATTTTATAAAGCTGATGTGTTGGAAATAGACTAAAAACATCAAGGCTTCTGACAAGTGATCTTACTAATATTGTTTGTTCAGCAGATAAAATGTCACCATCGATAAAGAGAACATGATGTCTCGAAGTTTTTCCTGCTGCAATAAATAATTCTCTCATTACAGAGAGTATATCCTTTCCGGAGTCATAGCTTTCAAACCTAATACCAAATAAAACACAAGCTTGATTAATAATTCTTTTCGATGCTTTAGAATCAGATGAATCAATTACAATATTCGTGTTTGGTGTAGTAATATATTTGACAACTCTCAAAATGAATTGATGCTCATCTTTCCGAATATTATTAATAGACAGCCTATCAAAAGAATAACCTTCATAGAAAGAAAACTCCTCAATCAATCTTGAGGAGTTTTTTTTGCTATCTTTAATGTTTGGTATAAAAGAATCTGGAATCGAATTCACAAAGTAGGATGGGTTAGCAATGCTAAATATTGTACCATCTTTCCAATATTCTGTAGATTCCAAAGAAAAACCTGGAAATCCTATTTCTATTCCTTGAGAAATTAGATCAAGAACTTTGCTATCGCAAAAAGAATCATAAAAAATCGATCTTAGCCCGATTGCAAGAGAAAGTGGTATTGAGGTTCTTGATAACTGATCAATTCCTAATAACTGAATAATTTTTAAAATATGATATGAATTAAATCTAGATAATTTTTGATTGTATTCATATATTCCCTTAATCATTGACAAAATGACATCATTAAACTTGATTTGGCACAATAATGATGCCATCTTATCCGTTCCGTCAATAATTTTTATCGAATTGATCTTATTTAAAGATATTCTGGGCATATGCCTTAGAAATCTTTCATTAATCGATTTCCTAATTTCCAATCTATCAACAAAAATATTCACAATCCCTTTGGTAACATCATGTAGTAGTGTTTTAAGGTTTATAATGTATCCATTTTCTAGAGAAAATCTCATTAATTCAGATTGAAGTGAGAATGATGAATCAAAATCTTTGATACATAATAGGGGAAGCTTGGATGACACAGATGAATGATGTTTGACATCATAAATACATTCTTCCACCATCAACCTCACACTTTTATCAGAATTGGGGTCATCATTTATAGATCTGTAAACTCTCGGAAGAAACCTAGTAGCTATTTGAGTAGTATTGCTTAGAATTTGAATCAAAGCATCAGTCAAAGCAGGATCATGTGAATCAATAAATAAGCTGTAACCTTGTATTGCCAAACAATCAGATATTACCAAAATACTAGAAAGTGTTGAAGAATTGAGGAAGAAGGAAAGAGGAGCCATTTCTGCTAAGGAAAAACTTGGATAAAGCAATTCTTGATTATTAATTGTAGACCATTTTGTCCATTTTCTGGTCTTTGGATCAAAATAATAGTCATATATTGAATCATTGCTGTTATAACCTTCCAATTGAATATCAAGCGAAAGAAATGCTTCTTTTATGGATTCGTCCGTTTTAAGTCTTTCATCGTCAAGCATTGGACCATAGAGAGTCCAAATAAATGCGAACAAAAAATATTTCTCAAAATCTTCAATCAACAAAGACATTGATTGTTGTGAAAACACAGGGTGCTTATAATCATTCAAAAAGCATGAAATAATTAATGACTTCAATAATTTGAACATATTAGAATATGTATATAGCGAATTATTGATACATACTAGTTTTTCTACATAAGGTAATATTTTGTTAATAGAACTCATACAAGATTCCCTAAACTTGGATATGTGTACCCCGGTACCAACAACTGTTGAAGAAAGTGGTTCAACAAGTCTATTATCACTCAAAATATCATTCAAAAACTCTTCTGATAAATCTTCATAAGAAATAGTATATTCTGGTAATACTAATTGAGCACAAACCGAAAGAACTGAAGGTGAAGCATACGCTAGGGTATCTGTTTCATAAACAAAAACTACATTTTGAGGGATAATCAAGCGACTACCATCATTAAAAAATATTGCCTGTCGATCTGGTATCGATATAGATAATATATTCATCCATTCATCAGAGCATTTCCCATCAAAAACAATCCATTTCTTAATCTTGGAATCATTAATAGTATTAAACAAAATACCATTATCTTTGCTTCCTGATAAATAATCAAATGACTGTGTATATGGATTAATTTTGATAATTTCGGCATTATTATATTTGGCCGCATATGAAATCAATGTAGATTTGCCAGAAATCGATGATCCGATAACAACAATATCCTTTTTATAGTTCAAAGTATCTAAAAACAAAGATAATGAATTTGTTAAAACTTGAGAGGTTGGTCTTTGCTCTCTGGAAAATATAAATGAGTTCTCTCTTGTTAATCCCTGTCCCTTAAGCTCAAATACCCTCATAAGTTTTTCTTTGGTAGATTTTGATGCATGCCTGTTTCCACGAATTTGAGATACAAATCTCATGCATATATCACGATTAGGATTCATTGGATTGATTTTGCTCTGCAATAATGTTCTAAGGACATTTTTCAATGAAAATACACCAGATAATCTGGGTTCTGTTGTCACTGACAAATCTTCAATAACAGAAACAACATGACAAATAAGACCATTATTCTTACCAAATCCTAGTCCAGTGAGGAAAGCTTTAATTATCTGACCAATTTTCTCTTTTTCAATGTGAACTGGCCTGAATACAAGAGAGAAATGCGAAGGTATATTTTGGTTGATTGAACAAGAATATGTAACAAATACTGGCGGAATTGGTTTATCTTTTGACTTTTGTAGCAATAATGGATATAAATCACACAAAACAGAGTCTTTAATGTTCTGAATATCTCTAAATAGTACAACAGTTGATGTGTTCCTCGCAGTTCGAATGACTCTTTTCAGAGTTTTGAACTTATGATTGCTCGAGCAAGGAAAAACAAAGGCATTTCGACCAATCATTTTACAAAAATCACTAATAATCCGAGTTTTGTTCACATTTGATGATCCAAACAACATAGTACCTATCGAATTCTCAATTGACAAAAAGAATGATGAATAAATTTTCTCGATTGAATCAGATAGAAACAGTTGAGGTCCAGAACCAGTATATGTGAATCCATATGGAATTGAGCTATCACCACAACAGACAGCAACTTTAAACTCTTCTTCATCCCTTCCAACAGATATAAATCTAATATGTCTTTGCCAATGCCAACTATCTTTTTCAACAACTCCATTATCAATAAGCTCATTGAGAATTTCCACTTCTTTTTGGAGAAGAGTAATATAATTCAAAACAGGAACACTCTGTATAGGATTTGGGTCGTTTTCATAGTTATTGATCTCATCATAAACCAGTTTCCGTAGATTTAAAAAATCATCTCTAATACTATTAATTTTCCCACTCTGGGATTCAAATATTTTAGATATTCTTGAGGAGAACCTCAGTTGTTCCCCAACATATACTATTTGTGTTGGCCAATCTTTATACCTAATAGGGATATCAGAAAGATTCTTAACACATTGAAAAATCCTCCTCCTAATTGTGAAGAAAATTGAATTCCCAAATGAAGAGAATAATTGTTCAACTGAATTCGGGGTATTTTCAAAGCTGTAATCAAAACTAAAAATTTCACCATCATTACCTCGAAAGCCGGTGCATTTCATACTATTATCGAATAGTGCTTCTGATACCCCGCTATAAAGATAACCAAACAAATCTTTGAATTCAGAAGGCTTATGGGAAAAAGATATTATTTTGATGAGTTGTGTATCTGATAAAAATCGGAAAAGCGGAAAATCTTGCCTCTTCTTTTTTAGAATCTTTTTCAAATCATTTTTCAAAACTGAAAGTCCTCCACTCAAATCTTCAAGCACATCCAAATATTTGGGATTAGTAATAATTTCATGAATCTGTGATGGATCAGAAAATCTTGATGCGATATCATTAAATTGATTCTTAGCATTCTCATAATTATTCACAACAGATTTCTGTTGTGCTTTTGTATCTGAACTTTCCATTGCTGGAGCAATATCATTGATTGCGGATTGTGCTGCAACTGATTTTTCAATTATTGTTCTAAGATTTTTAGAAATATCCTCATAATACTGAATTCTCATTATGAAAGGATGTGTATAAGGTGGAACAAAGACTTCCATTTTTCTATTTTGATGATTTGCCAACATTTGTAATACAGGAGTTGCATCTTCAATTCTAAATCTATTATTATCTTGAGATACCTTAATGGACAAAGTACTAATCTCTGAAGTCATTTCAGTTAAAGCCTTTTCAATTGCATACTCATAAAAAGCATTCCTTGTTATTACAGATATTTGTTGCAAGCTTTTTTCAAACCCATTTTCAATAATCCAATTCCATGTCAATGGCTCACTCCGATTGATTGAATACCCAACAATTGTAGATATCTGTTGCCAATGTCTATTTCTTAAATACTTCTTACATAAATGTTGAACAATTGGAACATGAGAAATCAATTCATTCAATTGAATTTTAATGCTTTTGCCAATTTCGTAAACATTTGGCCTGCTGTTTTCTAAATTGTACAATAATCTATTTAAAGCAGAGTCCCATTCTTTAACTTTCTTGGTAATCAAATCAGGATCAAGTTCCAAAAACCAAAGAGACATCCATCTTTCAACTTGGCTCTCCAATAAGCAGGCAATATCCCATAATGGTTCGAAAATATTGAGACTATTATTAATTCTCTCAAATGTGTCACAATTAATGGGTTCATCCTCAATCATTTTATCACGAGATATCATGATCTGTATTTGTAGATTCATGAAATTGTATTGTTCACGGATTTCCTGAATCCGTGATTGATAATCATGCTTTGATGAAAGGTCTGTCAAATTATCAAACTCCAAAATCTTTTGATATAAATCATTTATGTCTTTTTCCATTATTTGCTTATCGGAATGATGGTTTTCCCTCAATTTCCCAACATCAATAGTATCTTGATCGATATAAATTGGAAGCAATTTCAGTATCTCTAATAGATCAGCTTTGAGAAGATATGCTTGAGATATGTTAATTTTCGATTCATAACTAAAACTCTCAAGAAAATCGAAATATCCAAATTGAGCATCTATACTTTGGTTGATGGAAACAAAATTATCCTTTAAATTGTGAAGCAATACACTACGCTGGTGCCATTCTTCGATTGATTTTGGAGATCTTTGGCATCTATCCTTCAAATCATTAATCTGAGATGTGATAATACTAACCAAATTATAAATTTGATCAGTAATATACTCACATGTTATTCTATGAAGAGATATATCTTGCGAATAAATAAAACGATTCAAATCTGCTAAATTCAAAGTTAATACCCCAAATGATGGCAATATTGAAACAAAATCAAGATACTTAGTATAGCATTGATGAGATTCATTCAGAAATAACTTGAGATTGTCAAGATCTATTGGGACACTGGTATCTATTATATCATCAATGGTTTCGATATCTGTAAAAGGGATTGGCATCAAAATTGTTTGTAATGATTCAAGAAATGACTCCACCATAGAAAAAGATCTGCGAAGTTCATTTTGCCACAAGATTTTTATGTCATTATAAACTGTATTGATTCTATTCATATCTAAAACAAGAAAGTTATATCTTCCGATATTGACTGAAACAGAAACTAAAGAATCATTAAAAATTCCAAAAATTTGATCCAAATACCTTAAACCTCTCGTTTCAAGTGTTGAAAAATCAGGAGATCTTATGGATGCAAACTGGTTGATCTCTAAAATGAATTTGATTTGATTTGATACAAACAACCCAATAAAATCTTGAAAGGTGGATAATAATACATTTTCAAGAACATGAGTAACTCTTAAATCAATCATTTTGATCAAAGAATCAATGTGGGAAGGATCCCACGATAAGGATATGTTTTGAAAAATTTCAATTATTTTTGGAAAAGTAGTCGACTGTATTTGGGAAAACTTAATCGATGCTTGTGTAGATTGTTCTTCAAAAAAACTATGATAATTAACACATGCGGAATTTGTGAAATAATCATAATTAAAAAGCCTGATCTCTGACATATCTTTCAGAATGCAATTCATTTTATACATATGAAGAGGATGAGGAAGATTCAGCAGGGTATTTTTAGGCAATGACCCGCATCCCAAAAAAAATGGCATATGAAGCTGATACTTTTCAAGTCCTTTCAACATAAAATCTTTTCTGCGGATCGGATTATTCCATTCTTGAATGTAATAACCAAGTTTTTGACCAAATTCGAATTCAGATATAACATCATTCGTAAGTTCAGGAAATATTATATGATTTTTCATATGAAGAGGAACTTTCGAGATAATATGTGAAAGCATTGTAGGTGGAATTCTTTTTAAATCAGCATTAAACTGGAGTCTGAGAAATGAATCCAAACGGATTTCTCTTTCTACAATTGAGCGAATCATAATTGCTTTTTGCCTCCTTTTTTCAAAAACCACTGGATCATCAAAATCAAAGCGAATTGAGATCCTATAAACTTGTTTTGGTTTAGATAATTCATCCCATTTAATAAAGAATAGCTTCGTGGATGTGTCATAATGAAATACAATACATTCTCTCCATTCTAACCTCACTCTTTCGTATGCATAAAGAGAATACGCTTTCACTGGAAAACAATTGATTTTTTCAAAAAGTCCATCATCGTAAGACTGATCATCAAATATATATAATGGTAATGAAGACACAGGAATTGGACTGATTCTCAAGAAAGTGTCCATTGGCTCCAAGGATTTCGAACGATTTGATTTACGAGCACTATGAGGCAATGAATGAGCACCGCTATGAGATGGTGTACCAATTCTCACAGATAATGGGCGTTTTTCAAAAGATACTGGATTTTCGCATGGAATAATAAGCTTCGGGATTGGTTGATTCTTTAGGTTAACAATATCTTGAAGAGCGTTATCTTTCGATAACTTAATCTTTTTGAGCTTAGGTTTGTTTGTTGATAATACATGTTGTGCTACAAAAGTAGGATCATATTTAATTGGTTCAACAGGAATTGTATCAAATGTGTTAGAATCATCAAAAATATCAGGTACTAGATAAGATTTAGATAAATTAGGACAATTATTAATCTCTTCCTTGTCAAATTCGGGATTAATTGTATTAAGCAAGAATTCTGTATTGGTTATAAACTTTAACTTTTTTTCTCTGTTATTATTAGCTATTCTTTTCGGGGTAACAACTCTTTGATTAGTGATTAAATGCTTAGGCACCCAGGGATTTGACATTTCAATATTATTACTATTTCCGTTTATTAAATTTATAAATTAGTCTCAATTAAAACCTGTTCAGCTGCTTTCCTGATATCCACACTATCTGTGGTACACTGAAGAACCGATACAACAGTTTTGACTTCATTTTGCAGTTCTTTATGCCTTGAAGCAGCAACAAGAATACGGAGTGTAGCTCCTGCAGAGAGAGTTGCTCCTCTAGTTATTGATGAAAGTATATGTGTACATGAAGATAAATTGGTGCAACAAGCAACAATAAATGAAAGAGCAAATGGATCAACGGAGCATTTGGTGAAAAAAGCATCCAATATATCAGCTGGAAAACAAATTCCATTCTGAGCCATTGATGTAGCTGTGATTGCAGATGCTACCCTGAGTGTTGGATTTAGTGATGATAAATTTATTTTAACTGTATCAATAGAAATAAGATGTGTCATTTTCAAAGAAACTAGACATCTTAGAGATGCAACAATAACCATTGGATCATTAGAATTCAAGCTATTAACAGCAACACGAGAAATATGGGGTATAAGATCGTTCGGACATTGGGTTTGAGCGATTACTTCTAAGGCTACTTTTATTTGTTGTGGATTAATCGCCCTTAATAATACATATGGGGCACATTGATTCTTACAAGCTACCATAAATAAATTATTATCAACCAGTTCATCACCAGTTGGAATAATGGAAACAATCCTTTGAACCATTGAGGTATCTATAGATCTTTGAGAAATATCACGAAGACTCGTTGAGGCTTGGGGAGCATATGTCGTTTTCAATAATGAGACCAATCCTTTAATATATGATTCAAAGTTCTTCTCTTTGAATGATATAACTTTTTCAAAACAATTCTTCACTTGGTCATTCGGAATACCCTTTTCCAATACACCAATAAAAGCTTCAATTGACTGTTCAGAAAAACTAAGTGAAGATATTGTTGATTCTAATTCAGATGATTCAACATCTTCAAAATCTTCGGTACATTGATTTATATGATCCATAAATGATTTAGCATCTGTTCCCGAAATAAAAATATTTCCTCTTCGAAATCGTCTTACAATTTCGCTAAAAGATGGTCTTAGTTTTGGATCTCTTTGCCAGCAATCTTCAATGAGTTTTACTAGGCCTTCAGAAGCGGAAATTATTGGAATAACTGGTCGAATATCATTAAGCATCACTTGTGCAATAATTTGAGTAGCTTCAAGTCCTTGGTATGGGAGTTGGTTTGTTAGAATTTCCCATAGCACGATTGCATAAGAAAAAACATCAATTTTGGAATCATATTTGTCTCCATCAGTTAGGAGTTCAGGAGCCATCCAATGGGGTGTACCTATATTCATAGTTAGCAGTTGATCTTTTTGGGCATATCTAGAAAACCCAAAATCGCAAATCTTCACTCTATTTGAACCATTAATAAGAACATTAAGGGATTTCAAATCTCGATGAATTATATTCCTTGAATGAAGAAACTTCATACCCCTGGCAATATCAAACATGGCAATTGACCGGTCAGTAATTGTTAGTCTGTGATTTTGGTGTATCTCATGATATAATGATCCACCAGCCATCCATTGAGTAACTATGCAATATGGATGTATCTCTGTTGCTCCAATAAACTTCAATACTGCATCATGATGAGCTGTGGCAAGAATAGCTAGCTCTCTTTGAAATGATTGAAGCTTGCTTCCAGATAGCTTCTTAAATTTTAGTTTCTTAATTGCAACAGCTTCACCAGTTCTCAAATCATATCCAAAAGACACAACAGCAGATATTCCAGATCCGATTACTTGATCTTCTCTTAAGTCACTATGCTTAATTCTCCACGATCTATAATTAACCGGAATTGGAGAAAAAACAGTCAATCCTGGTGATAGATTATTGCTATCTTTGTATTGATCAAAAAATGAGTTGATTGATTTCAACCTTTTCTCAAGGTAAGGTATTGCTGGATCTCCAGGTTGACTTCCTTCCAAATATTGTTTAAAAGAAGCAGATATTGCTTGTAAGTCAAGAAGATGCAACTGAAGCCATTGTGGAGATGAAGAATTAAAAACAACAGATCCTTCAGGGTCAAGTAAAACAGCTTTTTCTTGTAAATTTGAAACCAAAGTACAAAGTTCAGCGGGTATTGATGAAGAATGATTTTCTAGAGATGTTTGTGCCCAAGTTTGAAGAGTATTGTGGTTAAACATGTCTGTGTATGATTTATATGCATCAACAACAATGTATCTATACGCTTCATATTGTTCCATTGTTATTGGAATAGGTTTCGAATAAGAAGCAAAATGTACACAAAATTGTCGAATCTGACTGACAGCATACTGGAATTTTTTCCTATGAGCAACAGTTTGTTGAGCTAGACTTTCTAAATTTGTGCACATCCCTTGTACATGTTGAAGAACATCTACTAGAGTTGGTGACTGTTCCATTGTATCTGATTATATTTTTTACTCAGTTCTTGAAAAGGTGACACAGGTTGAACCTGTATTTAACTGTGTCCAAAGCTGGGAACAAAGTTATTTCATTATGAGAAGCCTTTGGAGATTTGTATCTTTTGCCTTATAGGAGTTTTTATTACGATGAGAATAGCAAAAAATCCATATACCATTCACTTGTTTCTATGAAGGATCAAAGTTCTCTTTGATTTGATGATAATCATGATTGAATTTCGTATCTTCAGATAATGAAATACCATTCTGTAAAATGATCATGAATCAGCAAGTTTTTGTTCCCTGAATTCGAACAATTTTTGCCCAAAAAACATTTTTTTTCAGTCCAAACTTAAGAAAAAGGTATTTATTCAATAGGGAAACAAATTTAACTTCCGGAGATTATGCAAGGCCCAAACATAAGAGAAAAGAAATATAAAACTCGTAAAATTATAACTGCATTATATACAGGCTTCATAATACCTGAATGAATTAAAAAAGTGACAAGTAATATGAAGAAAGTACTGACCGAATCATTAACACTCATTCTAGGATAACTCGTCATCCACATCGATATACTCGAACACAATACCACAAATAGAAAGAATTTCATTAGATAATACCAAACATATCTCCAAAAATTTAGATTTTTCCCATAATAATTCAACTGAGAAGAGATGGTCATTCCACAATAAAGAATGAATACCATGAATGATATCAAATAAAAACGAGCTTCATCGGATTTGCAGCATTTTCTTTCCTGACCATTAGTAATCATTTTCCAAATAAAACTTGCCAAAAAGTTGAATAAACAACATATTTTGCCACAACATATTTATTGATGTACCAAATACGTGCACAAAATGGATCTGAAGGCAAAATAATGCTCAATATTGATATTTTTGGACTCTTTAAAGTATTCAGTTTTAACAATGACAATTTTGTGTTAAATTCTCGCATTGTTTTTGAAAGTAGTGGTCTACAAGATTCCATACTCAAATTATTTTCGTTTATGGAGGGAGATCAGTCTGATGATATCATTAAATCGTGTCGTAATCCATCCAGTTTACAATTTGATGTCCTCAAAAAATCCATTGGAGATTTGAATTTTACAATGGGCTTAATGACTCATATCCTACAATGTAAGTATTCATTTTATATTGAAATGTTCTTCTTATCAGTCATTGCAGTGTTTAATTTGAATTCTCTCAGTTTTAATAGATTTATTAACCTCAAAAATCTGGGGTTTCCAAGAAATGAATACAGCAAAATAGAAAACATATCCAAAGAAGAAGAAAATGAGTATTTTCTGAATATATTCAAACATTATCTGGAGGAAATCCTCCAAACCACCGATGAAGAACAACAATATAAAGAACCCTTCGATAATGATCGCTTTTATGAACCAAGATATGAATGTGACAACACATTCAGACAACTGAAAAATGAAGACATGCTCACAAAAACTTATAGACTCAAAATTGAATTTTTTCTTCTTCAATTTGAACGTTTTTTACTAATTTGTATCCATGATTTGAGATATATTACACATTCAAAGGAATTAGAAGACGCACTTCGAATCAACATTAGGTATATTGGTAATGTTTTGTTGAAGTATTTTGATTCATCACTTAGTATTCAACCTTTCTATGAAAATGGGTTTTCTGTTTCAAAACCAGAGAATTATTATGGTACTGAGACACCAGGAGATCTCAGGGTTTACAATAATGGTTATGTGTTCATTAGAAATAAAAAAGAGGATTGGCAAAGTCTTGGATTTCGGGCTTGTTTTTATTCTGAATATCCAAAATTGCAATCTGAATATGAAGAGAGTTTAATAAGAAGGAAGAAATCAGAAGAAGAACACAAAATTCAGTCTGAAATATATTCAAAAAATGAAATTAGAAAGAAGACAATAAGAGAAATAGTTGCAATTATTTTAATTATCATTCTTTTCATAATGTTGTTTTATTGAACTGATAGGCATGATACAATTGAATGCCATACATATTACATGATTAAAAATTCTCTACATTTTCCTGATAAATAAATGTGGCCAATCTATATTAAAGTGGAAAATTCTTCCATTGGTTGCTTGATTTGATCATTTGGAGCAATAATCTAATTCTGGAAAGGGCTTATCAATAAAAATCAAACTGAAATTATTTTTTGTTTCATGAGTTAGAATTTGATATTCAATAGATTTTCCAAAAAATTAAAATGAAAAAATTATTTTTTTCTTTTATTATTATAGCTGGCTCACCACCATGAAATAGCAATTATAATGGATTTTGGCAACAAGAATCATTTAAAAAAATCGATGGAAGACCAGTATGAATTAGAGTTATTCATGAATAACTCACTTTTTCCTGGACAACTCGTCATTCATGAATACAGTGTTTTGCACGATATAACGGAAATTTTTCATATCTTAACGGAAAATATTCAAATGCAACAAAGGAAGAAAATGACCACAGAAAATGCAGAATTATTATGGAAAGTTTACCAACAAGATGGCAAGGGCTTTTCTTTAAGATTAAGTCATCAATTAGGCTACGAGAAATCAGTTTTTATTCGGTCATTAAACAAAGGGGAATTATAAAAGAAGGATGGAAGCATCTAAACAAGAAAAAAAATTATCGCCGGAGCAAATCACTCTTATTATCAATCTTATTGAAGCCAATCCTCAAATGACTTGGTTGGAATTATCAAGAGAATTGGCATTTTATAGACCACCAAGTGTTAGTTTATCAACTTTATCAAGATATCTCAATTGTGAACTCATTACAATGAAAAGGGCCTCGTTTCAACATGAAAATAGGAACACTGAAGAATCAAAAATCAAAAGATATCATTATTCAGAGTGGTTTTTAACTCATCAAGAATATGAATTCATTTTCGTTGATGAATTCGGTTTTAATTTCTCAACTCAGAGAAATTATGCTCGTTCAAAAGAAGGGCAGCCCGCAATTGTAATTTCACCTATTAATGCTGCTGTGAATACATCAGTTGCAATGGCTATTTCCAGAAATAATGGAATTATTTACTTCGAAGATAAGAAAGATGCTTATACAGTGTTTTGCACGATATAACGGAAAATTTTCATATCTTAACGGAATATTTTCATATCTTAACGGAAAAAGATTTAGAATAAATTTTTATTTATAATTCTAGCATTCCTAATGCTGCTGGGAGTTTTGTCATCATGGAAATAAAATGGGTCTTAATAGTTTTCTTTTTTTGAGAATCAATTGAGTTATGGAGTGCTGTGTTATTTTCATGTTGAAACGAGGCCCTTTTCATTGTAATGAGTTCACAATTGAGATATCCAGATAAAGTTGATAAACTAACACTTGGTACTCAATAAAATGCCAATTCTCTTGATAATTCCAACAAAGTCATTTGAGGATTGGCTTCAATAAGATTGATAATAAGAGTGATTTGCTCCGGCGATAATTTTTTTTCTTGTTTAGATGCTTCCATCCTTCTTTTATGATTCCCCTTTGTTTAATGACCGAATAAAAAACTGATTTCTTGTAGCCTAATTGATGACTTAATCTTAAAGAAAAGCCCTTGCCATCTTGTTGGTATACTTTCCATATTAATTCTGCATTTTATGTGGTCATTTTCTTCCTTTGTTGCATTTGAATATTTTTCCGTTAAGATATGAAAATTTTCCTTTAAGATATGAAAATATTCCGTTAAGATATGAAAATTTTCCGTTATATCGTGCAAAACACTGTATTGTATGGGTTTTTACTTTTTGAATAAATCAAGAAAAAAAATTGAGGGAGTATTGAATCTTAGGATAGCGTGACTCAACCTACCCGAGAATTCAAAGAAAAAAAGAAGAGAACCCAAGGAATACCAAGAGAAGACGTTGATTTATATTTATCGGAGTTTTGGTGGAAAAGAGAAATGAAACTACAAAGAAAAGACATATTTATTTCATCTTGTGAGATTCTATCTAGAATCTCATTTAAAAAAGGTAATGAACCCCACCCTTCTTAATAAACCTGGTAAAAAGACCAATAAAATTATTTTTGAACAATAATCTTCTATTTTTCCTGCTTTTCTTTGTTATACAAAACTATATTGTTGTTCATGTAGAAAATGCCGCTTATCTCCTTCATGTATTCATTGAAATCTTTTAAGGTAGCTTTATGCCTGCATGCTTCTATTTCACTGGACACATCTAGGAGACAAAGGAGCGGAATTTGTTCTAATACCTTTTACATAGTGCTACTTAGGTCAACGAATAATTATTTATGTGCATGATGTTCCTCTTCTTGCTATATACTAAAGTAGTATAGGGTGACGGGTTTTCCGGAACTTTTTTGACCAGGGTTTTAGAGGCTAAAATCAAGGGTGTTTGTACAGGTTGGATTTTCTCTACCTTTTGAGTCTCAAACCAAGGGTTTTCTTCAATTTGGCAGCTTTTGCAAATAATTTTTCTGCCTTGGTTTGGAGGGGCTAAATCAAGGTACTTTTGACTATAAAGTCACGAGATTTTTTGATTTTTCTAATTTTCACAAAATAGATTTTTTATCCAGGCTGAAATGAAAGGTTATGCTCGTGCATTTGAAGCTGACAAGTGGATTCCAACCCCAAGAGGAGATCAATTTCCAATGAGATGGATTACTTTTGAAGCCCTAATGAAGGTGAAGGATGCTGCTGATGCCTTGAATGGCTGTAAAGACCGACTTGAGACCAAGTTGTTGGAGGCATTTGAGGCTGATTTGATTGATGAAGAGTATTTTATTCAAAAATATTCTGTTTGTAAAAGGATCTGTAGTGAGTATGAGGATCTTTTCGTTGATATGTGTAGGTTTTCACCATTGGAGGATAAAGAATTTTACGAGGATGATTAATTTATTTTTAATTTTTTAAAATTTTTGCCGATCTGAAATGAGTGATTTTGCGAGTGAGATCAAAGATGTTGAGAAGATTAAACATACAAATACTAGATTACGGATAATAGATGGTGAATTATATGAGGAGTTTCATGAATCTGATGAGTATAGTGAATTGGATGAATGTGAAGAAGATGAAATGGAAGACTATAAAGGTTGGTATGATGGTGATGGGGAATGGTAGATAATAATTTATTTTTCAATTTTTAAGATTTTATTCACTTTCAAAATGAGTGACTATGAGGTTACTAAAGAGTTAGCTATTGTAATTTATAACATTAATTTGTTGAGACCAAAGGTGAAGGTGGATCAAAAAGTTTGGAAGTTGGTTGACTTAATGGATGTTGAAAGAAAGAAGTACTTTGATCGTTATGTTTCAGATAATTATGGGATGGGATTTACAGTTATGGATACATATTATTCTGAAAAGAACATGAAGGTGTTGATTGGGTTGGCTCGTGAGATGTTGGTTAGACTGTCAATCACAATGATGTAATGTAGATCAAAATTGTTTTTAACCTATCTGAAATGAGTTACTGGATAACGGAAGAAGTCTATGAGATGGTGCTTGATGCACGAAATTGTATAGATGATTGTTATAATAATATGGCCGAACATGTAAATGAAGTCCACGAGCAACAGTTTATTGACGATGAAGATTTTATAAAAATAATGAATCATAATAAGAGAATAGTTGAAAGATTTGCTGATTTAGTTAATGCAATCGAACCACATGTGGTCTGTTCTCAAGAGTTAGATGAATGAACTGATTGTTTTTGGTAGGTTAATAGCTCATTTAGGGGTGATTGAGAGGTTGAAGGTGTGTTTAATCTGTTCACCAATTGAAGTAAGTGATCCATTTTGGTAAACATCGTTCAAATCACGACAAATAAATTGGACGTTGAATATTGGAACCCGGATTTCTAATTGAGCAGGATCAGTAAAACTTTTAACGATTGCTGTATTTCCATCATACCGTATGAACTCAGCTAGGGTTTCATATTGTCGTCTACGTTTGGTAAATTTGGTTGATTGCTTATCTTCTTTGGTACCTGTAGTGAGATGTACCATTACAATATTTCCAGGACTATAACTGTGAGTTCTAGATTCAATCTGGTTTATTTTTTGTAATTCATTCTGCATCATGGAGATATAAATGTGTTCAGCGTCGATGTTACCGTGAAATTCAGCTGGAGTAATTCTAGTAAATCGATGTATTTTGTTTTTGTTGTAGTGTTCAACGAGTTGTTCCATTACTTCGGGGATCACAATTAGTGATTGATTGTTTTCACCTAATGCATTACGTAGTGTTCGAATGACTGAGTCTATTGTTTTATTGTGATAGGTGTGAGGTGATGTATCAACTATATGATAAAATTCTGGTTTGTTTGAGTTAACTTCTTGTCCAACTATTTCTCCATTCCGAATTGATACAATTTGGTACCGTTGATTAAATACTGTATAGATTGCATTTGGAAATGAAGCTTCACCATCACTTTTTATTGTTACCATAGGATACTTTAGTTCATGTTGTTGTTGATCCATTTTGGCAAGTGCTGGCCAGACAGATCTTTCAGATTTAGACTGTATTGGTTCAACCATTAGGTATCGTGTGTTTACATTGATTGCAACTAGGTACATTTGTTCACGTTCACCATTGAGCATTATATCTAGTTCCCAGCAACCGATCGAGTTAGAGAAATTAGGTTTTGATAAACGCTTTTTGTGCTTTTTGTACTGTGAATCTGGTATATGGGGACGTTTTTGGATTAAGTCATTTCCAGTCCTAAATGGGTAAATGAGTTTCTCGTCAGGTCCAAATACACGTCGAATTTTTTCAATATAGGCTTCTTGTTGTTTTCTTTTTTGTTCTTGTTTCATTCTAGACTCTTTGGGGTCAGTCATTTCAGGTAACTTGAGACTACTAAGGTCTGTATTTGATGATATATAAGGTACCTTAATCTTAATTGGGCGTGGTTCCATGTTTATGTGTGAACATAAATAGAGGTTCAATCTTTTATTTTTTGTTATTGTGTAAATATGATATCAAAAACTATCTCGTCTGCTGCACTTGGCATGCTTACTGGTTTAGGT
>Ga0074193_1001529_pt1 | contig 27175 bp, 23 predicted proteins | sample EPASupsiteHSE605_FD_64523 | JGI IMG/M metagenome (GOLD analysis project Ga0074193, IMG submission 64523) | Bioremediated contaminated groundwater from EPA Superfund site, New Mexico - Sample HSE6-05 | ecosystem: Environmental > Aquatic > Deep subsurface > Groundwater > Contaminated ... | reverse complement strand
CAAGGCAAAGGTGATCACGAAGCGATCCTATGGATTTCGCACATACGACGGGCTAAAAATAGCTTTATATCATGGGCTTGGTGACCTGCCGACCCCGAGGGCTACCCACAGATTCTGCTGAGGAACCTCTTTTCTTTGCGTGCCCAAAGAAAAGAACCCGCCGTGTGGTCTGCCACACCGCTAAAGAAAGGGCAGCCACGCCACTGAGACAACCCCGGTCGCCAAGGCGCTCGGAACCGGCGGGGCAAACAGCGGGTTGACGGGTCCAACCGGCGCTCGCTGCGCTCAGACAGTTTGCCCCTTCATCCGGCCCCGACCCTCGCCGCCCGGCTCAGTGACGATGGCCCCTACACCCGACCACCTTCCTTCCAAATGGTAAAACAGCAGTCAAAATTGTATGTCTCGCAAACAAAATAAGCCGCCTCCCAGCGGGGAAGCGGCTTATGTCAACAAGGGCGCATTCAAAAACTACACACTCACCCCAAATACTCCAGGGCAATTTTCAGCATCCGGCGCACCGGTTCGGCGGCGCCCCAGAGCAGCTGGTCGCCGACGGAAAAGGCGCTGAGGTACTCGGGCCCGAGGTTCATCTTGCGCAGGCGGCCCACCGGAATGTCGAGGGTGCCGGTGACCCGGGCCGGGGTCAGTTCCTTGAGGGTCTGCTCCTTGGTGTTCTCCACCAGGTAAACCCAGGGGTTGTGACCGGCGATGACCTGCTCGATCTCGGCCAGGGGCACGTCTTTTTTCAGCTTGATGGTGAACGCCTGACTGTGGCAGCGCATTGCGCTGATGCGCACGCAGCAGCCGTCGATCGGGATCAGGTTGTTGCTGATGCCGAGGATCTTGTTGGTTTCGGTGATCCCCTTCCACTCCTCGCGGGTCTGGCCGTTGTCCATGGCGCTATCGATCCAGGGAATGAGACTGCCGGCCAGCGGCGCGCCGAAGTTGGCAATCGGGAAGGCCGGATTGCGCAGGGTTTCGACCACGTTGCGATCCAGCTCGAGGATGGCCGAGGCCGGGGCGTCCAGCAGGTTTTCGGCGTTCTCGCCCACCAGCCGCATCTGCTCGACCAGCTCGCGCATGTTCTTGGCGCCGGCGCCGGAGGCGGCCTGATAGGTCTGGCTGGTGATCCACTCCACCCAGCCCTGCTCGAACAGTCCGCCCAGGGCCATCAGCATCAGGGACACGGTGCAGTTGCCGCCGATGTATTTCTTGATTCCCTTGGCCAGCCCCTGGTCGATCACCTTGCGGTTGACCGGATCAAGGACGATGATCGAATCCGCATCCAGCCGGAGTTTGGAGGCGGCGTCGATCCAGTAGCCCTGCCAGCCCAACTGCATCAGCTGCGGATAGATTTCGGCGGTGTAGCTGCCGCCCTGACAGGAGACGATGATGTCCATCTCCTTGAGCAGCGCCGCATTGCGGCCGTCCATGAGTTCATAGACCGTGCCGTTCACTTCCGGGCCGGCCTGACCGGCCTGCGAGGTGGAGAAAAAGAGCGGCTCGTAGCCCTGAAAATCCCCTTCCTGCCGCATCCGCTCCATGAGCACGGAGCCGACCATGCCGCGCCAGCCGACAATACCTACTTTTTTCATAGCTTCCTTCCGCTGTTGTTCACGTTGTTGCGCCTGGATTAGTGCAGGCGAAAATAGGCCTTCAATTCTTCAGCAATCACCGGCGCCACCGAATAGATCTGCAGCAGCGCGTCGCTCTCCCGGCCCGGATAGGTGTCGGCGCCGATGATGCAGCCGATGCCCTTTTCAAGGAACCGCTCCCTGGCGTTGCCGGCCAGCACCAGATGGGTGGCCATGACCATCACCCCCACGGCGCCGGCCTCGTAGCAGCGATCCACGGTCTGCAGCATGGAGCCGCCGGTGCGGATCATGTCGTCGCAGATGATGGCGGTCCGGCCGCGCACCGCCCCGGACAACTGGCCAACGATGGTCTGATCGACGTCGTAGCGGTCCTTGTTGGCGGCGGTGTGCGGGCAATCAAGCAGCCCGGCCAACCGCGCCACCCGCTTGGAAAAGCCGTAATCCGGCGACACCAGCACGATGTTGTTGAGCCGCATCTGGCGGATCTTCTCCGCCGCCACCCGCTCGGTCCAGAGATGGCGGGTGCGAACCTCGCCGGTGTGGGCGTGCATCACCGACTCGGAATGAAGATCGAGAAAGGCGACGTAATCGGGCCGGGCCCGAAAAATCTGCCGGGTGCGGGTGATGCCCTTGGGCAGCTCGCCGGAATCGGGTTTGGCCCGCTCCATGGTCGAGTAGCCCAGATAGGGAATCACCGCGTTGACCGACAGGGCGTTCCAGTAACGCGCCCCGGAGATCAGGTCGATCAGTTCCTGATGCGAGGCGTCGTCCTGGGTGTTGGCGATGATCACCAGGTCGTGGCCGGCGATGTCGCGGGGAAAGGCGTGGTAAATCTCGCCGTCGGCAAAGGTCCGGGTGATCATCTCGGTCACCGGGATGTCCAGTTCCTTGGCCACGTCGGCGGCCATCCGTACAGCGGAACGGGTACAGGTCAGAATGATGTTCTTTCTTCGCGGCATGCCTTGCCCTCCCTGCGTTGTTCAACCAGAATTTAGTTGGCCAGAATTTCGCCGACGATTGCGTCTCCCATGGCAACGGTGGACACCGGCGTCACCCCGGGGGTGGCAATGTCCTGGGTCATGATTTTTTTATCAAGGATCGCGGCCACGGCGGCTTCGATGGCTGCAGCCGCCTGATCCTGACCGAGGCTGTACTTGAGCATCATCGCCGCCGACAGAATCTGGGCGATGGGGTTGGCAACGCCCTGACCGGCGATGTCCGGGGCAGAACCGCCGGCCGGCTCGAACATCCCAAATTTGGAGCTATTGAGACTGGCCGAGGCCAGCATGCCCATGGAGCCGGTCAGCATGGCGGCCTCGTCGGAAATGATGTCGCCGAACATGTTGCCGCAGAGCATGACGTCGAACTGATGCGGATCTTTGACCAGCTGCATGGTGGCGTTGTCGATGTAGATGTGGCTCAGCTCCACATCGGGAAAATCTTTGGCCACTTCCGTGACCACCTCGCGCCAGAACACCATGCAGGTCAGGACATTGGCCTTGTCCACCGAAGTGACCTTGGATTTGCGCAGCCGGGCCGCCTCAAAGGCCATGCGGGCGATGCGCTCGATCTCGGAGCGTTTGTAGATCTTGGTGTCCCAGGCGCGTTCGTCCAGCCCGCTGCCGTCGCGGCCCTTGGGCTGACCGAAATAGATGCCGCTGGTCAGCTCGCGCACCACCAGCACGTCAAAACCGTCGCCGACAATGTCTGCCCGCAGGGGACAGGCGGCGGCCAGGGCCTTGAACACCTTGGCCGGGCGCAGGTTGCAGAACAGGTCAAAATGTTTGCGCAGGGGCAGCAGCGCCGCCCGCTCCGGCTGCTGGGCCGGCGGCAGGCTTTCCCATTTGGGACCGCCGACCGAGCCGAACAGGATGGCCTCGCTGGCTTCGCACACCTTCAGGGTCGAAGCCGGCAGGGCCTCGCCATGGTTGTCGATGGCTACGCCGCCGACGTCGGCGCTGGCATACTCCAGGGAAAAGCCGAATTTTTGCTGAACCGCGTCCAGCACCTTAATGGCCTCGGCCATGACTTCGGGTCCAATGCCGTCGCCGGCCAAAACTGCAATCTTGTGTGCCATAATCATCCTCGTAAAGAAACGGAAAAATCCGTGATTGTGTAGGGGCGGGAAGAACCTTGTTACTACCAGATCAACCGCAATTATTCCAGAAAGAAGTAGACCGCCGCTTCACGCTGCATTACGCCGCGCCGGCCAGGGAGGCCACCGCCAGCAGCCGGGGCGCGCCGGAAAACGGCAGGGTGAGGGTTCGGGTGTCGACAATCCGCCACGGGCCGCCGGGAATCTGTTCGATCCCGCCCAGGAGTTCGTCGCGGGCGAGCATCAGCACGACCCGGGTTTCAGCGTCCGCCAACGGCCGGATCAGCGGTAGGAACAGACCGGGCTCGGCCACGGCCCGGCTGGTGATGTGGGAAAAGCGGCCCTGCCAGGCGGCGAGATGCGGCTCAATCCGGTCCTCGACCACCGTGGTGTTGGTCAGCCCCAGGGTGCGGATCACATGGCGGAGAAAGGTAACCCGTTTCTGGCGCGGCTCCACCAGGGTGAACCGAGCCTCGGGCAGGACGCAGGCCAGCGCCAAGCCGGGAAAACCGGCGCCCGTGCCGACGTCGAGCAGATGCGCGCCCTCGCCCAGCAGCGGCAAGAGGGTGAGCGAGTCGAGGAAATGGTTCTCGATCACCTGCGCCTCCGGGGTGTCGCGGGCAATCAGGTTAATCCGCCGGCTCCACTTCATCAGTTCGGCCAGATAGGCGAGCAGCCGCTCGACGGCCCCGTCGCCGAGGTCAAGCCCCAGCTGACCGGCGCCCTCGCGCAGCAGGCTGCGGTTATCGCGAGCCAAGCCGCACCGCCACCGAATTGCCGTGGGCCGTCAGCCCTTCGAGCGCGGCCAGACGGCGGATATGGTCGCCGTCGGCCTCCAGGGCCTGACGCGAGTAGGAGATGATCGAACTCTTCTTGAGAAAGGTTTCAACGCCCAGGGCCGAGGAGATCCGCGCCGTGCCCATGGTCGGCAGAACGTGGTTGGGACCGGCGACGTAATCCCCCGCCGCTTCCGGGGTCCAGAGGCCGAGGAACACGGCGCCGGCGTGGCGGATGCGCGGCAGCCATTGCCACGGCTCGCTGATCTGCAGCTCCAGATGTTCAATGGCAATCTCGTTGGCCAGCTCAATCGCCTGCTCCAGGGTGTCGGCCAAGAGGATCAGCCCCCGGTTGGCCAGGGCCGCACGGGCGATCTCGGCCCTGGGCAGCTGCGGCAACTGCCGCGCCAGTTCGGTTTTGATCTCGGCAATCAACGGCTCGCTGGTGGTGACGACAATCGCCAGGGCCTGGGGATCGTGTTCGGCCTGGGCGAGCATGTCGGCGGCGACAAAGGCGGCCTGGGCGGTTTCGTCGGCCACAATCAGCACCTCGCTGGGACCGGCGATCATGTCGATGCGCACCCGGCCCATCACCTGACGCTTGGCCTCGGCCACGTACTGGTTGCCCGGCCCGACGATTACGTCCACCGCTGGGATGGTCGCCGTGCCGCAGGCCAGGGCGGCAATGGCCCAGGCGGAACCGACCTTGTAGACCTCGTCGACCCCGATCTCGCGGGCCGCCGCCAGCAGGGCCGGACTGACGCCGCCGGTCGGGGTGGGCGGTGTGACCATCACCCGCCGGGACACGCCGGCGATCTGGGCCGGGATGCCGTTCATCAGCACCGAGGACACCAGGGGGGTCGAGCCTTCCTTGCCGCCGGGCACATAGAGCCCGGCGCTGTCCACCGGCCGCACCAGCCGCCCGGTAATGGCGCCGTCGTCGCGGGTCAGCATCCAGGAATCTTCCAGCTCGCGCTCGTGGAAACGGCGAATCCGGTCGGCGGCGAAACGCAGGGTGGCGCGGAACGGGTCGTCCACCTCCCGCTCGGCCTGGGCAAACTCCTCCGGGCTGACCCGCAGGGTGTCCAGGGTCATGGCCGGGCAATCGAATTGGCGGCAGTAATCAAGCACCGCCGCGTCCCCTTCCCGCCGCACCCTGGCCAGGATGGAGGCCACCGTCTCTCGGCAGCGCTCGTCGCTCTCCTCGCTGAACCGGTTACGCAGACCGGCGCGCTTCAGCTGGCCTTCCGGGGTGTTGATTGTGATCGTCGTTATATCCATGGCACACTTCCTCATCCGTGGCTTTTGCTCAAAATCCGGGTCGCCCCGGATGAAAAAGCCGTTTTTTTAGCATGAAAGGCCTTGCCTGTCAATTCGCACCAGGCCGGCAACCGGGAAATCTCACCCGCCGTGGCGATGAAACCATTTCTCCACCTCCTGGGCGGAGAAGGTCTTGATCACCGGCCGACCGTGGGGGCAGTGGGAGAAAACCGCGCTGGCCTCCATCTGCTGCAGCAGCTTGAGCATCTCCGCCGGCTGCAACCGGTTGCCCGCCTTGATCGCCGCCTTGCAGGCCATGGAGGCAAGCAGATCGTCCACCGCCTGGGGCACGGGACGAAGCGAATCGGCACGGGTCGGTCGGCCCCGGAGACCGTCGAGGATCTCGCGCAGCAGCGCCCCTGGTTCGACATGGCTGACCAGCGCCGGAGCGGCCTTGATCACGTAGGTGGCCTCGCCGAAATGCTCGGCCTGCAGCCCCAGGGAGGCGACCGCCTCGCCCTGGCGCTCAAAGGTCTCCATCTGCGCCGGGCTCAGTTCGACCGTTGCCGGAAAAAGCAGGGTCTGCCGGGGAATCCTGGCGGCCTGATACCCCTCGAGCAGTTGCCCGTAGAGCAGCCGTTCATGGGCCGCATGCTGATCAATAACAATCAGTTCGCCGTCCCGTTCACAGAGCAGGTAGAGGGAAAACAACTGCCCAATCAGGGTCAGGCCGCAATATTCGCCCGCAGGGTCTGGCGCAAACATTGGCCGGCTCGGCGGTGGCTCGACCCGAGAAGATTCGGCGGCAGGTTCGGCTACGGGCTCATCGTTGGTTGCCGGCCGTGCGGACACAGGCGGGATAGGAGAAACAGACTGCACAGCCGTGGGCAGGGGCGGTTGCGACGCCGCCGGCTCGGCGGTGGTCAGCGAGCCGGAAGCAGCGAACACTTGGGTTGTTGCGGTCGGAGGGACAACTGCGGCCGCAGACGGAACGCTCGGAGCGGAAGACCAGAGCTTGGCTTGCGCAACCGGCCGGGCAGGTTCCGGCCGCAGTTCAGGGCGGATCTCAAGGCGAGGCGCAATCCTCGGTTCAGGGCGAGTTTCAGTACGCGGCACGGGCGCGGCAAAGACGCTGGTCCGCAGACTCTGCTGATAGCCAGCGATGGCCGACCGCACCCGGTCGGCGATAAACCGGTGGACCGTCTCGCTCCTGCGGAAACGGATCTCGCGTTTGGCCGGGTGGACGTTGACGTCAACCTGATCCGGGCCAATGGCCAGCAGCAAGGCGCCGGCCGGCTGATAGCCCTTCATCAAAAAGCCCTGCAACCCCTCGCTAACGGCATGGCGGATCATCGCGTCCTGCACTGGCCGGTTGTTGACCAGGATGCGCAGCCGGGCATTGGTTGCCGAGGCCGCCTCGGGCAGCAGCAGAAAGCCGTCCAGCTCGAGATCCGCCGGCTCAACGCCGCCCTCCGGGGCCAGGGGCAGCAATCCGCCGGCATAACGAAAGACCTCGCGCACCCGTTGCTCCAGGGTCGCATCCGGCCGGTACTCCAGGGCCACCCGACCGTCGAGGTGCAGGGTGAACCCGGTGCGGGGATGGGCCAGGGCCTGATTTTTGACCACCTCTTCAATATGGTGGGTCTCGGTGCGGGCGGACTTGAGGAATTTTTTGCGGGCCGGCATGTTGCCGAACAAATGGCGCACTTCAATCACCGTGCCCCGGGCGCAGCCGTCCTCGTGCATGGCCTGCAACACGCCGTAGCGGATCTCGGCGCGGGCGCCCAGGTCCTGATTGTGCGGTCGGGAGAGGATAGTCATCCAGGAGACCGAGGCAATGCTGGGGATGGCCTCGCCGCGAAAACCGAGGGTGGCGATGGCTGCCAGTTGCTCTTCGTCCTGGATTTTGGAGGTGGCGTGGCGCTCGATGCACAGCAGCACGTCGTCGGCGTCCATGCCGGCGCCGTTGTCGGCAATGCGCAGAAGCCCCGCTCCGCTGCCTTCGACGTGGACGTCAATCCGGCTGGCGCCGGCGTCGAGGCTGTTTTCCAGCAGCTCCTTGACCACCGAGGCCGGCCGCTCAACCACTTCGCCGGCGGCGATCTGGTTGGCTAACTGTTCTGAAAGAATACGTATTCGAGACAAGGGGCTGTTGCGAGGTGTTTTTCTTTAACGGTGCTAGAATCCTGAATTCATGGTAACAACCGCACTGGCAGCGGGATGATTGGCGTGCGATTGCGTCGACGCGTCCCGAATTCCCCCGCCCTTGTGCGAACCCCAACACTACCGTTTCTTCGTGTTCTTGTCCACCAAAGCCTCGATTTCAGCCGAACCGCCTCAGGAACAACCCTACCGGGGCTGGGTGCTGGATCAACACCATCTCAGCAAGATGCTGCTGACCATCGCCGGCCTCGTCACCCTGCTGATCGGCACGGCCCTGGCCTGGTTCACCTCGCTGCCCGACATCCGCTCCATCAACGACTACCGGCCCCAGACCGCCACCCTGATTCTGGACCGCAACAACCGGCCGATCGACGTCATTGCCAAGGAATTCCGGGTGGTCGTTGCCTACGAGAGCTTCCCTGCCCTCCTGCCCCAGGCCTTTGTCGCCGCCGAGGACAGTCGCTTCTGGGAGCACGACGGGGTTGACAGCTGGTCGATTGCCCGCGCCGCGTTCAACAACCTCCGCTCCGGCCGTCGCAGCCAGGGCGGCTCGACCATCACCCAGCAGGTCACCCGCGCCCTGCTGCTTTCCCGGGAAAAAAGCTATCTGCGTAAACTGGCCGAAGCGGTGCTCTCTTTTCGCCTGGAACGGATGCTGACCAAGGAGGAAATCCTCTTCATCTACCTCAACGAGATCTACCTCGGCGAGGGGGCCTATGGGGTGGAGGCGGCGGCGCGGACCTATTTCGGCAAGAAGGCCAGCGAACTGGCTCTGGGCGAGATGGCCCTCCTCGCCGGCCTGCCGCAGTCGCCAAGCAACTATTCGCCGATTAAACAACCGGATGCGGCCAGGGGGCGACAGCGCTACGTGCTCAACCGCATGGCCGAAGACGGCTTCATCACCGACGAGGCGGCGCGCGAAGCCTACGACCAGGGGCTGCAACTGGCCGGCAACTGGCGCAAATCCTTGAACGGCTACTTTGCCCTGTATGTGCGCAGCCAATTGCTCGCCGTCTACAAAGAGGCCGACCTCTACGCCAAGGGGCTGAGCGTGGCCACCACAGTGGACGCGCGACTCCAGGAGGCGGCGGCCAAGGCGGTCCAAGCTGGGGTGATCCGGGTGGCCATGCGCCACCTCGACACGCCGCCGCCGCAGGGGGCACTGGTGGCGCTGGACGCTTCGAGCGGCCGCATCCGGGCCATGATCGGCGGGTCCGATTTCACTGAAAATCAATTCAACCGCGCGGTGCAGGCCAACCGCCAACCGGGATCGGCCTTCAAACCCCTGCTGTACGCCGCCGCCCTTGAGCAGGGCGTGGCCCCGACTTCGGTGTTCAACGACGCGCCCCTGTCCCTGCCCAGCAGCGGCGGTCGACTGTGGCAGCCGCGCAACTTCAAGAACGAGTACCGGGGGGCCATACCCTTGGGCGAGGCCCTGGTCCATTCCAGCAACGTGATCGCGGTCCGTTTGCTGCAGCAGGTTGGCCTGGACAGGGTAGTCCACACCGCCAAGGCCATGGGCGTCTCAGCGCCGCTGGAACCCAACCTGACCCTGGCCCTGGGCGCCTCGCCGGTGTCGCTCCTGGAATTGACCGGTGCCTACGCCGCTATTGCCAATCAGGGCGTCTATCATGCGCCGGTGGGCATCACCCGGGTCAGCGACCGGGAGGGCCGGATCACCCCCTGGCCGCAATCGCCGGGGAAGCAGGCGATTTCGCCGGCAACCGCCGAATGGCTGCAGACCACCATGACCCAGGTGGTTCAGCGGGGCACGGGCAAGAACGCCAGCGGGGTGCGCGGCGCCAGCGGCAAAACCGGCACCACTGACAATAATCTCGACGCCTGGTTCATCGGCTCCGCCCAGGACTTTACCACCGGCGTCTGGATCGGCCACGACCGCGACACGCCGCTCGGCGCCGGCGAAACCGGCGGCCAGGCGGCATCCCCGGTGTGGAAGCACTTTATGCTCCAGGCCGTCAACTAAGGGCAAATACCGGAACAAAGGAGATTTATGGCCCACCAGGACGCCCATTTAGTCCAAACCTGCTACAGCGGCACTGTCAACGATAAACTCAACCAAGCCGGGAAGTTGCACGCGGACCTTGGCGAGCGGGCCGCGAGTGTGCCCGGCCTCGCCGAGGCGCTGGGGCAGCTGCGTGAACACGCCTGCGCCTTGGACGAACAGATGCGGGTTATGGAGATGGACCAACGCTGCGGCCAATGCGCCGCCGCCCCGGGCGGCGGTTGCTGCAGCGCCTTCATGGCCGGCAACGCCGACGCCGTCCAGCTGTTGATCAATCTGCTCATGGGGGTTGACGTAACCCATCTGGAACAGAGCGGCGAAAATTGCGGTTTTCTTGGCCCGCAGGGATGTCTGTTCCTGGTCAAACCGATTTTTTGCCTCAACTACAACTGCAGCCACATCCTCACCGGTTCCGAGCCGGGACACTTGGCAGCGCTCTATCAACGGGCCGCCGCCGTGCTTCGGCAGCAGACCGAGGTTGAGAGTCTGCTGCTGGAGGAACTGCGCAAACAATGGAGGAGCGAGGCGAGTCTTGACGCGCCTCCCCGCATCAACCGCGACAACCTGAACGCCTCTTGACCTTTTTGCACAGGAGCATCTCATGCGCCACAGCGCCGCCCTCCCCACCCCCTTTGGCCTCTTCACCCTGACCCTCGACGACCTGGGCCTCTGCGGCCTTGCCTTCCCGACAGAGGCGCCGAGCGTCGCCGCGCAACCCGTGGAGACAAGCAACGCCCATCCGCTGCTGGAGGAGGCCGGTCGGCAGTTGCTGGCCTACCTGAGCGGAACGCTCCGTGATTTTGACCTGCCCTTGTCGATCCACGGCACCGCCTTCCAGCAACAGGTCTGGGCCCAGCTCCGCGCCATTCCTTACGGCGCGACCATGACCTACGGCGAACTGGCCGAGCGGATCGGGGGACGCCAGAAAGCCAGGGCTGTGGGCGGGGCGGCCCACGCCAATCCTCTGGCCATCGTCGTCCCCTGCCACCGTCTGATCGGGGCCGGCGGCCAACTGACCGGCTTTGGCGGCGGCCTGCCAATGAAGCGGGCCTTGCTGGAACTCGAGGCGAACGCAGTGGGAAAGTTGAAAAAAAGCGCGTAAATCGAAACGAAATCCGATAGGATACGCCACATTATCATTTCAGGGAGGAAAGACTATGGTGGATATTATCATTGGCGGCATTGAACCCATTGTGCCGTCACCCCATAAACCCGGCCCTTACGGCGCGCCGGTGGAGGCGGAATTGCTGCATATCCGCGAACCGCGCCAACGGATCATCGGGCCTCTGGGCCAGGAACGACGCCGGCAGCAGCGCCAGGACCCGCAAAACGGCCGAGTGCTGACCCTGCTCATTCCCGACGGAACCATCCTGCCCAAGGATATGGACATCGCCAAATACAAGGTAATGCTTCGTTTTATGAAAAAATGAAGCGCCCGCCGGCGCGCAATGTTTGATTCTATCTTGGCAACAAAGCTCACCCAACGAGGCGCCTATGCTCGGGTATCAATTGACCTTTTTCACCCAACAGGATCGCAGCCACCAGGGCCGACCGGTGGCGCAATGGTTGGTCGAAGAAGCACGGGCCATGGGGATCGGCGGCGCCACCCTGACGCCGGCGGCGGAGGGATACGGCCATGATCGCAAACTGCGCTCCGTTCATTTTTTTGAGCTGACCGATCAACCCATGCAGGTGACCATGGCGGTCAGTGAAGTAGACGCCAAGCGTCTGTTCGCGCGGATCAAAGAGGCAGGGGTGAACGTGTTTTTTGTCAAGACCCCCATCGAATTCGGCATGACCGGAGAACTGTAAGGAGACGCTGGAGTTGCCGGTTGCCCCGCTGCTCCCGGACACGCTTCCTGTCACCCTGTCTGAACACGATGGACGACATTCTCAGGAATCTCACGTGACGCCTGCCCAGCCCCAGCTTCCAAATAAAAACAGCCCCTGACCGCCATGCGGTCAGGGGCTGTTTGCTTTCCGATGCAATCCGGACTTAGAACGGCCGCAGCACCCAGATGCCGCAGGGGCAGGTGTCGGCGCAGAAGCCGCAGGCAATGCACTTGTCGTCGTCGGAGACATACTCGTAATCCACCCCGTCCGGACCGGGGGTGATTTCCCGCCGGAAGATTGCCCCGGTCGGGCAGATGGTCTCACAGAGGTGACAATCGCGACAGGAACCGCAGCTCAGACAGCGGGCCGCCTGCTGATCGTCGGTGGTCCCGCGATCAGTGCACGGATCGTAGTGGGCCAGGGTCAGGTCCTCGTAGTTGATCAACCGCTGCCGGAACGGCGTCCACTGCTCGCCCTTGAAGGCGGCGAGCAGATACTCAGCGGTGCGCTTGCCGGCGCCCAGGGCGTTGGTGGCCAGACCCGGGCGTTCGACGTCGCCGACCGCGAGGATCTTGTCGTCGCTGGTCCGCCCCGCCTCGTCGGTCTTGATCCAGGAGGCTCCCGCCACCTTGACCACTTCCACCGAATCGGGCAGGAAGGGCAGGCTGGGGATGTCGCCAATGGAAATGATCACGGTCTGGGCAGGCAGGAGAACGCCGTCGGCGCCGATTAAGCCCTCGGCCGTGACCTCGCGGGTCATAAACGGCCATTTAAAGGTCGCGCCCAAGGCCTCGGCCGCCGCCCGTTCCTTGCCAAAGGCCAACGGTTTCTGGATGTCGACCAGCACCACCTGATCCGCGCCCAGCCGGTAAGCCTCGGCCGCCACGTCGCACCCGACGTTGCCGGCGCCGATCACCACCACCTGTTTGCCGGTGGCCATGGGCTTGTCGCTCTTGGCGGCCTTGAGGTACTCAAGCGCCGGGATGACCCGCTCGTGGCCGGGAAACGAAAGGGTGCGCGGCTGATGCGTGCCCACCGCCACCACCACGTAATCAAACTGTTTTTTCAGTTCCTCGACCTTGTCCTTGCTCAGACTCGCCCCCAGGTTGACATGGAGGTTTTTGGTCTTGAGAAAACGGCTGATCTCGACGTCCCAGACCGCGCGGGAAAGACGCTCCCAGGGTATGGTCTGGGCCAGTTTGCCGCCCAGCTGCTGGTCGCGCTCAAAAATATGGGCCTCAACGCCGTTCAGGGCCAGATGCCAGGCGACAGCCATGCCCGCCGGTCCGCCGCCGATGATCGCCACCCGCTTGCCGGTGGCCGGCAGGGCCTGCGGAGGCTCAGCCGTCTGTACCGAACGGCCCAGCACCGAGGCGTCGATGGAGTAATCGATCTTCTCGCGGGAACAGTTCTGGATGCAGAGGTTGGGGCATATCGTGCCGCAGACCGAGGCCGGGAACGGCGTGTACCGCAGCAGCATCTCGTAGGCCTCGTCATTGCGGCCTTCGCGGAGCATGCGCAACCGGTCGATGGTCGGGATGTGGATCGGACAGTAAAAGGTGCAGGGCGCGGCTGCGTCGCGGTTGGCCCAGAAGGGCTTTTTACGACGAAACTCGCCCGGCTCGATCACCCCAATCAGCGAGCGTTCCAAGCCGGGGGCCACGTCGCGCAATGGATCGCCGCCGCCAAAGCCCTGATCCCAGATCCGCCGACGGAACTCGGCCATCGGCATGGGGCCGGAAAACATTAGCGCCCGTTCCTGCGGGGTAATCGCCGCCAGCACGTTCCATTCGGCCCGCGCCGACAGCGCGGCCAGCAATTCCGACCGACCGATTTTGTCGAGAAATTCCGGCAGCCGCTCGCTCAACCACTGCCACTCCTCGTCGCTTGGCGGGGTCAGCTTGGCGTTGGTCTTGGCGTAGGAATCGTCGATGGGGCCGCGAAAAAAGATCTTGCCGCCCACCATGCCGACGCAGGGCCGGTAACCCAGGACATTGGCCGGATTTTTCGGGTTGAATCCGCACACCACGCCGACGCCGCCGCAGTTGAACTCGGCAAAGGTGTCGCCCACCGAACCGAGCACCCACATCTCGGGCCGTTCGTAGTCCGGGTTCCACTTGGTCATGGTCAGACCGCGGGCGCCGATCGAGCCGCCGATCATCACCCGACCGCCGGCCATGGCGTTGCACACGCCGTTGGTGGCGTCGCCCTTGACGACAACGTCCGCGCCGATGTTGAGATAACCGACGTCGTCCGAAGCCGAGCCTTCGCAGATGATGGTCGCGCCTTTCAGGCCCATGCAGCCAAGCCGCTGGCCCGCCGGACCTTTTACCCGGATGGTGAGAGGTTTATCGACGGAGCCAAGCCGCAGCCCGATGTTGTGCTGGCCGTAGGATTCAAGAATCAGTTCATCGGCAACCGCCGCCGCGCCCCGCACCTCTTCCTCAAACAGCTTGGACGAGATCCGCAGGTTGTTGTCGTCCCGGCCGCGGACAGTGAGTATGGTGTGCTTTGTTTCGCTCATATTTCAAACAAGTCCTGGAATGAATCCTGTCTCAACAGATGTAATTGATCTGCAACCGTTCCGCGATGGCCTTGTCGTCAACGCCAAGGGCGTCGGACATGCCGATGGGCAGGCTCTGGGAGCGGCCAAGCGGCGCCATGATCTTCTTGACCTCGGTGCGGATGGCCATGAAGACGTCGGCCACGCGCTGGGCCACGTCGTCGGGATCCAGCCGGCGGTACAGTTTCGGGTTCTGGCTGGTGATGCCCTTGGGGCAGAGGCCCACATTGCAGACGTTGCAGCGCCCCATCTCGTTGCCCAGGCAGCCGGCGGTGGCCTGCATGATGTACTTGCCGATGTGCACCCCTGAGGCCCCGAGCATGACCAGGGCCATGCCGTTCTGAGCGACGTTGCCGTTCTTGCCGACGCCGCCGGCGGCGAACAGGGGAATCTCGTTCTGCCGGCCCTGGCGAACCAGGTCGAGGTAGCATTCGCGCAGGTTGGAGGCAATAGGATGGCCGGTGGCGTCCATGCTGACGTTGTAGGCCGCGCCGGTGCCGCCGTCGATGCCGTCGATCAACAGGCCGCCGGCATAGGGGTTGCGCACCAGGTTGTTGAGCACCGACTTGGCCGAGGTTGACCCGGAAATCTTCGGATAAACCGGCACCCGGAAGCCAAAGGCCATGGACATGGTCTGGATCATCTTCATGACGCTCTCCTCAATCGAGTAGAGCGTCTGATGGACCGGCGGCGAAGGCAGGTCAACCCCTTCGGGCACGCCGCGCAACCGGGCGATCAGCTTGCTGACCTTGAACCACATCAGGAGGCCGCCGTCGCCGGGCTTGGCTCCCTGGCCGTACTTGATCTCAATGGCCGCCGGGTCGCACTGCATGTCCGGAATGGCGCGGATGATCTCGTCCCAGCCAAAATAGCCGGAGGCAATCTGGAGGATGATGTATTTAAGGAAGGGGCTTTTCAGCACCCAGGGCGGACAACCGCCCTCGCCGGTGGCCATGACCACCGGAATGCCCAGCACCTCGTTGCAGTAGGCCACGCCCTGCAGCAGACCGAGCCACATGTTGGGCGAAAGCGCGCCAAAGGACATCGAACCGATAATGAACGGGAAGATCTCGCGGGTCGGCGGAATCCATTCACCGGTCAGCTTGCGGCGGAGGAACTCCTCCGGCGGCAGCACCCGGCCCAGGATGGTGTTGATGTTGAACTCGTGCCGTCCGGCGTCCAGCGCCGGGTCGGTGAGCATCGAGATGCGGCCGAACGAGATGCGGTCAAGCACGGTCTTGCCGGGCGCGTTGCGCCGGCCGCCGCGCTTGTAGGCGTCGCCCTTCTGATTGAGCAAAAAGGCCGAACGATGCTCATTGTCGTTGACGTGCGGCCCGATCGCCTCGTTGGGACAGACCGAGGCGCACATGCCGCAGCCAATGCACCGTTTTTCGATCACGGTGTGCTGGCGGATGCCGGTAAAATGGCGGTACTCGTTGCCCCGCTTCTTCTGCAGGACATCAAGTTTCGGCATCCGTTGCCGGCGATAGGTCAGATAAATGGCCCCCACCGGACAAGCGGCTGTGCAACGACCGCAGAGCGTGCAACGATCCTCCCGGTGCTCAATGATCCAGGGAAGATCGTGGTAGGTCAGGCTGCTTGGGGAAGTGTAAATTGATCGAACTGAGACCATACTGTAAGTTCCTTTCGCTCGGGAGGAATGATGACGGTGTGCTGCCGCATGGGCTGAAAATCAAGGGAGGGATCGCGGTCCGGAACCATGGCGTCGACTCCGCACATCTCAGAGGCAATGGCCCAGGCGCCGGGTCGGCCGCCGACAGTGGCCGGCCGCATCTTTTTCTGATCCATCACCAGCATGCAGGTTTCATCGGGCAGGGTGCCAATGACCGCGTTGGGGCCGTCGATGATCAGACGGCGACAGGCGGTGCGCAGCCCCTTGAGGAAATCGCCGTTGGGATGCGCGTCCAGCTCCTCGGTCTTGAGCGGCGTGATCACGTGCTTGTAGAGTTCCAAGGGCAGTTTCAGCTTCTTGGTAATGTAGTGGAGAATATGGGTAAAGGTCTCGGAATCGCTGTGATAGCCGATGTAGCCGGGGATGTTTTTGCCCAGCAGCCATTCCTTGATCGGCACAAAGGCGGTGTTCTCGCCGTTGGTCATGGTGGCGATGCCCTGGATGAAGAACGGATGGCAGGCGTACAGGTTGATGCCGTAGTTGGTGTTCTGCCGGCCCTGGGCCATGACCACCCGCGCCCTGAGGCGGCCGTCCGCAAGGCCAAGGGCGTCGCCGACTTCCAGCGGCCAGCCGACCTCCTTGAGCATCACCACATCGCGATAAAGCGAAAAGACCGTGATGTCGCCGCCGTGAGCGTCGCCGTCGCGACGGATGGCCAGCCGGGTCTGCAGCAGGCGGTCGTCAATCTGCTCCGGGGTCAATCCGGCCCAGGCTTCGGGCATGCGATAGACGCGAACCAGATAGTTGAAGCGGTCTTTGGCCTCGATCAACTGCGGGCGGCGGTCAAACTCATGCACATACTTGACCTGAAACCCCTGACTGCCCATCCAGTCGGTCAGCCGATGAAAGGCGGCCTCGGTGTGGGCGATGCCGGAAAGGACGACATGGTGGGGCTTGAGTTTGAACTCATCGAACTCCACGCCGCGCAGCAACAGGCCAAGGCCGCTGCCGTCGTAGCCTTCCTGCATGGCCTCCATGGCGGTGAGGACTTCATAGGGCGAAAAGGGTGTATCTGCGCTTTTTAAGGCTAATCGGCACATGAACGGCTCCTGAAAGGTCGATCTTGATCAGACGAGGCAACCCAGACAAAAGACCACAAAAATGTATATGTCGCACATTTTCGTGACAACAAAATCACAGAATTGACAAGGGTTGCAGGGAAATTCATTTACTGAAAAGGGAAATGGTTGTCAAGAGCAAAGGCCCTTCGGCGGCCGGGCGGGGAAAATCGCTGCGGGCGCCGCCGAAGGTCGAGAGGATAAACGGCGGGGGCTACTTGCCGAGGACGCGGGTGACGGCCTTGGCTTTGTCCAAGGTTTCCTTGACTTCGGTGAGTTCTTTAACCACCGGCAGGCTTTTCTTCAGCGCGCCGCCGGCCTCTTCCACATCGCCCAGCCCTTTTTTGAACGAGCCGATGGCCTTGCCGAGCCCGGCACCGATTTCCGGCAATTTTTTGCTGCCAAAGATAAGAAAGGCAATCAGGAGGATGACAATTAATTCAGGGGTTCCGAGTCCAAACATTGCTAGCGCCAGGTTGGGGATACAGGGGGACAGAGACGAGCAAGCGCTCAGGCCTCTTTGTTTTTGTCGTCGTCGAGGGTTTTGGGTTCCTCGTCCTTCTTGGTGGCCTCCTTGAAGTTGCGGATGCCCTTGCCGATGCCGCTGCCGATTTCCGGCAGTTTGCCGGCGCCAAAGATAATAACAATAATAACCAGAATAATGATCAGTTCAGGCATTCCGAGTCCGAACATGGCGACACCTCGTCAAAAATTTGCAGAAAAAAGAACGAAAGAAATTGATAATAGCACCAGGGCCGAGCCCCTGTCAACCGCCATTGCGGCTCTGGCGGAACCCGGCCCCGATCTCGGCGGCGCGAGCCAAGATCGCCGGTTCGTCCAGGGTCAGGAGCTGGCGGTCCCGCATCACCACTCGGCCGTTAATCACCGAATGGATGACGTCGCCGCCGCGCGCGGCATAGACCAGATGAGACACGGGGTGGTAGATCGGGGTGAGATGCGGTTGGTCGAGATCAAGCACAATGCAGTCGGCCTTTTTGCCCGGCGCTAGACTGCCGACAAGGTGTTCCGCGCCCAGCACCTTGGCCCCGCCCATGGTGGCGGCGTGCAGGGTGGTTGCCGCGTTCATGGCGGTCGGGTCCAGGCGGTCGACCTTGTGGATCTTGGCGGTGGTATTCATCTCGCCGAACATGTCGACGTCGTTGTTGGAGGCGCTGCCGTCGGTGCCGATGCCCACGGCGATCCCCGCCGACAGCATGTCGACCAACGGCGCGATGCCCGAGGCCAGCTTGAGGTTCGACTCCGGGCAGTGGGCGACCTTGACGCCGCGCGCGGCCAGCAGGGCAATCTCGGCGTTGGTGAGCATGACGCAATGGGCGGCCGCCACATGAGGACCAAGCAGGCTAAGCGATTCAAGATGCTCCACCGGGGTGCGGCCATAGCGCTGGCGACAGGTGCGCACCTCCTCCTCGTTTTCGGCCAGATGAATCACATACAAGGCCCCCTCGGCCCGAGCCAGGTCGCCCAGCCGGGTCAGCAGCGCAGGGGAACAGGTGTAGACCGCGTGCGGATCGAGGGTAATGCTGATCAGCGGGTGGTTGCGGTAGCGGTCAAGAAGATCCTGGACATAGGCGAAGCCGTTTTCCAGCTCGCCGTAATTGGGCGAGGGAAAATCATAGAGCACCTCGCCGATCCAGGCCCGCATCCCCGCTTCCGAAGCGGCCCGAGCCACCTCGCCGGCAAAGAGGTACATGTCGCAAAAGGTTGTGGTCCCGGACTTGATCATCTCGCACAGTGAAAGCAGGGTTCCCTGATAGACCTGCTCGCCGGTCAGGGTGGCCTCCGCCGGGAAGATGTGGTCCTGCAGCCACTGCATCAGCGGCAGGTCGTCGGCCATCCCCCGGAACAGCGACATGGCCGCGTGGGTGTGGACATTGATCAGACCGGGCATGATCAGCCCCATGGGTTCGGCGACGACCTCGGCCTCCGGGTAGCGTGCCAGCAGTTCGTCCGCCTTGCCTACCGCCAGGATGGAGTCGCCGGCGACGGCCACCCCGCCGTGTTCAATCACCGACTGGTTTTCGTCCATGGGCAGCAGATAGCGGCCGGTAAGAATGAGGTCTGCCATCTGCTTGCTCATGGTTGCAGCTCCGACAAAAGCGTGATGATCAACTGCTGCAGGCGCGGTTCCGCCTTGCGGGCGGCGGCAATGATCTCGTCAATCAGGATGGGTTGAAACCGGTCAGGATCGTTGACGTTGGCCACCACCGACAGTCCCAGCACCCGCATGCCCGCATGCAGGGCGGTCAGAATTTCCGGCACCGAGGACATGCCCACCGCGTCGGCGCCGATCATCCGCAAAAACCGGGTCTCAGCCGGGGTTTCCAGGCTCGGACCGGGGATGCAGACGTAGGTGCCGCTGGTTGTCTCCGCAAGCCCCAACCGATCGGCAAGCGAAAGCGCCAACTGCCGGAGTTCCGGCGCATAGGGGGTGGACAGGTCGGGGAACCGCGGCCCCCAGGCGTCAATGTTCGGCCCGCGCAGCGGATTGTCGCCCAGAAGATTGAGGTGATCGGCCAAGACCATCAGGGTTCCCGGCCGATAGGCGGGATTGAGGCCGCCGCTGGCGTTGGTGATGATTGCTGTTTTCGCGCCGAGCAGCGCCAGCACGCGGATGGGGAAGGCCACTTCGCGGGCCGAATACCCCTCGTAACAATGAAACCGCCCCTGGAGAATGGCGGCGCGCTTGCCCGCCAGCCGCCCAAACGCCAGATTGCCGGCGTGGCTGGCCACGGTGGAGCGGGGAAAATGGGGAATATCCTCGTAGGCCAGGGTGCAGTCCACCTGCATCGCCTTGGCCAACTCGCCCAGTCCGGTGCCCAGCTGAATCACCACCTCCGGCGGCTCTTTGATGCGGTCGCGGAGAAAGGCGACCGCAGTTTCCACCTGCTGTTGATGCAGGACCATGTCAATCATAATTCACCCCTGGCCGCACCAGCTTTCCTTGATCAGCGCAGGGCGTTGGCGGCGACAAAATCTTTGATCACCTTGATGTCGGCGTCCAGCACGGTGCAGCGGCTTTCACGGTTTGCCAAATCGCTCAGGGCCGGCGGTAGGGGCGGTTCGCTGCCGATCGCCTGGGCGACGGCGGCACCAAACTTGGCCGGATGGGCCGTGGCCAGGCAAACCACCGGCCGGTTCGCATCCTTCAGTTCCAGCGCCGCCTTGACCCCGACGGCGGTGTGGGGATCCAGCAGGTAGCCGTGTTGCCGGTGGAAATCGCCGATGGTGGCGATGGTCTCCGGTTCGGAGACCGAACGCGAGCGGAAATCTTCCGCTACCTGCGCCTTGAAGGCCGAAAGATCAAGCGTGCCGGTGGCGGCAAAACCTTCCATGTCCGCCTTCACCTGGGCGCCATTCTCGCCCCGCAGGTAATAGAGATAGCGCTCGAAGTTGGAGGCGATCTGGATGTCCATGGACGGGCTGCTGGTGGTGATGACCTGCCCGCGCGAATAATCGCCCTGGGCGACGAAGCGGGTGAGGATGTCGTTTTCGTTGGTGGCCAAAATCAAGGTGTGGATGCAGCCGGCGGGCAGCAGCCGGCGGGCGACAAAGCCGGCAAAGATGTCGCCGAAGTTGCCGGTGGGCACCGAGAAATCGACGCTACTCGCACCCTGTTTGCGCAACTTGAGATAGGCGTAGACATAGTAGACCACCTGGGCCAGCACCCGGGCCCAGTTGATCGAGTTGACCGCGCCCAATTGGTAGGCGTCGCGGAAGGCGAGATCGTTGAAGATCGCCTTGACGATTGCTTGGGCGTCGTCAAAGGAGCCGTTCACCGCGATGTTGAACACGTTGGGGTCCAGCACCGTGGTCATCTGCAGGGCCTGAATGGGGCTGGTGCGGCCGTGGGGATGAAGGATGAAGATGTTGATGCCCGCCTTGCCGCGCACCCCGGCAATGGCGGCGCTGCCGGTGTCGCCCGAGGTGGCGCCGAGGATGTTCATGAACCCGCCGGTGCGGGCCAGCACGTACTCAAACAGATTGCCGAGCAGCTGCAGAGCCACGTCCTTGAAGGCCAGGGTCGGCCCGTGGAACAGCTCCAGGACGTAAACGTCGCCCTGCTTGCACACCGGGGTCACCTGGGGATGGGCAAAGGAGGCGTACGACCGCTCGACCAGTTCCTCAAGGTCCGTGGCCGGAATGTCGTCGATGAACAGGGAAAGGATCTCGCGGGCCAGATATTGGTAGGGCAGATGCTGCCAGCGGTCGAGCGTGTCGGCGGAGATCGCGGGCAGGGTTTCGGGCAGCAGCAGGCCGCCGTCCCGGGCCAGGCCCATCATCACCGCATCCTGAAATCGCAGGGGCGCAATTCCGCCCCGGGTACTGATATAGCGCATATTCGTGTTCCTTATCTTGAGACTCTGGGTCCGCAGGTTTGTGAGTGGGCAACGCCTGCCGACTGTCAGACGAGCAAATTTTCCCCTTCCATTTCAACCGGAATCGGCAGTTCCATCAGGCTGAGAATGGTGGGGGCAATGTCCTTGAGCGCCCCGCCGGATCGCAAACCGCGGTTTTTATACGCCTCAGAGATCACGATGAACGGCACAGGGCTGAGGGTGTGAGCGGTGTAGGGGCCGCCGGTTTCCGGGTTGACCATCTGCTCGGCGTTGCCGTGGTCAGCGGTGATCAGCAGCACGCCGCGCCGCTCCTGCACAAACTGGCAGATGCGGCCAACGCAGCGGTCCACGGTCTCGCAGGCCGCCACCGCCGCCGCCATCACCCCGGTGTGGCCAACCATGTCGCCGTTGGCAAAGTTGAGAATCACCAGATCGTACGGCGTTCCGGCCGCTTCCCGTTCGGTCAGCCGCTCCAGCAGTTTGTCGGTGACTTCCACCGCGCTCATCTGCGGCTTGAGATCGTAGGTGGCGACGTCGCGGGGCGAATTGACCAGCAGCCGGTCCTCGCCGGGAAAGGGCACTTCGTTGCCGCCGTTGAAAAAATAGGTGACGTGGGCGTACTTCTCGGTTTCCGCAATCCGCAACTGGCGCCGGCCGTGACGGCTGACCTCCTCGCCAAGGATATGGGTCAGGGTCACCGGCGGAAAGGCCGCGGGAAAGGTGAAGTCCGCCTCGTACTCGGTCATGGTGGCCAGGGTCAGCAGGCGGGGACGGCACGTTGGGACAAAGCCGGAAAAATCGGCGTCGCCAAAGGCGTGGCAGAGTTCCCGCACCCGGTCGGCGCGGAAATTGAAAAAGAGGATGGCGTCGTTGTCCGCAATCCGTCCCACCGGCGCGCCCTGGTCGTCGACCAGCACAGTCGGGGCAATGAACTCGTCGGTCTCGCCGCGCGCATAGGCCTCACGCACGGCGGCAACCGGGTCCGCCGCCACGGCGCCCTGGCCGCAGACCATGGCGTTCCAGGCCTTCTCCACCCGGTCCCAGCGCTTGTCCCGATCCATGGCCCAATAGCGTCCGCTCACCGTGGCCACCCGGCCGCAGCCAATCCGCGCCATGGCCGCGGTTAGCTCGCCCATAAAGGCCAACCCGCTCTGGGGCGGGGTGTCACGGCCGTCCATGAAGCAGTGGACGCACACCTCGACGCCCTTGGCCGCCGCCAGCTCAAGCAGCGCGATCAGGTGGCGGATGTGACTGTGCACCCCGCCGTCGGAGAGCAGCCCGCAGAGGTGGAGGCGGGTTCCGGCCGCTTTGACCTGATCCGCCACGCCGTTGAACACCGGGTTGGCCGCGAATTCGCCCAACTCCACCGCACGGTTGATGCGGGTGAAATCTTGGTAGACGATCCGCCCGGCGCCGATGTTGAGATGCCCGACCTCGGAGTTGCCCATCTGCCCTTCCGGCAACCCAACCAGGCCGTTGTGGGCGGTCAGCCGGGTCATGGGAAACTCGCTGCTCAGCCGGTCCATGTTCGGGGTGTCGGCGACAAAAACCGCGTTGGTCGGCGTTGGATCGCCGAGTCCCCAACCGTCGAGAATGGCCAAAATAACAGGAACAGGAGCGGGCATTGCAAACCTCCGTGACGCTTATTGCTGCGAATCTTCGGCCAGCAACTGGTCGACGTCGACCTTTGGCGCGTCGTGCCACAGGCCTTCAAGGTCGTAGAAACCGCGATTCTCATAATAGAAGATGTGCACCACCACATCGCCGAAATCAAGCAGCACCCACATGCCCTCGCGCAAACCTTCGCTGTGCTTGCTGTTGACCCGCTTGGCGCTCAACTCGCTTTCGAGCGCCTCGGCAAGCCCCTGCACGTGGCGGGTCGAGCGGCCGCTCATGATCACAAAATAATCGGTGAAAGAGGCCAGGCCGCGCACGTCCAGCACCACCACGTCTTCCGCCTTGGTGTCCAGGGCAACCCGGGCGCAAACCGCCGCCAGTTCCCTACCCTCTTTTTCCTCGTAATCTTTCTTTAATTTTCTCATACTTCCACTGGTTGATGACGGTCTGTAATTGTTGATTGCCGCACCTTCCGCCGCCTTTCGAAATGCGTTCTTCTTCCGGACCGGAGACTGGCTTCAGCCGTTGTCGCCGTCCTTTTCCGCGCCCTTTTTCTTTCTCGGAGGAAACTCAAAGGTCAGTTTCCCCTTGGCGTCGAGCAGCAAAAAAGCGTCAAAGGGTTTTTTCTTTTTGGAGATAAATCCGTTGATCAACTCGGTGCGGCCGCTGGTCAGCAACTGGCTGATGTGCTCCCGATCCAGCCGCCGCCCAAGGATCACCTTGGAGATGCGCAACCCTTTTTTCTGATCGCCCTCCAGGGCTGAATCGGAAAGAAATCCGGCCGGCGTCTCAAAGACCTTGGTCTGGTCGATGGGCGAAAGCCCCAAAGGTTCCTGACTGCGGATGTCGTCCAGATCGAGTTCAGCGGTGGAATCGGCAAACAGAAATTCCACCTTGGAGTTGGCAATGTGCACCGAGGCAGTGAAGGGTTTGCCCTTTTTCGAGCGAAAATCGCTCAGGGGTCCCAGGGTTTTGCCTTTGATCAACTCAACGATCTCCGCCGTCTCCATCACCCGGCCGCCCAGGACCTTGCGAATCATCAGCTTTTTGTCCTCGGATTCAAAGGCCGAGGCGGTCTCGAAAAAGCGCACCCCGTCCAGCGGCGAAAAGGCGGCCTCGTGCCGCTCCGCGTCGCCGCCCTGTTTGACCTTGTCGACAATGGCGCTGGTCATTTCCCGGATTTCCTTCATGAACTGCGGCCGGGTCATGGTCCCCTTGAGGATCTGATTGAGCTTGCACTCCCATTCGCCGGTCAACTCCGGGGAAGCCAGGACGTCGATCTTGCGGGCCTCCAGCAGGCTCAGCAGTTCAAAGGCCTTGCCTGTGGGGGCCAGATCGCGCTGCTCGCGGACCATGTACTTCTCGTTGATCAGCTTTTCGATGATCGCGGCCCTGGTGGCGGGCGTGCCCAGGCCGCGTTCCTTCATGGCCTCGGCCAGTTCCTCGTCCTCGACCAGCTTGCCGGAATTCTCCATGGCCGAGAGCAGGGTCGCCTCGTTGAACCGGGGCGGCGGCTTGGTCTGATGCTCCTGCCGGTCGATCTCCTGGCACACGACGGCTGCGCCGGCCGGCAGGGCCTGCAGTTCCTTGTCGCCGTCTTCCTCGCTGGTGGCTCCGTAGATCGCGCGCCAACCGGTTTCGACCAGGATCTTGCCTTCGGTGAGAAAGGTCTCGCCCTCGACCAGCGAAAGTCGCGTGGTGTTATGATACACCGCCGGCGGAAAGAATACGGCAAGAAAACGCTGAACAATCATCTGATAGATCTTCAGTTCCGGCTCAGACAGGGTCTTGGGCAGGCCGGCGGTGGGGATGACGGCAAAGTGGTCCGAGATCTTTTTGTTGTCAAAGATCCGCTTGTCCTTTTTCAGATATTTTTTCGCCAGGGCCTCGGCGGCATACTTGCCGTACTGCCACTGCTGCTGCTGCGCCACCACCTGCTCCACGGTGGGCAGGTAGTCCTCGGGCAGGCAACGGCTGTCGGTTCGCGGATAGGTGATCAGTTTGTGCCGCTCGTACAGCGACTGGGCCAGTCCCAGGGTGTTTTTGGCGGAAAAGCCGAAGCGGCTGTTGGCCTCGCGCTGCAGCAGGGTCAGATCGTAGAGCGGCGGCGCGCCCTTGCTCGACTTCTTGCTGGTTTCCTCCACCACAGCCGGTTTGCCGAGACAGCGCTCCACCAGGGTTTTCGCCTTTTCCTCTTCCCAGATGCGGTTGCGGCGGCCATGACTCTGTTCGTCGTCCTTGGCAAAGGCCGGGTCGATCCACACGCCTTCGTAGCGGACCGAGCCGCAGTCGAACTGGGCGTGCAGTTCCCAATAGGTGGCGGGGACAAATTCGCGGCGCTGGGTCTCCCGTTTGACGAGCAGCGAAAGCGTCGGGGTCTGCACCCTGCCGCAGGGCGTCTTGCGGAACCCGCCAAAGCGGGAATTGTAACAGGTCAAGGCCCGGGTGGCGTTGATGCCGATCAGCCAGTCGGCCTCGGAACGGCACAGGGCGGTGTCCTCCAGCGGCAGCATCTCGGCGTTGTCCTTGAGCTTGCCCAGACCGTCGCGGATGGCGTCCAGGGTCATGGACTGCAGCCACAAGCGCTGTATCCGTTTGCCCTCCACCGTCCGGTTGGTCGCCTGCTTGAGGATGTACTTGAAAATCAGTTCGCCCTCGCGGCCGGCATCGCAGCCGTTGACGATCACATCCACGTCGCGGCGGCGGATCAGCTTAGTCAGGGCGTTGAACTGGGGTTTGGTGTCGGGCAGCACCGCCAGGGGAAACTCCTCGGGCAGGATGGGCAGGTTGTCCAGAGTCCACTTCTGCAATTCGGGATTGATCTCTTCGGGATAGGCGATGGAAACCAGATGGCCGATGGCAAAGGAGACGACGAAATCGTCGCTTTCAAAATGGGTCTTGGCGTTGGTGAATTTGCCGGGAAGCGCCTTGACGATGTCAGCGGCAACGCTTGGCTTCTCGGCGATGATGAGTGTTTTCCCCATGGGTCTGCCGGTTGCATCCTCACATATGTCGATCAATTAAAAAGGTTCGCAGGCTCGCATGCCAGCGATCCGGCTGGGCCAGGTAACAGGGATGCGGCGCCTGCGGATAGATTTCACGTTGGGCGTTTTGTAGTTCAGCAACAAGGATGTCGCTGTTGGTCAGGGGCGACACCTGATCCTCCGCGCCCCAGACAATCAGGGTCGGCGCGGTGATTGTGGAGAGTCCGGCCCGGTTTTCCTCAACGCCCACGGCGCCGATCAGCACCAGGCCGTTGATCCGCTGCGGGTGGGCGACGGCAAACTCCAAAGCGGTCCGGCCGCCCATGGACGGACCAACAACAACCGCCCGGTCAATCCCAAGATGAGCAAAAAATCGCGCCAAGGTCTCAACCGGAGCCGACTCGCTAGCCGGGCTCTTGCCGAAACCGGGCATATCCACGGCCAACACGTGCAGATCCATCGCCGCCAGGAGTTCCAAGGTGCCGAGTTCACGCCAGGTTTCGGCCTGAAACTTCATGCCGTGGAGCAGAACCACCGCTGCGCCGTCCGGGTTGCCGCATTCGAGAAAATGGACGGCGAATCCACCAAGATCAATGGATTTTTCGGTTATTGCAGCCATTTTATTCCTCCCTTCCGGAGCGCTCCTCCAGCAAAGAATTCCTTGTACAGGCAAAAGCTGCCACAGAAGTAAGCGACTCGCGTCGCTTTGTCAACGGGCAGAAAAATAACTTTTGCGATCAAAAGACCTGGCAGGCGAAACAACCCCATAGACGCCGCGTTGGAGGTGAAAAGTTGCACACTGAAAACGCGAAATTCACCTTGACCGCTCCAACTTTTTAATATTAAAAGAAAATTATCAATTACAACAGCTACAGGTTTACTTCCCCCCTCACAGGTTTCTCCCATGGCTATTTTTCGTTGCAGCAAATGCGGTCATCTTCGAGAAGTTTCAAACGATTACATCGGAAAATCAGCAAAATGTCCTCAATGTCAACATGTGGCTCCAATCTATGCCACGCTTGCTTTTATTCCTGGTTCAGTGAAAAAACATCTATAAAATTAGCGTATAATTAAAATCAACATTTTGAAATTTCAGTAAAAATATTGCAATATCCGCCTGTCCTGAAAACTCACTTGGCAGGTGAAAACATGAAGCG
>Ga0074193_1001528_pt1 | contig 27177 bp, 22 predicted proteins | sample EPASupsiteHSE605_FD_64523 | JGI IMG/M metagenome (GOLD analysis project Ga0074193, IMG submission 64523) | Bioremediated contaminated groundwater from EPA Superfund site, New Mexico - Sample HSE6-05 | ecosystem: Environmental > Aquatic > Deep subsurface > Groundwater > Contaminated ... | reverse complement strand
CGGCGATAAAATTAGGACTTAATTATCCTATGGGTCCTTTTGAATTAATGGATTTCACCGGTGTTGATATCAATTATGCTGTCATGGAATATTTTGCAGATGAGTTTAGGGATAGCCAATATGGTGCCCCCCAGATTATTAAGCAAATGGTTCGGGCGGGTAAGCTCGGGAAAAAGAGCAGTGAAGGTTTCTATAAGTATTAAGGATAGCTTGAAGTAAGGGGTATGCTTACCTAGCATAGGTGGTTTAAATCAAGCTTCTTTTGTTTATTGCTTTACCATAGGTTATTCCATACTTGTAAAAATTTATCATTTGGAGGAATATAAATGTCGTATTTAGATGAATATCGTTCCAAGTTAGTGAGTCCAGAAGAAGCAGTAAAGATTGTAAAGAGCGGAGATTGGATTGATTGGGGTGCAGCGCTGGCTCAACCTTATGCTCTAGATAACGCTTTGGCTAATCGCAAAGATGAACTCAAAGACATTAAGATTAGATGTACCCTTAGTCTAAAAGAGCACGAGATCTGGAAACAGGATCCGAACGGCGAAACCTTCACATTTAATAACTGGCATTTTGGTGGTTTAGATCGTAAGTATCATGATAAGGGACTTGCCAATTATATACCCATGCTTTTTAGAAATGAACCGCTCTACTATAGAAAGAGTTTGTATGACGATGTAGATGTAGTTATGATTAGAGTTACCCCGATGAATAAACACGGTTACTTTAACTTTCACTGCGCGGTAACAGCAAGTGCTGCTCAGTGCGATATGGCTAAAAAGGTTATTGTAGAAGTAAATCCAAAGCTTCCCTGGGCGATGGGCGGTAGTGAAGAGTGTATCCACATTTCAAAGGTAGATTTCATTGTTCAAGCAGAATCACCCGTAGCGACCCTTCCCCCTGCCGCTCCTACTGATGTCGACAAAAGGATTGCAAATCTAGTAGTAGATGAAATAGTTGACGGTTCATGTATTCAACTAGGTATCGGTGGAATGCCCAATACTGTTGGTACATTATTGGCCGAATCCGACCTTAAAGACTTGGGCTGTCAAACTGAAATGATGGTTGACGCTTATTACCACCTATATAAGGCAGGCAAACTTACTAATAAGTTTAAAGGAATTGATAAAGGTAAATCAACTTTCTCCTTTGCAGCGGGTAGTCCGTTTCTTTATGAATGGATAGATAATAACCCTTCACTGGCCTCATATTCATCTGATTACATTAATAACCCCTACAACATGGCTATGAATGATAATATGGTTTCGATAAATAACTGTTTAGAAGTGGATCTATTCGGTCAAGTCTCTTCCGAATCTTCTGGCTCCAGACAAATCAGTGGTACAGGCGGGCAACTTGACTTTGTCACAGGAGCCTATATGTCAAAAGGAGGCAAATCCATTCTTTGTTGCCAATCCAGCTACATTGATAAACAGGGAGTACTGCAATCTCGCATCATTCCCACACTCCCAGTTGGTTCGATTGTAACTGTCCCTCGTACACAAACTCATATTATTATTACCGAATACGGAAAGGCAGATTTAGCTGGACGATCAACTTGGGAGCGAACGGAAAGATTAATTAACATAGCTCATCCCGACAAACGAGAGGAGCTTATAAAAGAAGCAGAAAAGATGAAAATATGGCGTAGAACAAACAAACTAACTCAAGCGACCTCCTCATTGAAAGTAGCCAGGTCCCTAGGTGATTACAATGCAGTTGCAAGGTAACGCGAAAAAGCAAGAAGCTTACATGTTACCACCGGGAGTATTTTTGGCGATGTCCCGGAGAGGGTTGACTAAAATAATCTAATCAGAGGCAGTAAAAAAGGTTTCGGGACGGAAACTAAATTCAGGACACTTGGAAGGCGAGCGTGTGATTAAAGTTTACTGGAGAGGAGTTCTGATTAATGGTTATGAACCGAATAGAAATTCTACGACTCCAACGCAAAGAAGTCTTTTTAAACTTGGCAGACAAAAAGGAAAACCGTGCTAGATTGCTTACAATACTAATGGATATTGATGATGAACTTGAAGAAATAAGGAAGTTCGAAGTCGTTAAAGCTAGTAATGGAGGTACGGAGGATGACTATAATCTTGAATGGAAGTGAGAGTGAACCTTATGAGTAACTTACCTAAAGGGGGAAGTTTTCTCTTCGGTCAGACTAACCCCCAAGATATTTTTACCTCGGAGGATTTCACCTTAGAACACAAAATGATTTATCGTATGGCTTCGGGTTTTGTTACTGATAGTGTACTGAGCAGGATGGATGAACTAGAAGCAAAAAAAGAAGGCTTGATCAGGGAGCTTCTAGAGGCAGCTGGAGAGTTAGGTCTTAACGGTGCAGATATTCCGGAAGATTATGATGGTATGAATATGGATAAAATCAGCATTACCATTATTGCTGAATGTATTGGGCGGTCCGGATCCTTTGCTATGACCCATGGCGGTCAGACTGGTATTGGCAGTATGCCCATTGTCATGTTCGGCACCCATGAACAAAAGGAAAAGTATCTGCCTGGAATCGTCAGTGGCGAAAAAATTGGGGCCTATGCTTTGACTGAACCTGGAGCAGGATCGGATGCTTTGTCTGCAAAGACTAGGGCAGAGTTAAGTCCCGATGGAAAGTATTACATCCTTAACGGAACTAAACAGTTTATTACCAATGCCGCTATGGCCGATCTATTCATAGTTTACGCCAAAGTAGACGGGGATAAGTTTACCGCTTTTATTGTCGACGGAGATTCGGAGGGGCTTACTACCGGGGCTGAAGAACAAAAAATGGGCATTAAAGGCTCCTCCACCCGGTCCGTAATCCTTGAAGATGTAAAAGTGCCAGTGGAAAACATGCTATTTGAAATGGGTCGAGGGCATGTTGTGGCCTTCAATATATTGAATCTTGGCCGGTATAAACTATCGGCAAATGCTTTGGGCAGTGCTAAATTAGCTCTGGAATTGGCAGCTAGTTATGCTAATGACCGCAAGCAGTTTGGTACGCCCATCGCCAATTTTGGCTTGATTAAAGAAAAATTGGCCAATATGGCTATAAAGATCTATGTATCTGAAAGTATGATCTATCGTACTGGAGGTTTGTTGGAGAACATACTCCACAGTTTGGATACCTCAGGTGATGACGGGGGGCAAATAGCCGCCAAAGGTATTGAAGAATATGCCTTGGAGTGCTCCATAAATAAGATTTTTGCCACAGAAGTTCAGGCATATGCGGTAGATGAAGGGGTACAAATCCATGGGGGCTATGGGTTTAGTTCCGAATACACAATTGAAAGACTTTACAGGGATGCGAGAATTTACCGAATTTTTGAAGGAACTAATGAAATAAACCGCATTTTGATTCCTACTACCCTTTTGCGCCGGGCGGCTAAAGGAGATTTGCCTCTTCAGGAAACATTAGAAAAGCTTAAGGTGGATTTAGCATCCCGAAGTTTGGCAAGAGAAGGTGAAGCGGGTTTAGTTCAGGCAGCAAAGGATATTTTTCTGCTGACCATGGATGCAGCGCTTCAAACGTATGGGCAGGATCTGCAGAAACATCAAGGAGTTATAGGCCGACTTGCTGATTTGGCAATTCAGGCTTTCGCAATTGAGAGTGCCTGGCTTCGAGCCCAAAAGTCAGTTGCTAATGAGGGGGAGATAAAAGCAAAACTCAAGCTTTCCATGGCTATGGCCTATATTCATTCTACGATTGGTCTTCTAGAATATTCAGCAAGAGAGACTTTATTAGCCCTTTCCGAGGGCGAAGATTTGGCCTACCTTTTGGAAAATCTGCAGAGGTTAACCACGCATTCTACTCTGAATATAATAGCTTTGAAAGAAGAGATTGCAGCGGCAATTTCGGAAGAAGGCAAGTATGTAGTGTAGCTTAGAGGCAATAATTCACACTTCAATTTTGAGTAGTAACCTTCCCGGAGCTAGATAAGTTCTAGCTCTAGGAAGGCTATCATAAATATTGAGGCTGTATGGGTACCACCCCACTTGTAGAAGTGAGAGTCGAACGATGGATCAAATTTAGGATAAAGCAGAGAAAATAATCCAAGATCGAAATGAGGGCAGAGGTCTCAGTTCGGATTGGGTTTTTTAATTTGACTGGTGGACAAAAAGGTAAATCAGACTGATAGATTGAAAATTTCGCAATTACTAAAGGTATTTTTCAGACAGATGGAGAATATAGAGAACAATCTAAAATTTAAAATTACTTTTAATAACTTATTTTGATGTACAGCTTGAGCTGTTTTGATTAACGATAAGTTCTCTATATATAACCCAAGTTTGGCGACATATTTCCCCAAACCCTTATATATCAAGGCTTACAGGGCACTCGCCCCAATATTGTAGTCCTAAATAAGTTGATAAAATATACCAATAATCCTATCAATTAAGCGCATTACATGGTATAATTTATGTAGTCCTAACATCTTCGAATTGGAGGGCTACAATGTTTCTCAAAAAAGTTACCATTAAACAAGAAGGAAAAACCTACAATTACTATAAAATCGTCGCTTCTTATAGGGATAAAGAAGGGAAACCTAAGCATCGCCTCATCCAGAACCTTGGTGTCTTGTCTGAAGATGATGCAGAACGGATGAGGTTAATCCTTAAGGCACAACAGGATTCAGATCTCATTTTAGCCAAACGTTCCGATATTGTAGTCACAAAGCATTGGCTGTTTCTACCCATCATTCTGTTACATTCCCTTTGGGAAACCTTTCAGTTACAACACTTTTTCCGAGATGGCTTATTGGTAGAGGCTATGGTACTTAATCGCTGTATTGAGCCGCTCAGTAAAATCCACGTTGTGGAATGGATGCAGAGTACTGTGTTACCAGCAGTGTTTGGGTCTCCCAGTTTACCGGATGATTACGCCGTATACCGGGAATTGGATTCCCTTAACAAACAGGAAAACGCTTTACAAACCCATCTCTATACTCAGCTCCAACGTCTTGATCCTACTGTTGGGGAAGGATTTTTCTATGACATTACTTCTACGTATATGGAAGGCAGCCAATGCGTGATTGCAAAACTGGGGTATTCTCGTGACCATCGACCCGACCTTGAGCAAATCGTAATTGCTCTTATGGTTACCCCTCAGGGGTCGCCATTTTACTGGAAGGTACTTGAAGGAAATACTCAGGACATCACCACCTTACCTAGTGTCGTTAACGATCTTAAACAGCGATTCGGTTTAAAAACGTGTCATCTTGTGTTTGATCGTGGGATGGTATCAAATGATCATCTGGATTTACTTGAAACACAGGGACTTACCTATCTGTCTGCTATGGATAAGGATGAAATGGCCTGCCATCCGTTATTCCAAGAGTTTGTTCCGGAGCCTGCCTCAAAAGAGGATTACGAACAGATCCTAGCTCTTCATGAATTCGTACCAACCGACGATAATCAGTTCTTTTATACCCGTGAAGGACGGATTGGAAAACGACGATTCATCTTCTCATTTGATGTTACCCGTTTTTTTGAAGATATTGCTACACGAGAAAGACGAATTACTAAAACCATGACTTGGATTGCCGAACTAAACGTAAAATTGGCTGTAGCTAAGAAATCCCGACAAAAGGAAGCTGTTGAGCGAGAGGTTCAAAAAATAATATCCCAACGAAAACTCAAGTCATTGATGAAGGTGACTGTTACGCCTATCGAGGTAAAAGTACCTAAAAAAGACGGCTCGATACGGATAGCCCATTCTTTCCAGTTATCCGCGATGATTGATAAGATTGGGGAAACGAAAATGAGACGATTGGATGGTATGACTTGCTTCATCACGAATGATGTAACGATTCCTCAAACTGAAATTATTCAGAGATACCGAGAAAAGAATAAAATAGAAGAGGCATTTCGGGAAATGAAGTCTCAGTTAGCTCTGAGGCCGATTCATTTAACGCGTCCCGAGCGAGTCAAGGCTCATGTCACTGTTTGCATTTTGGCCTACCTATTGGTAAATACGATGGAGGTTATGCTTAAGAGGACTGGTAATTCAATATCCCCAATAGACGTTTTGAAACAAGTGAAAAGTTGCCAGTTAAATCAAGTAGGCATCAAAGGCTCATCTGGTTATTCACTCACAGTAACAGAAATGACGGAGGAACAAATAGAATGGACAAAACTCTTCACCTGTGAAAACTTATTGAAACCAAAAGAATTAAAACAGATAACAAAATCCTTGGAAAATACGTTGTAGTGACAAAAATACTATCGATGTATGCCTCAAAGCCTTGCTACGTCTAGTGCTGGAAAATTTTTACGCCAAACTCGGGATATAACATTTACTTTCTAATGATAAGCACACCATAAGGAAGTGATGAAATGGCTCCAGACCATAGAAAGATAAATCCTGACCAACAAGACCCTTTTGTGTACGAATCAGCAAGAACCTTTGCGCGGGAATTTTTACAGCAGATCATTGATAATTCCCCGGACGCGATCTTTGTTACAGATAAATTTGCCAATATTCTTTTGGCCAACGTCGGAACAGGAAAATTTATGGGCTATAAACCGGAAGAATTAATTGGGAACAATATTGAGGACCTTGTTAAAAAGGGTGCATATGACTGGTCTCCGACCATAAAGGCCATAAAAACAAGAGCAGTAGTATCTGGGAATGTGAGAAACAATCGAGGAGTCCAATATATGGCTACCAGTAAGCCATTATTAGATGAATTAGGTGAGATTGTTATGGTCATTACCAATGCACGGGATAAAACTTTGGTTGAAAAGTATATTGCTGCTTTAGCCAAAGAAAGAACAACCGTTAATCGATATAAAACTGCTGTAGGATATTTAAGTGAAACAGATTTAGATAATAAGGGAATAGTGGCTGAGAGCTTACAAATGCGCGAAATTATTAAAACGTGTAATGTTATAGCAAAAACGGACAGTACGGTTATGCTGATTGGAGAGACAGGTACGGGTAAGGAGGTAATGGCAAGGTATATTCATAGAAATAGTCTTCGCGCGAAAGAACCGTTTATTCCTGTCAATTGTGCAGCAATTCCTCATGAATTACTAGAGGCGGAATTTTTTGGCTATGTACGAGGAGCTTTCACGGGTGCAAATCCGCAAGGAAAACCGGGGTTGTTTGAAATTGCCGACAAAGGAACGTTGTTTTTAGACGAAATTGCTGAATTGCCTTTAGCGATGCAGTCTAAGCTATTAAGAGTCTTAGAATCCAGTGAAGTACAAAGATTAGGTGATACCAACATTTTCCATGCTAATATTCGTTTTATTGCTGCTACGAATAAAGATTTACAAGCGATGATTAGCCAAAAACTGTTTAGAAGTGACTTATACTATCGTCTTAATGTAATACCCATTAGTTTACCATCGTTAAAAGAACGGTCCGGAGATATTCTTGCTTTAGCTCATAAATTCCTAGAGGAATTAAATCGGAAATATAATCTTAAGAAGAAATTTTCTACGCAAGCGACACAAGCGCTTTTTAAGTACACTTGGCCTGGGAATGTCCGGGAATTGCGAAATGTTATAGAGAGATTGGTTATTACATCAGCAGGCGATATTTTGAACTTTGAGGATGATTCCCTGATAAATAGCAAAACACGTATGCAAGCGGTCGAACTTTTGCCAGAAGAAGAATTAAATATAGCTTATCAAGGGACCTTGAAAAACGTTATAAAAACCGTGGAAGAGAAGTATATAAATCAGGTGCTAACTGAATGCGGTGGCAGGGTGGGCGAAGCAGCCCGGCGATTAGGAATTCATCGCTCAATGCTTTATAGGAAAACCATTAGTCGGTAATTTTAACATATAAAGTGCTGTTAATTTTCAGAAAAAGGCCGTAACGAAATTTGATTTGTTACGGCTATTGCTATTACTTTGCTATGACAAAGTCTTTTTCCTTAATTTATATAACTTTTAAAATTTAACATTTTACAAAAGCCATTAGAGACAGTATAATTAGATGTACCCCCATTACCCTGAGAGGGTATTTTTTTAAAAAAATGGAGGCTATTAGATGAAACAAATTTGGATGAAATATTCATACTTATTCACGATCTCATTTTTTATTTTAGGCTTTTTTAATATCGTCTTCGCGTGGATCGGTTTTTTCTGTCTTATCATGCCGTTTGCTTTTGTAATTAAGGACAATAAAAGAACCTGGTGCCAAAGCTACTGTCCCCGGTCGAATCTGTTTACCAGACTGTTCACTAAAATTGGGGCGCACCGTACTGCTCCTAAGTGGCTGATAAACGGCACAGGAAAAAGAGTTATGTTGACATACTTTTCGATTAATTTTTTGATGATATGTCTTTCGACTTTAATGGTATTTATGGATAAAAGAGATCCCCTAGAAAAAATTAGATTCTTAATGGCTTTCCAACTTCCTTGGAATATGCCTAACCTTTTATATATCGGTGTTATGCCAGATTGGGCGGTGCATTTGGGATTTAGAGTTTATTCGATGATGTTTACAACAACAATTATTGGCCTCTTGCTAAGTTACATATATAAACCTAGAACTTGGTGCACGATATGTCCAATGGGTACTTTATCAAGTATGGCTTTGAGAAAGCAAAATACCTTAGTGTTAAACGATCAGATAGCAAAATAATATTCATATGGTAGAAGTATACAACCAACAGAAGGACTCAGGCCAGTTGTCTCCAGATCAAAGAACAATATATTCGTCGGGGAATCCCAACAAACTCTTTCTTATTTCTTAGAGGTTTTTTATCATCTTACCTAAATTCGATATTTTGTCCGTCGAAATATATGACTAATAAAAATACAGGTCAATGAGATTATACGCTCATTGACCTGTATTTTTTCTCAATTTTCTTCTATCAGGAATTTGGGGCCATTTCAGGAATGACCTTAATCGATTATAGACCCAACGTGATTCCTTCGTCAACAGGGGTCCCAGTATGGCGAGAATGAGAACATACAAGGCAGCAAACGGCTGCAACGAAGTCATCAATCCGCCAGCCTTCGCAAGAGTGGCTAAAATAATAGAAAATTCACCCCTCGAAATAATCGACAATCCAATATTCAGTGAGGCTCTTTGAGAGAGGCTAGCTTTCCTTCCTGCCCAAACACCTGACACAATATTGCCTAAAAGGGTTAAAATAACAGCAGTTAGAGCAGGCCAAACTGCCCCACTTAAAGCAAAGGGGTCAATGCTTAGACCAAAACTAAAAAAGAAAAGGGCACCAAAGAAATCTCTAAAGGAAACAATTAAATGCTCTATGCGTTCGGAATGTTCTGTTTCTGCAAGTACCAGACCAATTAGTAAAGCTCCGATGGCTTCAGCAATGTGCAGAGTTTCAGAAAAACCAGCTACCAAAAGTAAAATGGAGAAAGTTACAAGCATAAACGTTTCGTCTGAGGGAATGTCCAACCAACGGTCAAGTTTTGGAACCAACTTGTGCCCCAAAAATAAAAAACCACCGATAAATAAAAGAGCTATTACTGCGCTAAGTATTATATCTGAAATGGAAGTGGAACCAGCAAGAACCAGGCCAGAAACAACAGAGAAATAAATAGCCACAAAGACATCTTGAAACATCATCAAACCCAAAATGATCTCCGTTTCATCATTAGCTGCCCTCTTTAAATCAACAATTACTTTCGCTACTATTGCACTGGAAGAAATAGTCATAATACCTGCCACGACAAGTATTTCCTTAACCGGCCAACCCAGAAGTAAAGGAAATATAATAGCTATGGACAAATTAATAACCATATAAATTATTCCGCTTCTGATGATGGATGGCCCTGCAGTTAAAAGGCGTTTTATAGAAAACTCCAACCCTAGGGAAAACAGGAGGAACAGAACGCCTAATCGTCCCATGAACTCAATTAATGGGGCACTGTGAATAAATCTAAAGTCTAAGGGGCCGATGTGAGGCGCCTGTGGGCCAACGATCATGCCCGTCAGAATTAGAATTGGTACGATAGAAATTCGGAGTTTACCTGCTAGAAGACCTGCGCATGCAATTAATGCTAGTGCAAGGCCTATTTCCAGTATCAGGTGCTCCATTACTGAACACTCCCGTGAAATAATAGCTGCTTACACGCTTTAACTTGTTTCTTTTCGCCAAGAATCACAACAGTAGCGCCGTTTCTAAAAGTTGCCTCGGGGCCGGGATTGACTGTTTTACTCTGATCATGTTCTACTATTGCAATAACTGTCCCACCGGTAGCCTTTCGAATACACATATTCCCGATGGTTTTGCCAATAGCATACGCATCAGGCTCAATTTTGTACCATTCTATAAGCATATCGCCTAAGGCAACATCCACAGTTTCTAATGCTTTGGGGCGATAATTCATCCCTCCGAGTATAGCAGCTATATAACGTGATTCTTCGTCATCCAAGGTTACCATCGAGATAGAATCATCTGGGTCCTCACGATAAAAATGATAAATCTCCCTTCGACCATCATCATGTACCACGATGACGATCTTTTCTCCGCTGCGGGTTTGGAGTTGAAACTTCTTGCCGATACCCGGTAAATCTATTTCTTTAATTTGTTTCATGTAATCAACCTCCATTATTACTCTAACTAAGAGGGGAAACAGCAAATATAAAAGCAGGTAGTTTCTTTCCAAGTCTGTGATTGTTGATATATCATAATTATATTATATAAGTATTTATACATTATTGCCATCATTAGCCTCACAATTCTGATTTTCCCGTCAACATCTAATAGTTCAATCATAATTTAGTTCATCATAACTTGGGTAGAACCCATGTTAAATTAGTTAACTGTAGACAATGGGTAAGTTACCTCTGATTATCCCCGATACAATTGGAGTTATGCTAATCATTCGTTATAGTGGCTCTCAATTCATTAAGGCTTTATTCATTTATTGTTGAAAGAAGTAATTATAAACGTGCAAAAGCTAGAAAATACTATTGTATAATGGGCATATATAAAGCTCCTGCTGGAGTTTATCTCAGTAGAAGATTTTGTTAATAAGGAAGCAAATGAAATGATTTTGCTATTGAATTAATATACATAGAAGTGTATAATAATTCATATTAAAGGAGTGGGTATAATGAAAACAATCGATAAATTACAATTCAAAGGACGGGACTTTATTTCCCTTCATGATTTCAGTCAGGATGAATTAAGCTTTATATTAGATGTAGCTAAAGACCTTAAAGCAGAGCAAAAAGCTGGACGCCCTCATCCGATTCTTCAGGGAAAGACGCTGGGAATGGTATTCACGAAGTCATCTACGCGAACTCGTGTTTCTTTTGAGGTCGGTATGTATCAGCTTGGTGGGCATGCACTCTTTCTTAGTGGACGGGATATTCAACTAGGCAGGGGAGAGCCTATTTCTGATACAGCACGTGTTCTTTCCCGGATGGTCGACGGAATTATGATTCGAACCTTTAGTCATCAAGAAGTCCTAGAGTTGGCTGAGTTCGCTACGATTCCGATTATTAATGGACTTACGGACATGCTTCACCCTTGCCAAGTTCTCGCTGACCTCATGACGATTCAGGAGCATAAAGGGCGCTTAAAGGGGTTGAAGCTTGCCTACGTGGGAGATGGAAACAATATGGCACATTCTCTGATGTTTGGTGGCGCTAAGATGGGATTGCATGTCGTCATAGCCTCTCCTCGAGGTTACAAGCCAGATCCCTCAATTGTTGCGATGGCTCAAGCTGATGCTAAGATTAATGGTGGTTTAGTAGAAGTTGTGGATGATCCTTCAGAGGCAGTAAAAGGTGCTGACGTACTCTATACGGATGTTTGGGCGAGTATGGGCCAAGAAGCAGAGGCAAAGATGCGTATGGCTGCTTTCAAAGGGTATCAGATTAATTCAGAATCGCTAAAATTAGCGAATCAATCTGCTATTGTCCTACATTGTCTTCCTGCTCATCGTGGAGAGGAGATTACAGAGGATGTAATTGAGGGGGCACAGTCAGTCGTCTTCGACGAGGCAGAAAACCGTCTGCACGCGCAAAAAGCGATAATGGCGTTAGTTATGTAGCTCAATAAGCTTAATGCATTTTCATTTGTTTGAGCATTTCTAGATACTTGCGTGTAATCTGAAAAGTATAGTAGTATACTATACACAATACTTTGAACACTTATTTTAATAAAGAGGGAGATTAGACATGAAAAAAGTTGTTTTGGCCTATTCCGGGGGTTTAGATACTTCCATAATTATTCCTTGGCTTAAGGAGACTTATGGTTATGAAGTGATTGCTATGGCAGCTGATCTTGGACAAGGAGAAGAGCTAGCTCCCCTAAAGGAAAAGGCGATTAAAAGCGGTGCCAGCAAACTGTATATAGAGGATCTGAGAGAGGAATTCCTTACGGAATTTATTTTTCCGACGCTTAAGGCTGGAGCAGTATATGAAGGAAGTTATCTCTTGGGGACCTCCTTTGCCCGTCCGCTGATTGCTCGTCGTTTAGTGGAAATTGCAGAGAAGGAAGGCGCAGTTGCGATTGCCCATGGCGCAACAGGTAAAGGAAATGACCAAGTTCGATTTGAACTGAGCGTCAAAGCACTTAATCCAGACTTGGAAATCATTGCACCTTGGCGAATTTGGGATCTCAAGTCTCGAGAAGATTGCATTGACTATGCTCAAGCGCGTGGAATTCCTGTGCCGGTCACCAAGGACCGTCCGTACAGCATGGACCGCAACCTTTGGCATTTAAGTCATGAGGGAGGGGACTTAGAAGATCCATGGAATGAACCTAAACGTGACTTATATTTAATCGGAGTTTCTCCAGAGGATGCACCGGACGAGGCAACCTACCTCGAATTAGGATTTGAACAAGGGGTACCTACATCTTTGAATGGTCAGAAAATAGCTCCTGTAGCTTTATTGGAAACTCTCAACGAACTAGGCGGTAAAAATGGGGTCGGAATTGTTGATATGGTTGAGAACCGACTTGTGGGGATGAAATCGCGTGGCGTCTATGAGACCCCCGGCGGAACGATTCTTTATATGGCTCACCAAGCTTTAGAACGTCTCACCCTTGACCGCTTAACCTTACATTATAAAGAACAAATTGCCTTAAAATATGCTGAAATTGTGTACGACGGAGTATGGTATTCTCCGCTACGCGAAGCCTTAGATGCCTTTGTTAATGTAACCCAGAAAAACGCTACAGGGACGGTACGAGTTAAATTATACAAAGGTAATTGCACCTTAGCAGGTGTAAAATCTCCCTATTCTCTCTATAACGAGGCATATGCGACCTTTGGAGAAGATGGTGTGTACGATCAAAAAGATGCAGGAGGCTTTATTAACCTCTTCGGGTTACCCCTTAAAGTAAGAGCTTTAATGGAGAAAGAATCAGGGTTGCGTAAATAAGAGTAAATGAGTAGCGCCGGTACCCGGCGCTTTCTTTATAGGCATGGATAGAATCTGTTTTGAAAAACAGAAAATTATATGAGTTATTATTACCTGCCAAAATGATTGAACTCGTTTAGTAAAGCAGACAAAGAAGCTTCAGATGGGGATCTGCCATCTGAAATTGGGAAGAACCTACCCCCCTACTTAAGTAGGGATCTTGGATAAAAGAAAGGGAGATGCAACGTGAAGCTCTGGGGCGGACGTTTTGAAAAAAGTACAGAGGGATTGGTTGAGGATTTCCACTCTTCAATTCGTTTCGATCAACGTCTGTACAAACAAGATATTCAAGGAAGTATAGCCCATGCAAGAATGCTTGGGAATGTTGGAGTTATCTCTGAAACGGAAGCAAACCAATTAATACAGGGATTGACTGGGATTCTCGAAGATGTTCAAGCAGGAAAAGTCGAATTTGAGATTGGCGCGGAAGACATTCATATGAATGTCGAGAAGCTTTTAACCGAGCGGATTGGATCCGTGGGCAAAACTCTACATACCGGACGCAGCCGTAATGACCAGGTTGCTTTAGATTTGAGACTGTTTTTAAAAGCTGAAATTGACCAAACCAAGTCCTTAGTGGAACAGCTAATTCAAACTCTTCTTCAGTTATCGGAAGAGCATCTTGAGACATGGATGCCTGGATATACGCATTTACAGAAGGCACAGCCGATCACGCTGGCGCATCATCTGATGGCCTATGTGCAAATGTTTTTACGTGACCTTGGTCGACTTAAAGATACACGAAAACGGTTAAATATATCCCCACTAGGTTCCGGAGCTATGGCTGGAACGACATTTCCACTTGACCGAGAGCAAGTGGCCAGGGAACTGGGGTTAGATGGGGTCACTTTAAACAGTTTAGATGGAGTGAGCGACCGGGATTTTGCTCTAGAATTTCTAGCAAGCGCGTCAATCCTTATGATGCATTTGAGCCGACTGTGTGAAGAACTCGTTATTTGGTCAAGCGGAGAGTTTCAGTTTATCTCGATAGATGACGGATATTCGACTGGGTCCAGTATCATGCCACAAAAGAAAAATCCTGATGTTGCAGAACTAGTTAGGGGAAAAACTGGACGCGTGTACGGTGATTTGGTGGCCCTCTTAACTGTTATGAAAGGGCTTCCCCTTGCTTATAACAAAGATATGCAAGAGGATAAAGAACAGGTCTTTGATGCAGTGGATACAATTCAAAAATGCTTGTTGGTTGTGGAACCTATGTTAAGAACTATGCAGGTAAATCGGGATACTATGGCTTTTGGAGCAAAAGGTGGGTTTACCAATGCCACAGATCTGGCAGATTATATGGCTAAAAAAGGGGTACCTTTCCGGGAAGCGCATGAGTTAGTCGGGCGCATAGTTTTGCAGTGTAGCAAAAAGGGAATTGGCTTGGAAGACTTAAGTTTAAGTGACTATCAGGAACTCTCCCCAATTTTTGAAGAGGATCTGTTTAGATCCATCGGAATCGAATATTGTGTTCGTGCTCGAAAGATTACAGGAGGACCTTCTCCCGAAACTGTCGCTGAAGGAATCAGGGTTAGTCGTAAAGCTTTAGAAACCTTGCTTTGGTAATCCATACTAACTTCCCATCACTGTGCTTGTGTAAAAAAATGTCGAAAGAAATATGGAGGAATGTCGTCTCCAGAGATTAGGGGCGGAAAATAAGACTTAACTTAGAATTGTATACTTATAAAGAAGTATTGATACCGGTATAGGGTTTTAGAAACGGTTGTACCATTCACTGCTAAAGGGTGTATTACTTTAGTTTTCAACAATTTTAGAAAAAAATATGTGTATAGTGTGGACAAACCTGTGGATAACGTCTAATAAGAGTATATTCTAAGGTGGATAAGCTTGGTATAGATAGTGGATAATTGTAGTTAGCCTGTGGATAACTGGTATCTCTGTTTCGTGAAGATCCGACATGATAGTTTATAAAACCTAAAGCAAGGCTTTTAGGTTTTTATATCTAGCATGTCGGGCCTTGGCCATCGCCGGAGGTTTGTTGTTAGTCAGGTTTCTTTATTTTAGGCGTAAAGCAGGAAAATCCTGCATAGAGGTCGAAATTCTCACTTCATGATTTTAATTAGATTAGCTAAATGCCACTTATACCATAGCGTTGTGAAAGTGGCACTAAGCCCCTGGATTTACGTCAGAAACGGAATGGCCTAGTGCCGTTGCGCCATGGATGTAAGGAATGTCTAATTCAGATGAGGTAAACTCACCTAAATCAAGAATATTGTTTATAAAATATTGCATCCTATAGTTATAACGATCAAAAATTGAACAGTGTGATAGTATGAAGCGAGGCACGATCAATGGAAAACCGAACAATGTTAACAGATCTTTATCAATTAACCATGATGCAGGGTTATTTAGTTAACGGGTATCAAAATAGAGAAGCGGTATTCGATGTTTACTTCCGCTCGTTACCGTTTAAAGGGGGATATGCTCTGGCGGCAGGGCTTGAACAAGTCGTTGAATATATTGAAAACCTCACCTTTAGGGACGAGGATTTGGCTTATTTAAGAAGCCTTAACTTATTTAGCGAGGATTTTATCAGTGAACTCAGTGTCTTCCGTTTCACTGGGGACATTGATGCGATTCCAGAAGGCACAGTAGTTTTTCCGTATGAGCCGTTAATACGTGTTAAAGGTCGCATTTTTGAAACCCAACTGCTAGAGACTACTATTCTTAACCTGATTAATTTTGAGACTCTCATTGCTACAAAAGCGTCTCGTGTGGTCACTGCAGCTGATGGGGGTCCAGTCATGGAGTTTGGCTTGCGGAGAGCCCAAGGACCAGATGCCGGAATCCTAGGCGCAAGGGCTGCCTTTATTGGAGGATGTCAATCCACGTCCAATGTTTTAGCAGGAATGCGATACGGTATCCCTGTTGCAGGAACTCAGGCACACAGTTGGATTCAATGCTTTCCAACAGAACTAGAAGCATTTAGAGCTTATGCTAATACATTTCCAGACGGCTGTTTGTTGCTTGTTGATACGTATAATGTCCTCAAATCGGGGGTCCCGAATGCGATTAAAGTAGGGCTTGAGCTGGAAGCAGAGGGACATCATTTTTTAGGGATTCGTCTGGATAGTGGGGATTTAACGTATTTGTCTAAAGAGGCTCGTAACATGTTAGATGATGCAGGGCTTAAGGATGCAATTATTGTAGCTTCAAATGATCTAGACGAGGAAACTATCTTCGCTATTAGGGCCCAAGGGGCGGCGATTAATACCTGGGGTGTAGGAACTAATCTCATTACTTCTAAGGATAACCCTTCATTGGGGGGGGTCTACAAACTAGCTGCTGAAGGAGAACAGGGAAATTTCCATCCTCGTTTGAAAGTATCGGAAAACATTAATAAGATTACTAACCCTGGAATTAAGAAAGTTGTGCGTTTTTACGACAGAGTGGGAAAAGCTATGGCAGATCTTATTACTCTAGAAGATGAAGTTTTCGAAGAAGGCAAACCGTTGACGATCTTTGATCCTATTCAGACGTGGAAAAGAAAGACATTAACCAATTTCCGAACCAGAGAACTCTTGAAACCAGTATTCAGAAACGGAAAACGAATATATGACTTACCCAAACTTAAAGAAATTCAAATTTATGCTCAAAAAGAATTAGACACGTTCTGGGATGAAGTAAAACGATTAACAAATCCGCATCGCTATATTGTGGATTTGTCAACTAATCTCTTTGAATTAAAACAACAATTACTTTTGACGATTCACAATGATATCAAAGAAACTAACAAGGAGTGGAGTAAGAATGTGGACAGATGATGAATTATCTAACCGAATTGACCAAGCAGTGGACTGGTTGCGCCAAAAAGTCACCGAGGCCAACGCAAAGGGAGTAGTTGTAGGAATCTCTGGAGGGGTAGACTCAGCAGTAGTCGCAGGGCTCTGTAGTCGAGCATTTCCGGAAAATTGTATTGGGGTAGTTATGCCTAGCCATTCTGATCCAGAAGATATAGAAGATGCATTATGGGTTGCAGAGGGCTTCGAAATAAGAACGTTAGAGGTAACCCTAAATGGTGCTCACACACAGGTCATGGGACAGGTAAAGAAGGGCTTGGAAGGTATAGGGTGTAATTTAGTAGGGGAAAAGTTGAGCCAAGGAAATTTGAAGGCTCGTTTGCGTATGTCTACACTATATGCTGCGGCAAACGCTCTGAATTATTTGGTAGTAGGAACGGATAATGCCCCTGAAAGCTATACCGGATATTTTACAAAGTATGGTGATGGGGGTGTCGATCTCTTACCGATTAGTTCACTTACAAAGACTGAAGTGCGCGCTTGGGCGAGGATGTTAGGACTGCCGAAGAGAATTGCTACCCGTGTACCGACTGCGGGGCTATGGCCTGGTCAGACAGATGAATCTGAGTTAGGTATTACCTATGATCAAATAGATCGATTCCTGCTAGGGGAAGAGGTCTCACCTGAAGTACAAGAACGTATCGAGTCTCTTCATCGTCAGAGTGAACATAAACGTCATATGCCACCAAGCCTTGAGCTTCCCAAACTTGAGAGGTTAGATTAACGTGCGTATTGGAGTAGATATTGACGGAGTAATTTCCGATAGTTATCCACTTTGGTTACAGGAATTAAATCGGCACTACGGTAAGGATATACCGTTCATCGACGATTATGATATGCATGTAGCTTTTGATGTAACAAGTGAGGATATGAACAACTTTTTTGAGACTAATATCGAACGTTTGCTCATGATGCCAGAGCCAATACCAGGTGCAAAAGAGGGGATAGAAACTCTTCTTAGGGAAGGACATGAAGTAATTTATATCACAGCACGAACCCCCGAACAAAAGGATCTTACAGTGCGTTGGTTTGCATTGAGAGAAATTCATCATGAGCACGTTCTATTCACTGGTTTTGGGAGTAAGGTGGATTTTGTTAAAGAATGGGGAATTGAGGCGTTTATCGAAGATTACCATGTAAATGCTAAATCAATAGCGGAATGTGGAGTGCCCGTATTTCTCCTAAATGCAAGTTATAATCAAGAAGAACTTCCTTCAGGAATTACCCGTTGTCATAGTTGGAATGAAATCATTACAGGCATACAGGATATCTGCCCTAAAAAACCTTGACATTTAAAAAGGGGGTGTGTGAAAACTCAGTCCCTAAAATTCTAAATGGTTACAACAAAATACAAGCGTCCTCCATTTCATATCAAAGTGGAGGACGCTTGTATTTTGTTTTTCATAGAAGCAGAAGAGGGAATGTAAAAACAAGTTTTAGCTCTTTAGTTTTCATTAATAACCAAATTAATTTAACTAACGATTTCTAATCCAACCTTGTAAATATCTCCTGCCCCTAAAGTAAGGACAAGATCCTCGGGAGCGAGAGTTTCATTAAGATAAAGTTTAATGTCATCCAAAGTTCCAATGTAGCGGGCTTGAATACCCTGCTTCAGGATCATTTCGGCCAGATTAGGGGCAGAAACAGTGTAATGTTCAAATTCTCGGGCTGAGGCAAAGATGTCTGCGATAACAACTTCGTCTGCCCCCTGAAAAGCCTGCGAGAACTCAAGTAAGAGTTTTTCCGTTCGGCTAAACGTATGAGGTTGGAAAATGGCACGAATGCGACGATCGGGGAAAGAAAGGCGAGCCCCTTCTAAAGTCGTGCGAATTTCTGTTGGGTGATGGGCATAGTCATCAACGATTAGGGCCCCGTTTGTATTACAGCCAATATGTTCAAAACGGCGTTTCGTCCCATTGAACTGGCTCAGACTAGATAGGATTTCTCCAATGGGAATGCCAATTTCATAGCATAAGGCAATCGTTGCCAAGGCATTTACAATGTTATGCCTTCCAGCGACATGGAGATCCAGATCCCCAATATACTGGCCTTTTACTATAATTTTCATAGAACTCTTCTCGTCCTTGAATAGGATTTCCGTTGCCCGTATATCTGCAGATTCTGACAACCCAAAGGTCGTGATAGGCGCGGCTGATTTAAGGGATTTCCGATTTGGATCTTCATCCCATACATAAATATGACCATGTGCAGGTACCTTTGAAGCTAGTTCGGCAAATGCAGAGATGACATCCTCAAGATCCTTAAAGTAATCGGGGTGATCAAATTCTATGTTCGTAATAATTAAATGTTCTGGAGAGTAATTAAGAAAATGGCGTCGATACTCACAGGATTCTGCTAAGAAAAATTCCCCTTTTCCGGCATGTGCATTTCCACCGATGCTAGGGACATCACTACCGACAACAATTGTTGGATCGAATCCGGCTTGGAGCATGACAAGGCCCATCATAGCTGTTGTTGTAGTTTTGCCATGAGTTCCAGTTACGCAAATTCCACGTTTTTTAGCAAGCAAACGTCCAAGATATTGGGGATAACTCAAGACTGGAATTTTTAACTCCAGCGCCCGGGCGATTTCTGGATGCTGATTGGTATATGCTGCTGAGGTGACAACTAAATCAGCGTTTTCTACGTTGGTTGGAGAAAAACCCAAAACAGGAATATTAGCACGTTTTAGGACACTATCTGTATAAAAACTCTCTTCAACATCTGACCCTGAAATAGTGGCTCCCTCAATTTGAGCACTAATTTGAGCTAAAGCGCTCATCCCGGTCCCTTTAATACCAACAAAATGAATATGTAATGCCAAGGCGAATCGTCCCTTTCATGTATAAAACTCTACCCCCCATTATACCCAAACTTAAAGCAAAAAGTATCATTTTATTCGAGGAAAATTTTTACTAGCGGTTGTTTGGTGAGGGCTTTCGTTCATAACCAGTGACCATGGCTTGAAGACGACTAATATCTTCAGTTAGACTTAGATAAATGTGGACAGGTATTGTTGCAAGAAAATAGATTGTGATAATAAACTTAGTCCAGCGAATCATTTGAAAACCACCTACTAACCGCCAAACCCATATAAGGTGTTCCCCTTGCCAATAAGAAGATAGGCCGAGAAGACTTGCCAATACAAAAAGAAAAAACCATGAGAAATAGATCAATAGTTGCCCACTATTATACTTTCTTGCTGGCGGAGGAGAAGAACGTAGGAAGAAATAATAGGCCATAAGTTGTGGGAAATGCTTGAGATCCTGGATTTTTGGGATCAAAGAATCATCCCGCCTGATTAGAGCGTCCGTAATACGTATCGCCAAAAAACCCATCGAAAACCAGCTAAAGACTAGGTGAGCAGTTAAAACCTTACTAAAATTCAAGGCCAAAAAGCTTGCGGGTTTATGTAACTGAAGGCCAGATAAAATTACTACAGTTAGACTTATGGCGAATCCCCAATGGAAAATTCTAACCCAAATGGGCTGAGATTGGACAATTGTTCCCTTCACGTTACCTTTCTTAAGTTGTTTCACGAGAGGTTTTCTTAGTTTAACATGGTGTTTCATGATTTGCTACCTTGCCTTTATATCACACATTAGCCTGGAAATAAGTTTGAAAAATTGAATGAAGTAAGGTTCCTATAGCGAAATTAGGACTGTTAAGGGAATGTCTCGCGGAACTCAGGATCAGACTTGGATTTTTAAGGCGTGTACTTTTTCTCCGTCAATAATATGCACGCTGCAAGAAAAGCAAGGGTCGAAGGAGCGAATAATACGGCCCGCTTCCTTAAGATCATCGGATTGGATTTTTAGTCCGAGTAACGATGTTTCCCCGACACTGCGGGTTCCTGTTTCGTCACGTGCACCAAAGTTAATAGCAGATGGCGTAACGATTTGAAAATGTTTGACTTGCCCGTTTTTAACAGCCGCCCAATGCCCTAGGGATCCGCGCATTGCTTCGTGGAGTCCGATGCCTACTCCGGAATCTTGCCCTATTTTTGTATTAAGTGTTTCCGCCCCAGGTTCAAGTCGATTGAGCCACTCTAAAGCAGTTTTGGCGATCTTCTTGGTCTCAACTGCACGTGCCCATGTCCTGGCAAGGGCACCATGTCCTATGACCTCTTCTTTATTGATAATGGCCCGCGCCAAGGGACCCACTTCTACGGGTTGACCACGATAGCGAGGAGATTTAACCCAGGTATATCCTTTGGCCTGACTGCGGTCGGGGACTGTATCCTCTTCCATGGGATGTAGAGGACCGTGGGGTTTGTACCAAGCACTTGTAACATCTTCCGTCACTTGTTTTTCATCAAAGCTTTCCCGTTTTCCCTGAAGGATTACGCCTTGGGGAAAAAGCGTACTCCCCTCTGGACTTGGAAAACCACCGACCGATATATAATTTCCTATCCCTTTTCCAAGGTCGACGTACTCGGGATAGCGCTCCCTGATCAGAGTAATATCGGGAAGAAGGACATCGTCAATAAAGACAATGATCTCCATCAAATACCCGCGATAACGATTCACCTTATCGGAATCAACCTCCATACTGGCACCACCGGGAACAAGTCCATGACCATGAGGGGCCTTGCCTCCGAAGACTCCGAAGGCTGCATGAGCTATACGAGATAATTCCATAGATTTAAAATAGTGTTCGGTCATCATTGTATTTTCCTTGCTGGATAAGCGTAGATCTGCTTCTGAATGGGGAACAAATGGTGCAATATCCGGTCCACGAAAATAATCGGGTAGGGTAAAAAGGTAGATGTGACGAAGATGGTTTTGGATAAAATCACCGGTTAGGATTAGATTACGTATTAATTGCCCATTGGGAGGGACATGCATTCCTAAAGCTTGTTCTACTGCGAGTGCGGCTGTAATAGCATGGGCGGATGAGCATATCCCACAAATGCGTTGGGTGTAATAAGGCATATCCATGGCGGAACGACCAATTAGAATTTGTTCGAACCCACGATAAAGTGTATCAGAAATAAAGGCGTCTTTAATTTCCCCGTCTTCGAGCCAAGCCTCCAATAACATGGGATTGTGAATTCGGGACACAGGAAAGATCGTTTTCTTCTCCAGAATGGTCCACTCCTTATTTTATATTAGTCAGACCTCCATGCCGCTGCATGGCATCACTGATGAATGAAATAAGACAGGGACACTCGGTCATCACGGCATCTAGCCATCCATGGCGATGCACTAATCTCGAACATCCTTGTTCGAGTCATGGGCAATCGCCTGAAATCTTGGCTTTAGCCAAGTTTCCTTTAAGGTTTCTTTAGCCTATACTGATGGAAGGTCTTGACCTTTTTAACGGCAGGCCGATGCTGAGCTTTGACAGAGGTCCTAAGTAAATTCTTTTGGATGCGACCCTTATAGAGAGATGTCGCGACATGTCCAGTAATAGCTACGGAGGTTAATCCTAAAACCCCAAGCCCAATCGCGTCCGTATTAACTTTTGTGCCTCCGGGGAAGGGAATGTCGGGTAAGTGTGCGGTAAACGGCGACATTAAATCTGGGTAGCCGGGTTCAGTACATCCGATGCATGGTGTGTTACATCCAATTGGCCAATTGATACGGTCGTTCCAACGACGAATTGGGCAGTCGGCATAGGTGACTGGTCCTTTACAGCCGACACGAAAAAGGCATTCCTTCTGTCCGATTTCCGTGGCAAAAATCCCTTGGTCATAAAAGCTCCTGCGAGGACAGCGGTTGTGGACGGTTTCACCATAAAATAGTTTTGGCCGCCCATATTTTTCAAGTTCGGGTTCACCATATAAGGCTAAATGGAGTAGGGTCCCCATAATCCAATCTGGATGGGCAGGACATCCAGAAACGTTAATAACTCTTCGTTCAGGAAGGATGTTCTGGACACCTGTTGCTTGGCTTGGGTTAGGGTAACCAGCAACAGGGCCCCCGTAAGTGGCACAGTGCCCAATGGCAACCACGTATTTTGCCTTTAGCCCTAGACGGCGAACAAGTTCCAGCCCTGTAATTAGTTTACCGTTCTCATAAGCAACATGGTTATAATGACCGCCGTCACGTTGAATCATAGATCCTTGGACAATGAGAATATATTCATTGGGCATTTTTTCATACGTTTCCTGAAGAACTTGGTAGGCAGGATCTCCTTGAGTTTGCATCATGGTCCAATCATAACGCCAATCGGTGATGTTTGTGAGAATATCCGAAAAAGTTGGCGTCCAAATATTATCAAGAGAGATACTGTCTCCAGTACAAGTCCCAGTCTCAATCATGACCACGGGAAGTTTTTTAACCTCACCAGCTGCTACGGCTTCTGCTAGAGGAGGAGAGATAAGCTGATAAAAATTGCCCAGAACGGCTCCTTTTACGACTAATTTCAAAAAGTCACGTCGGCTTAGCATGTTTAATCCTCCTTGGGAGGGTATTATTTCCAAAAAGGGGAGAATAAACACAGATTCACATTATAAAGGGTAAAAAAATTTATTTACGTTAGTTTACACCTTCGGATTTTGGAGATAAGTATGGGCATCCCTGTTGGATGCCCTAGTCAAAATAAACCTGTTTACCCGAAACAGGAACTTAGATCGTTCAGGTCTTGCATTCGGAGGGGCTCCTCCTTCGAATCCATTTGGGAGGGGTGACTTAGTGAGGTGAATTTATATATACTACTAATACATTTTACCCCGAAATAGTGTATTCTCATTCTTTGTCGTGCTGTTTTTAAACGAATGAGGATTTTGCCAGTTAAATTATTTTTTCCTTAACAAACTAACTGACTTGTGTTATACTGTTTAAGTTGAATGAACTGCCCTATTTAGCAGACAATGACTGTTGTTAACTGAATCGAGGTTAGATTAAGGTTTTTATTCATGCCGATGTGGCTCAGAGGTAGAGCAGCTCACTCGTAATGAGCAGGTCGTCGGTTCGATTCCGACCATCGGCTCCACTGGAAACTTAGACCCCCGCAAGCGATTGCGGGGTTTTTGCGTTTTGTGGAATTGGCTCATTTTTACTTATCGTTGCAATAGCGTTGCAACCCAGTTTTTTACGTTGTTGCAACGCCTTTTTTCTTTTTTGGTCTCAAGTGGCTATCTATTTTCGAGGCCGCTTTTTCTTTTAGTTTTCTTCGGACTCGGGTATAGTTGTCCGTATGTCAATGTGTCCGAGTAGCTCCTGAATGACTCTTAAATCCTCGCCTTCTTCCAGGAGAATCGTAGCAAAAGTATGGCGAAGAGCATAAAGTTTTAGATGAGGGATCCCGCATTTAATTAAGCATGCCTGAAATGAGCGATAGAAGTTTCGGTACTCCAAGCTTCGTTTGTTGGGAGTTTAGCGAACCAAATAGTATTCCAATTCCAAACCGTCTCTAGTTTGACCGTCGTAGAATTTAGAAGATAAATTCTCAGGCTAAAACTATAGTAAAACAGAGCATACAAAGGAAAAAGGATTTCTAGACTTAGGATAGAATATGTAAATCAGCCCGAAAAAGCGGCACACTAAAAACATGTAAATCAAACGCTCTAGCCCGAATTTGACCGAATATGAAAAAACAAACTTTGGTCAACTTGTCATAGTGTCAATTACCGGATGCAAGGAGTAAAATAAAGGTAAATTATCTATTGATGGCGAATGATTTTGAGGTGTCAATAAAGGAATTTATACGAACTTGTTTGTATAAATCTTAACGGGGATTGTTGTTAAGAGCTTAATTAATGCGCAAATGTAGGATATAGCGAAGCATTCTATAAGGAGGTGGCATCATTGTTGATAGCGGCGATCAACGGCAGTCCCAACCGGGATGGTAACACAGTCCTACTGCTTCGGGAGGCCCTGTCGGTGGCTGGGAAACTGGGAGCGGAAACCCAGTTAATCAATGTGGCTGAAGTGTTGACTGATCTCGACCAGCCTTTCTGTGATAGCTGTACCTATCCCTGCAACGCTGCCTGCGCCGAGGGCAACAAGCTGGGCGAGGCGCTCGCAATACTCAGACGGGCAGACGGACTGATCATCGGGAGCCCGGTCTACTACGGCACCATTAGCGGACAACTGGCGGCTTTCTGGGACAAGACCAATACGCTGTGGCAGGGCAAGGCCCTGCTGAACGTGGTGGGAGGAGCGGTAACAGTTGCGCTGGCCCGCTTCGGCGGCCAGGAAACCACCCTGAAGGCGATCCATGACCTGATGCTGGTACAGGGAATGATCATTGTCGGAGACGGGCACCGGGATTTCGACTGCGGGCACCATGGGGTCTGCGCCCAGCAGCCGTCTGGGGAAGACGTCAATGCCATAGACCGGGCGCGCATTATGGCCCGGCGCATTGTGGAGGTGGCCGAAGCAACCCTATCACTACGTTCCCGGTCATGAGAGTTGAATACTGAGTGCTGACCCGGCAAAAGCCCTGGATGCTGGATAATTGGATTAGCTGAAAAACCGAATTGGCTCATAATCAGCCGGAGCATGGATGAATATACCGGCTTACCTAGGAAGCGTCAAGCCCAAGGTGGAAATTTAGCTCCGAACAATGCAAATATAATCAGCTTGAGTAATAATAGCTCCTTGGATCAAAATGGCCAGGGGGCTATTATTCAACTTTATCTTATTGCATAGGCTTTCTTGCACAACTGCTGGTGTTGTCATAACAGAGGGTTTGCGACATCGGAGAGATTATGAATGAGTAACCCGACGTCGCAAACCCTCGGGACGTTATAGGACATCTTGGTCTTTAATCTGAAGTTTTTTTTGGATTTTACCTAAGTAATATTCTTATGTATTTAATATGTATCCCTATCAGTATAAATTGTCTTTTGAAACTCATTTTCTATAACGCCACCAGACGTAATTGTCTTGATGTTACACCTTGAGGAACTCCCTAGTCCTTCAAGTTCAAAAGTCGCTAGAGTTTCATTCCAAACAATTTTGTAAATATCAGATGAGATTTGGACTAAATCGGCTTCATACACATCTATTCCGTTTTCATCAGAAAAACCAGTCCATTGAAGCAATTCGAATTTCCCGACTGGTTCCCATGATCTTCCAGGTACACTCACTCAAATGGAACTGAACTCTGAATATCAAAACTTATGGCCTGTGGTTTAAACATTTTCTTCATAACCTTGTCCCAAACCCGAACAATTCGTTGCCTCCTTTATAGACTGCGAAAAGTCTATATTGTTTAACTACGTAGAGGAAGTCACTTTTAAGGAGGTAAAAGGAGCTTGTTATTTTTACCATCGGGCAACGGGAAAGATATGACATTTAGTTAAATAATAATATTAGATATAGACCTATTAAAAAGAATAAAATATTTGTTTAAAGAATTAGAGACTACAGATCAATTTTTAAAGTGGCTTTGGCCAACGCCCTATAACAAGGTGTTCCCGTAAATTTGCCAATATGAAAGTAGTATGACGCTACTGGAACACCTAGAACTTTGAAAAATTGTAAAGATATTGAGGAAAAACTCTAGTGAGGTGAATCTAGGTGGAAAAGTTCTATATTCCGATGGAAGCTGAGGCAAAGCCATTATTAATCGGTGGATTCAGTGGGATAATTATTTTGACTCTTATTTGTATTATATTTCTTTGGTGGAGAAATAAGAGATTCTCATATGCTTGGTTCATTGGACAAGTAGTTTTATTGGTTTTTGGATTTAAATCTGTACTCAGGATATTTGATCTAACGGTATCCAGAGCAATGCTCTCAGAAGAGATATCATTAATCGTAGGTAGTTCTGCACTCCTTTGGGCGGTTAGCATGGTTTGTATGCTTATTGGAATTTGGCAATTAAATAGTAATGAGAAGAATCGGAAGGAATAAGCCTCAATTTAACAACAAAGCTATGGACCTATCTAGACTTCGGGAATACGCGGAACGTTAGTACGCCAAGTAAGTTCGGTTTGTCTAGCAAGGTGAAAGTCCTTGTGGGGTAAGGTCTAGCCAACCACCCATATCGAGTGTTGCGCCGAAACGGGAGACCACTAGGTGAAGTGTACACAGA
>Ga0074193_1001527_pt1 | contig 27186 bp, 24 predicted proteins | sample EPASupsiteHSE605_FD_64523 | JGI IMG/M metagenome (GOLD analysis project Ga0074193, IMG submission 64523) | Bioremediated contaminated groundwater from EPA Superfund site, New Mexico - Sample HSE6-05 | ecosystem: Environmental > Aquatic > Deep subsurface > Groundwater > Contaminated ... | reverse complement strand
GGCGCAACGATCCGCCGCCGCAGAGAGTGCCTTGCCTGCCAGAAGAGGTTCACCACCTATGAGATAATGGAGCGCCTGCCGCTCGTCGTCGTCAAGCGCGACGGCAGCCGTCAGACCTTCGACAAGATCAAGATTATGAACGGTATGCTCAGAGCCTGCGAGAAACGTCCCGTTTCGCTTCAGGCGCTCGAGAAAATCGCGGATGACATTGAACAGGAACTGCAGAATTCACTTGAGCGCGAAGTCACTACGAGTGAAATCGGCGAAATGGTCATGTCGAAGCTCAAGCATGTGGACGAGGTCGCCTATGTGCGTTTTGCCTCCGTATACCGCCAGTTCAAGGACGTCAACACCTTCTTTGACGAGCTGCAGAAGCTCATAGATAAAAAGAACTAGAGCAGTGAGCCTAAACCTACGCGCTCTTTGTTAACGATGTCGTTGAGCTTTTCTATAAGCGCGCCGAAGGACGCTTCGGGTACGGTATCCTCGCTTTCGATTTCGGACAAAAGCCCGAAGTAGGCGTCCGTAACGAGGTCAATCTCGCTGTGGCGCAGCATTATGTGAGAATACGATTCCCAGCCGAGCCAGCTTTCCATCGAGCTTTGGACGCGGGCGGCGGAGCCTTCGGGGTCGCCGCTGCGGTAGAGCTCGCCCGCTTCTTCGATTTCTTCGGCGAGAGTCATAGTTTTGTTTTCGATATGCCGGACGTTCATTAAGGACAGCGCCAGCAGAGCAAGTAGAATGGCGATGGCAACAAATTCACGTTTCATTTTTCGTCCTCCGCTTTTGCGAAATACACCTGTCCGGCATCGTTTACCGACATGAAATAAACATCCTTCAAATCACTGACATTTCTCGCGCTTAGCTCGTTTCGCAGCCAGTTTTCGTCCTTTCCGCAAAGGAGGAGATTTTGCGGCACCAGCTTTCCGTTGTTGACAATTATGGCGGGATAACCGCCGTCACTTGTTATTACGCACATCTGCCCCGCAGTAACTGGACGCTCGGACGGAAAGAGAACTATGTTCAGTCTTCCGTCCGTTTCCAATATTGCGTATTTTATCAGGCTGATGTCCAGAACGCTCTGTCCGCGCAGCTCCTCCGCAAGCTCGTCGAGCGAAACGCGATTTTTCTTCATCTGTTTCTGGTCGATGACGCCGTTAACGATGAGGAAGCACGGCTTTCCGCAGAGAAATTCCTTTGCGCGGTTGCTTTTTACGATGATGCCGGAAATGATCAGCTCGCAGCACAGCAGAATGATGATCGGAAGGACTCCGTTCATGAGCGGTATGCCGATGTCCTGCAGAGGATGCGCGGCAATATCGGAGATGAGAACGGTTATAACAAGCTCCGAAAGCTCAAGCTCGCCGAGCTGGCGCTTTCCCATCAGACGCATCGCGAAAACCAGCGAGACATATATTATAAGAGTACGGAAAAAAACTATCCCCAAACTATCACCCCCGCTTATTAGGTTTTCCAAAGGGGGGTGGAAATATTATTTGATTTAACTTTTCCTATACCCGGGAGGTGAACCCTTTGAAATTTGCAAAAATGCAGGGCTGCGGGAACGACTACGTTTACGTTAACTGCTTTGAAGAGGAGGTTTCGGACAGACCGGAGCTTTCACGCGTCGTCTCAAACCGCAATTTCGGCATCGGCAGCGACGGGCTTATCTGCATATGTCCGTCGGATACGGCTGATTTCAAGATGGATATGTATAACGCGGACGGCAGCTCCGCCCAGATGTGCGGCAACGGCATACGCTGTATCGGAAAATATGTGTTCGAAAAGGGCATGACCGATAAAAAAACGATTACTGTCGAAACCCTAGCGGGAATAAAAACGCTGGAGCTTAACGTTGAGGACGGCGTCGTTAAAACCGTCTGCGTCGACATGGGCTCGCCCGAGCTTCGTCCGCAGTTCATACCTATTGCGGAACACGGCAAGGATTTTATAGACCGCTCCGTCATCGTCGGCAGCGAAGAATATTTTGTGACGGCCCTTTCCGTCGGAAACCCGCACGCCGTCGTTTTCGTCAAAGACGTAGACGCGCTAGACCTCAAGACGCTGGGACCAAAGTTTGAAAACCATCCGCTTTTTCCCGAGCGTGTGAATACCGAATTCGTGCAGGTGATTGATAGGAACACACTGAAAATGCGTGTCTGGGAACGCGGCAGCGGAGAGACGCTGGCCTGCGGAACAGGCTCGACGGCGACGCTTGTCGCCTCTGCGCTGAACGGTCATACGGGAAATTCGGCGACGATACGCCTTCTCGGCGGCGAGCTTTTTATTGAATGGGACAGGGAAAAAAACAAGCTGTATATGACAGGCCCCGCGGTGCTGGTTTTTGACGGGGAGCTGTACATCTGAAACTGAGGAGCATTTTCATGGTCAAAGTAAACGAAAATTTCTCAAAACTTCCCGGCAGCTATCTTTTTGCCGAGATTGCAAGGAGAGTTGCGGAGTACGCTGCCGAGAATCCTGAAAATAAACTCATTAAGCTTGGCATAGGCGATGTAACAAAGCCTTTAAGCCCGGCCGTTATATCCGCAATGCACAGGGCGGTCGACGATATGGCAGACGCGGGGACCTTCATGGGCTACGGTCCGTATGAAGGTTATGGATTTCTGCGGGAAGCGATAGTCCGGCACGATTACGCGCCTTTCGGCACCTCAATCAGGGCGGATGAGATATTTGTCTCCGACGGCGCAAAAAGCGACTGCGGAAATATCGGCGACATTTTTTCCGTGGACAGCACGGTAGCCGTGTGCGACCCCGTATATCCCGTCTATGTGGACGCGAACGCAATGTCGGGCAGAGCCGGAGACTGGGACGGCAAGCGGTGGACGAATATTGTTTATCTGCCCTGCAACGAGAAAAACGGCTTCATGCCGGAACTGCCCGTGAGGACGCCGGATATCATTTATCTATGCTTCCCGAACAATCCTACCGGAGCCGTGGCAACCAAGGAGCAGCTTAAAATCTGGGTGGATTACGCCTGCAGAAATGACGCAGTCATCCTGTACGACGCGGCCTATAAGGAATACATCGCAGACCCGGGTATACCGCGCACGATTTACGAGATCAGCGGAGCCGAGGAGTGCGCAATCGAATTTTGCAGCTTTTCCAAGACTGCGGGCTTTACGGGTACGCGCTGCGGCTATACGGTTTTACCCAGAGCTCTGAAGCGCGGAGGCGAAAGCCTTTACGATATCTGGATGCGCCGCCAGTCGACTAAATTCAACGGCACATCTTATATTGTTCAGCGCGGAGCGGAGGCTGTTTTTTCCGAGCAGGGAGAAAGAGAATTCCGCGAGATTATCGCTTATTATATGAATAACGCGCGAGTCATAAGGAAAGGGCTGGAGGCGGCCGGACTCACCGTTTACGGCGGAATCAATTCTCCGTATGTCTGGGCGAAAACTCCGGACGGCATTCCCTCCTGGGATTTCTTCGACAGACTTCTCCGCGAGGCCAATGTGGTTACAACTCCCGGAGCGGGCTTCGGACCCGAGGGCGAGGGCTTCATCCGTCTGACCGGCTTCGGTGACGCCGAGGCGACAAAAAGGGCGGTTGAGCGCGTTATCGGAGTTTTATAAGTAAATTTTAATCTGCGCCGTTATGTTGAATAGCGGTATGGGAGCGCCCCCTGCACGGACGCTTTCAGAAATGAAATCAGTGCGCTCCGGCGCACAGGAGGTAAATATGTGCGGAATAGTTGGATATACAGGTCCCAGGCAGGCGGTTCCGATACTTCTGGACGGTCTTCAGAGGCTTGAATACAGAGGCTATGATTCTGCCGGCATCGCAATAAATGACGGTGAAAAAATCAATGTTGTAAAAACAATGGGCAGACTCGCGGTACTCCGCGAAAAGTGCGGCGACGGCAGCTGCGCTCCCGGCAGCACCGGTATCGGTCACACGCGCTGGGCTACACACGGCAAACCTTCGGATGTGAATTCACATCCTCACGTCAGTGAAAACGGACGCATTGCCATAGTCCATAACGGCATAATCGAAAATTTCGCTCCGCTTAAGGAGATGCTGATGAAGCGCGGCAGGGTCTTCAAATCAGAGACCGACACCGAGGTAGCGGCACAGCTCATTGATTATTACTACAAGGGCGACATACTTGAAGCTGTCGCAAGAGCGGTTCGCGAGCTTGAGGGCAGCTATGCTCTCGGCATCGTCTGCTCGGACGACCCGGATACGCTTGTCGCCGTTAAAAGTCATGCGCCGCTGATTGTTGCCTACGGCGAGGGTGAAAACTATTTCGCCTCCGACGTTCTTGCGGTCGTAAGCCATACGAAGACGGTTTCCTATCTCGACAACGACGAAATCGCTGTTGTACGCCGCGAAGGAATCAAGTTCTACACCCCGTTCCTTGACGAAATACAAAAGGAAAAATTCACCGTCGACTGGGATGTTTCCGCCGCCGACAAGGGCGGTTACGAGCATTATATGTTCAAGGAAATAATGGAGCAGCCCGACGCTGTCAGCCGTACCATCGAGCCTTTTATCAAGAACGGAAAAGCAGACCTTTCGGATGTGCTTGAAAGGGACTACATAAAGGGTCTTGAAAGAATATTCATCGTTGCCTGCGGCTCGTCCTACCATGTTGGAGTAATCGCAAAATACAACATCGAAAAGCTCGCGCGCGTCCCTGTAGAGGTCGTGCTGGCCTCCGAATTCCGCTACTGTGACCCAATAGTAAACGGGAAAACCCTTGTCATCTGCATAAGCCAGTCGGGCGAGACGGCAGATACGCTGGAAGCACAGTGCGAGGCAAAGCGTCTGGGAGCGAAGACTCTCGCGATAGTTAACGTCGAGGGCAGCTCCATAGCCAAAGGCGCGGACAAAGTCATCTACACGAAAGCGGGTCCCGAAATTGCGGTTGCAACCACCAAGGCCTACAGCACTCAGCTTGCCATAACGGTGCTCATCGCGCTTTACATCGCGGATAGCCGGGGGGCTGTTTCTAAGACAGAATATGACAGCGTGCTTACGCAGCTTGAAGCCGTACCCGAACTGATGAGAAAAATGCTTGCCGACCAGGCCGGCATCCAGTATCTTGCCTATCAGCATTTCAACAACGAAGATTTGTTTTTTATCGGAAGGAACATCGATTACGCGCTCTCGCTTGAAGGTTCTCTGAAGCTCAAAGAGATTTCTTATATACACTCAGAGGCGTACGCGGCGGGCGAACTCAAGCACGGAACGATTTCTCTGGTTGTTGAGGATACGCTGGTCATCGCCGTAGCCACTTACGGAAGGCTTGTTGAAAAGACACTCTCAAACGCGCTTGAGGTCAAGGCGCGCGGCGCCCACGTTATGGGTATTACAACCGAGGGGTTAAGAGAAAAGCTCGCCTCCGCAATCGACGAAATAATCACGATACCCGATACGCACGAGGTGCTGCTGCCCTCGCTTGCGGTTTTACCGCTTCAGCTTTTCGCCTATTACATCGCGCTGTACCGCGGCTGTGACATCGACAAGCCCCGAAACCTTGCAAAGAGCGTTACGGTCGAATAGAGAAAACAAAAAATGCTCAGCTTTACTTAAGTGAAGCTGAGCATTTTAGTTATTGGCGGGCTGTCATTCCCCGAATTGTAAAGTGAGTCCGGCACGTTCTCCGGTACTTGAAATCTCGGTATAGCTCACAGTGTCGTTTTCCCATTTCTCGACCACGTATGGTCCGTATTTATTGTTCGATTGGAGCACGCTGACCGAAGTTCTGCTTGCTACGGCGTATATCAGTATTGCAATATCTCCGGTGCTTTCGTCGTCCGTCGAAAGGGCAAAAAACCTGCCGTCGGAGCTCCACACGGGCGGCGAGATTGAAACCGTCGTTATATCCTCAGCCAGAACTTCAAGCGTTCCTGCGTCAATAAGGGTGCTTGTTATGGTTCCCGGACCCATGTGCCCGACGTTTACAAGAAAATGCCTGCTGTCGGGCGCCCAGGAAAAGCCGTCCGTCGTGGGGTCCGCCGCGGAGACAAGCTCCGCGTCCGCGCTGCCGACCTTCCAGACGAAAATGCTTCCGCTGCCGTTTTCATCCCGGATGAAAACAACCGCGGCGCCGTCCGGCGACCATGCGACGTCGATGACGCTGTCTCCGGCGCCGTCGAGCGATTTCTGAATGTCGTCCTTTGTGATTGAAGGTGTCGGCGTCGGTACGGCGCTCTCCGAGGGCGAGGGGGATAGCGAGACTTCCGGCGAGGGTTCGGTCTTACCGAAAAGGGAACAGCCTGCGAATACTCCTGTTATAAGTGCGGCTGCCGTCGCGGCGAACAGCGCTCTTTTAGTTATTAAATTCATATCTGTCTCCTTATCGCGTATAACGCGCTATTCAATACAGTATCGCCGATACGCAATATAATATAGCACTAATCTGACTTCTTTCAAGCCCATAATGCAAAAAAATCACAGGTACCGGTTTGTGAGCGGTTTACATAATATATATCGCGGCAAAATAAAATGAGAGAAAGAACTTCCTTGCCTTAGACGGCCGCATATGTTAAAATGTTTCAGAAACATATTATTCCGCGGAAGAATCCCGGTAGCCGCGCATACAGTTATTCAATGCCGGCAGCGCTTCGCGGCGGGTTGACGGACAGGGAGGGAGCTCTATGTTATTTCGAAAGATACTCGGTGCGCTTGTTCTGCTTCTTCTCATAACGCTGCTTGCGGCGCTTGTCATCGGCAGACAGTTCGCGCCTGAAGTGCTGCCCGAACCGTCACTTTCGCCGTCACCGGCAGCTTCGGAAACGCCCTCGCCGTCACCGGCTCCGACAGCTACGGCAGAGCCTTCGACTGATCCTTACGCGGACAGGCCGGACGTCGATATAAGCTCCTGGGAATATACGGTCGCGAATAAGGAAACCCCTCTTTCGGCGGATTTTACGCCGGAGCTTACGATGGTTGCAGACGGGCAGTACTTTGATTCGCGCGCGGCCGACGCCCTCAATGATTTTATTACCGCCGCGAAAGCGGAAGGACTTACGGTTTACATAACATCTTCATATAGGAGCTACGATACACAGGAATACCTCTTTAACAAAAAGGTGAGCGAATATATTACGTCCGAAGGCAGCCAGGAGGCGGCAATCGAAAAGGCGAAAACTATAGTAGCTTATCCCGGAACGAGCGAGCACCAGCTCGGGCTGTCCTGCGATATTGTGGATAAGTACTATGAATACATGGACGAAACCCTCGAGAATACGCCGCTTTCTATATGGATGGCGGCAAACTGCGCCGATTACGGCTTTATCCTGCGGTACCCGAGAAACAAAACGGATATAACGGGCGTAATGTATGAGCCATGGCATTTCCGCTATGTCGGAAAAGAGGCCGCGGCCTATATTACGGAAAAGGGTTTGACGCTCGAGGAATTTGTTTCGCTTTATAAATAAGAAAATGCCGGGAAGATTTTACTCCCGGCATTTTCTGCTTTTCCGGACAGAAAAGAGCCTGATTTTTGTGACATGGCTCAGCCGCCAGATGCTGAGGGAGAAATTGAAAATCTCCTCGAAGAAAATTATCCCTATATATCCGTTAAGCGCAAAGCGCGGCAGCAGAGTGTAGACGAGGATGACGCCGCAAAACGCTTCGGTTATGTTGAAACCCATTGACCACAGATGTTCGCCCAGACCTTTAAGACAGCCGTCGGTCACGATGTCCATGTACATCACGGGTACGATTATCGAGAATATCCGCAGATAGTATCCCGCATCCTCGCTTTTGTAAACTGCTTTACCAAGCGTTTCCGAGAGAATAAAAAGCATGAGTCCGATGAAAAGCGAGAAGCCGAGCGACTTTCGCAGCAGGGAAGAAACAATCCGTGAAATCTGCTCCTTTTTGCCCGATACCTGCGCGGCAGTAAGCTCAGGAACAATGAGCTCCGCAAGCGCCGTAATTATACAGGACGGAAAAAAGATTAGCGGGAACACCATGCCCTGTATCGTACCGTAGCCCGCCAGGGCTCCGTTGGCGGTATAGCCAGCTTTTTTCAGCCCTCGCGGTACGAGGAGCTGTTCAAGCGTCGAAAGCGAGCTTCGGGCGTAGGCCGAGAGGGCGAGCGGTACGGCGAGGCCGAGCATCCGCCCGGGAAGACGGGGGGAGGGCTCCGCTTTTTTTCCGTGCTTTCTGCGGTCGGACAGAAAGACGGCGAGCATGAGAAGAAAGGAAAAGACCTCCGCTGATGTGCTCCCCGCGCTTACCGCGGCGCAGCTTTTTTCAAGATCACCCGCAGGCGCGAAATCCAGAAATATAAATACCAGCCCGATACGGATGAGCTGTTCAGTGACCTGTACTGTTGCCGCTTTGAAAATGCGTCCGCTTGCGGTGAAATAGCCGTACATGACCGAGGAAAGAGAAATGAACGGCAGGCTGAGGGAGAGTATTCGCAGCGATAAAACCGTCCTCGCGTCGCCGACCCACAGAAAGCCGATGGGTTCCGCACACAGGTATAAAATGAGCGCCGAAGCAGCCCCAAAAAACAGGCTGTAGGCAAGGCAGAGACGCATGGCTTTTCCTACGCCGCCGGCTCTTTTCAGCCCCAGCTCCTCCGAGATAAGACGGGTCGAGGCAAAACGTATACCCGAGATTGCGACTGTTGCCGCAAGAAAACCGACAGAACCGACAAGTCCGTAAAGTCCGACCCCCGCCGCGCCGATACGGGAAACAAGCCATACCTGAAAAACGAGCGCAATGCACCTCATGGCTAGCGAGGAGCCGGTTAAAATCGCTGTGTCCCGCATGAGTTTCTTCTTTGCCACAGATAGCTTGCCCCCTTAACCGTATATGAGAATATATGCGGCAAAGGGGGCAATTTAACTGTTTTATTTTCTTGTATAACGCCGAAACCGTGCCTAGTTCAGAATACCGCCGCTATTTTCAAAAAGCTCGGTTATCCGTATACGCAGCTTCTCGTTTTCGGGCGCCGTCAGCTCGGGGTCTTTTTTAAGCAGCGCCTGAGCCGCCTCCTGAGCCTCGGACAGCACCCGCAAATCCATGCCGAGATCGGCAATGTGCATTTCAGGCAGACCGTGCTGACGCGAGCCGAAGAAATCGCCGGGACCGCGGAGCTTGAGGTCCTCTTCGGAAATTTTGAAACCGTCGTTTGTTTGCTCCATGACCTTGAGACGCGATTTTGAAATCTCGCTGTCGGAATCCGAGAACATCACACAGTAGCTTTTATGCTTTCCTCGCCCGACGCGTCCGCGAATCTGGTGAAGCTGACTAAGGCCGAAGCGCTCCGCATTTTCAACCACCATGAGAGAGGCGTTGGGAACATCGACGCCGACCTCGATGACGGTGGTCGAAACGAGGATGTCGATTTCGCCGTCGACAAAGGACTGCATGGTTTTGTCCTTTTCGACGGGCTTCATTTTCCCGTGGATACAGCCGATGCGCAGGTCGGGAAAGACCTTTTCCCTCAGCTCCGCCGCATATTCCGTTGCATTTTTAAGCTCCTGAGGACGCTCCTCATTTTCGTCTATCGCAGGGCACACGACAAAGACCTGCCGGCCCTCCGAGACCTGCTTGCGCATGAAGCCGTTAATCCGTTCACGCATATCCTCGCCGACTGCAAAGGTATCCACCTTATGCCTGCCGGGCGGTAGCTCGTCTATCACCGAAACGTTCAGATCGCCGTAGATGATGAGCGCCAGCGTTCTCGGAATCGGCGTTGCGGACATGACGAGCGTATGCGGGCTTTCGCCCTTTGCTATGAGCGCGGCGCGCTGATTGACGCCGAAACGGTGCTGTTCGTCCGTTATAACGAGCGCGAGCTTCGAAAACTCGATATTGTCGCTTATGAGCGCGTGCGTACCAACAACGAGACCGGCTTCCCCGTCCTTAATGAGCAAAGCTGTTTCGCGCTTCTGTTTGGCGGTCATGGAACCCGTCAGCCTTACGACCCTGATGCCGAGCGGCGAGAGCAGCTCCGAAAAGGTCTGAAAATGCTGATTTGCGAGAATCTCCGTCGGCGCCATGAAGGCGCTTTGAAGCCCGCCCTCGTGAGCGCACCAGATACACGCCGCCGCGACCACGGTTTTGCCGCTGCCGACGTCGCCCTGAATTAAACGGTTCATCGCTGTACCGCTGCTCATGTCCCTTGCGCACTCCGCTATCGCACGCTTCTGTGCGTTTGTGAGCAGGAAAGGCAGCGCGGAATAAAACCTTTCGAGCCTCGGCGTCGAAACGACGACGCCGCTTTCCTTCCCGCGTGAGCTTTTCATTTTTGATAAGGCACAGGATAAAACAAATAACTCCTCGAATATCAGCCGTCTGCGTGAAAGCTCCAAAGCGCCGTAATCGGCAGGAAAATGGATGTTCTCATAGGCGAAGGGAGGCTTGCAGAGCTGTTCCTTTTCCGCAACGGAAACAGGCAGAGCGTCCGGCAAATCGTTAGAGCACTCGTAAAGACCGCGCCTTATTGCGGAAATGAGCATTTTTTGCGAGATGCCGGAGGTCAGACGGTAAACGGGGACTATGCGCCCCGTCACGGAGGACGGAGCGTCCTCGGCCTCGAACAGCGGGTTAATCATGGTGCGGCGTGCGCCCTCAAGGGTCACCTTTCCGAAAAAAACATAAGACTGTCCCTTTTTGAGCTGCTCGCGGACATAACTCTGATTGAAATATGTAAGATCGGCTGTGCCGCTGTCGTCCGCGATGCGGAGCTTCACAAGCTCCATTCCGCGCCGTACACGGGTAAGCGCCGGTTCGGTTGCAACAATGGCACGGACACAGGAGGGCACGCCCGCCTGCAGAGCCGCGATGGGAACGGTTTTGGTTCTGTCCTCGTAAGTGCGCGGGAAATAGCAGATCAGGTCCCGCAGAGTACGGACGCCGAGCTTTGAAAGCGCATTGGCGCGCTGCTGGCCTATTCCCTTGAGATATCTAATATCGCTTGTTAGCTCTGCCACAAAAGCCCCTCCGTTCCGTGCTTTTTATGAGGAATTGCCGCTTTTTCCGGATATTTTGATTATAATACCACAGTAAGGCGAAATTTGCAAAAAATTAGCAGAAAAGAAGGGCTGAACGCTGTAAATAACGTGAAAAAGGTATCCGCGCCCTATGCTGAATATGTAACAAAAAGCACTTGCATATCCGGTGTACCGGTGGTAAAATAACACTCACAGTGTTATGCGGGTGTAGTTCAATGGCAGAACACCAGCTTCCCAAGCTGGATACGTGGGTTCGATTCCCATCACCCGCTCCATACAAATGAGCCCAAAAATGCAGAAGCTTTTTATATAAGGGGCTCTTTACAATCGAATGATCGGTACAATGTTATAGGGTTATAGACCAATCGATTTTTAATAAAGGTCTCGCGTGATCCAAGGCGTTCCCGTGAGGCTTAAGAACAGGGCTGAGACTCCAAAATGTTAGAATCAATTATCGACAAATATAACCTCAGAAGGTATGAACACGCAAAATACATACTGTTTATTCCGCTGTATATGACGATTTTCATGCTCGAGGAAAAATACATAACACATTACTATGTTTCATATATGCCGCTGGATGACCTAATACCTTTCTGTGAGTGGTTTGTTCTTCCCTATTTCATGTGGTATCCGCTGATGATCGGAACCGGTCTTTATTTGTTTTTTAAGGACGCTGAGGGCTTCAAGAACTATATGCTTTTCATAGGCGCGGGCTTTTTACTCATCGTTTTGTTTTACGCAGCCTTTCCCAACGGTCAGAACCTTCGCCCGAGCTCCTTCAGCCGGTCAAATTTTCTAATTGACGTCGTCAAATGGACATATAGCCGCGATACAAATACGAATGTCCTTCCGAGCCTGCACGTTGTAGGAACTATGGGAGCGATGTTCGCTTTACTGGAATGTGAAAAGCTGCGTAAACTGTGGTTTCAGATTTTCAATGTTGTTCTTTCAATAAGCATATGCGTTTCGACTGTCTATATAAAGCAGCATTCCGCGCTGGATGTGGTGACCGGTGTGCCGCTCGCCTTCGTTTACTATTTTGCCATATATAAATGGCTTCCGCATTTTAGAGAAAACAGGGAAGTCAATCAAGAAAAGATGCACGTCATGCATTGACATATTAAACTGCTGACAATAAAGCAGCCGGAGGGAAACCTCCGGCTGTGTTTTTATGAAAAACAAGAATTACTGTTTTTCCATTCTGTTTACCATGTAGCTGTGAGCTTTTGTCTCAAGGCTGTCGTCAAGGGGAGAAAGCTCATAGCCGGGGAAACGGCGCGAAAGCGCGCGCTGCAGGATGTAATCTGCGAATTCCGGATTTTTAGGGAGCATCGGACCATGGCAGTAGGCGCCAAAGACGTTTTTATAGCGTGCGCCCTCTGTTCCGTCCTCGCCGTTATTGCCAAAGCCCTGTATAACCGTGCCGAGAGGGGAGACAGCATTGCCGAGATAGGTCTTTCCGCTGTGATTTTCAAAGCCGACGACAGTTGCCCCGCCGCTTTGCTCGGAACAGCCGAACATATAGTTTCCAATCATGCGCACATCGGAGCCGACGGTATGCAGGTCAAGTGCGCCTATATAGTCGCACTGCGCGCCCGTGTGAGTCAGATAATACTGCCCCATCATCTGATAGCCGCCGCAGATGCAAAGAAAAACCTTCTCATCGTTGACAGCCGCGAGGATTTCTCTGTCCTTGCCGCTGTGCAGGTCTGCAAGCAGGACCTCCTGCTCAAAGTCCTGACCGCCGCCGATGAAAAATAAATCGAAGCGCGTGAAGTCGGCGTTTGCGCCTATGGGCAGGAGGGTCACATCGGCGTCGATTCCGCGCCATTCAAGTCGCTTTTTCATGCAGATGATGTTGCCTGTGTCGCCGTAAAGGTTCAGAACGTCGGGGTAAAGATGGCAGATGTTCAGTTTCATAATACCTGTTTTCCCCCTATTCCCAGAACTCTTTGCCGCCGAAGGCGGAGCTCATTTTTGCGCGCAGATCCATCATCGCCGTATAGGTCGGCATGATGATTACAGGCAGAGACTGCTTGGTCATGGCCCTTATAAGAGCGTCGTAATCATCAAAGACCTTCAGCTTGGCTTCATTGATGCCCGCGTATTTCAGGCGTACGGCCATATCGCCGGAGCGTATTCCGGAAACGTATATTTCGGGGATAAGCTCGTCCATGTCCTCAAGCTTTTCGAAGTTTACATCCCAAATCCACGAAACGTCTTTTCCGTCCGCGGAGTTGTCGTTCAGGCAGCAGACAAAGATCGTTTTCTCCGACAGTCCTGAGAGGTAATTGAGTACCTGATTGCAGCCCGCGGGGTTTTTAACAAGTATGATGCGCGCCGAATGACTGCCCATATCGAATTGCTCCATGCGTCCGAAGCCGCAGGAAAAGCCTGCGATAGCGTCCTTCGTGACGTTTCTGGCAAAGCCGACAGCCTCTGAAACCGCAAGAGCGCCGACGGCGTTATAGATGTTGTAGCCGCCGGGCAGGTTGATTGTTATGACGTCGTCCTCTCCGAACACGCGCACGCGTACCTTCGTTGAGGAGACGCTTGATTTAAGTATGTCCGTGACCGAAATCTGCGGTTCCGGACGCTTATATCCGCAGTCGGGACAATAGAAGCCGCCGAGGTGTCCGAAGGTGCGGTAGCTGTATTCGTATTCGTGCTTGCACTTTATGCAGTACGGGGCGTCCGAAACCTCGGATACGGGGTCCTTGTAGATGGGCACATCGACGCCGTAAAAGATGACTTTATTCGGTATCTGAGAAGCTATCGAGGCCGTCAGCGAGCAGTCCGCGTTGAGGCAGACAACTGCGTTTGGAGAGTTTTTGATACCGATAAGGATGTTCTGAAGCGTCCACGAAACCTCGCCGTAGCGGTCAAGCTGGTCGCGGAACACGTTGGTCACAAGCACGACTGCGGGGTCGATAAGTCGGCAGACCTCTTTCGAGGCTGCCTCGTCGCACTCAATTACCGCGTTTTGCTTTTTCGGTCTGCCCGTCAGAGTCGAGTTTTCGATAAATATGGCGGTGATGCCGTTAATAAGGTTCGCTCCCGAGCGGTTGGCAAAATAAGACGCGCCGTTCCTGACGTAAATTTCCTCGATGATGCGCGAGGAGGTCGTCTTCCCGTTTGTGCCCGTAACGACGATGCAGTTAACGTCCTTCGCAAGATACGAAAGCAGGTCGGGACAGATTCTTATCGCGATTTTACCGGGGATCGCCGTGCCGCCGCGTCCGATGAGCCGCAGTAATTTAATTGTGAGTTTGCAGGCGGTTACCGCCAAAATGACTTTGATTTTCATAGCTACTTATTATACCACTCATATTCCCTGTTTCAACAGAAACCGAAATTATTATGTCAAAGCCGCAGGGATGCGGCTCGTCTATTTTATCATCTCTTTGAATTCGTCCTCGGTGAGTACCGGAATACCAAGACTCTGCGCCTTTGTCAGCTTGGAGCCCGCATCCTCTCCCGCAACGACATAGCTTGTCTTTTTTGAGACGGAGCCGGAGGCTTTGCCACCGAAGCTCTCGATGATTTCGGTCGCCTCGTCGCGTGAAAAGGACGTTAGAGCGCCAGTGAGCACAAAGGTCTTTCCGGCAAAGCGGTCGTCCAGACGGGTTTCCCTGCTCTCGAAGCTGACACCTGCCTGACGCAGAAGCTCAATTTGGTGCTTTGAATGAGGGTCGCTCAGCCACTCGGCAAGGTAATTTGCGGTTATCGGACCGATGTCGGGGATGTTTGTCAGCTCCTCGACAGAGGCACCGCACAGCTCGTCCAGATTTGAGTAGTGCGCGGCGAGGACCTTGGCCGCCTTTTGCCCGACCTGCCTTATACCGAAGGCGCACAGCAGGCGCGCCATGCCGTTTTCCTTACTCTTTTCGATTGCGTTAATAAGGTTTTCGGCGCTTTTTTTACCCATGCGGTCGATTGCCGCAACGCTCTGCGCTTCGATATAATAAAGCTCTGCGGGAGAAGAGATGAGCCTTTCGTTAACGAGCGCTTCCGTGACCGATATGCCAAGACCCTCGATGTCCATCGCGCCACGCGAGGCAAAGTGCGCTATGTTGCGCAGAAGCTGCGCGGGGCATTCGGCATTTGTGCAGCGCGTTGCCGCGGCGTCTTCGTCACGCACGACGGGGGCTCCGCACTCGGGACAGATATTCGGTATCGTAAAAGGGACGGTGCCCTCCGGACGCTTGCTGCGAATGGTTTCCAGTATCTCAGGGATAATCTCTCCGGCCTTTTGAATAATTACGGTATCTCCTATACGGATATCTAATCGGTCAATATTATCCTGATTGTGCAATGTAGCGTTTGTAACAGTCGTTCCGGCAAGGCGGACGGGAGCGACGACCGCTTTCGGCGTAAGCACTCCCGTGCGTCCGACCTGTACGATGATATCCTGCACAACAGTTTCCTTTTTCTCGGGGGGGTACTTATAAGCCGCCGCCCAGCGCGGAGCTTTAGCTGTACTGCCGAGAGTGATGCGGTCTGAAAGCTCGCTTACTTTAATGACCGCGCCGTCAATATCGTAGGGGAGTGTGTCGCGATTTTCTCCGAGCCATTTTACCTGCGCCCGGCACTCATCGGCGCCTTTGCATATCTTGAAGGGTACGACGGGAAAGCCCATCTCGGAAAGTGCGTCAAGCGTTTCCGCGTGGGTCTTGAAGTCTCTGCCCTCGGCAAGCTGAATGTTGAAGATGATGATGTCAAGCCTTCGGCTTGAGCTTACCCTGCTGTCAAGCTGACGGAGGGAGCCTGCCGCGGCGTTTCGCGGGTTGGCAAAAAGCTTTTCTCCGCTTATCTCACGCTCTGTATTCAGCTGCATAAAGGTGTCGCGCGACATATAGACCTCGCCGCGGACGATAAGCCGGTACGGCGCATTTTTAAGCTCTTTAGGCAGACTGCGGATGGTTTTAAGGTTATCTGTAACGTCCTCGCCCGTGACCCCGTCTCCGCGAGTCGCGCCGCGCAGCATTCTGCCGTTAACGTATTCAACAGCGACGGAAAGTCCGTCGATTTTCGGCTCGGTGACATAGACGGGAGAAGCGCCCAGAGCATCGTTAGTTCGGGCGATAAAGCTGTCCAGCTCCTCAAAGGAGAACACATCGTTAAGACTTTCGAGCGGAACGGCGTGGCGCACGGAGGAAAACTGCGGAGAGGCTTTGCCTCCGACCTTCTGCGAGGGAGAGTCGGGGGAATAAAATTCGGGGTGCAGTTCTTCATACTCGATCAGTTTCTGCATCATCGCATCATACTCAAAATCCGAGATTTTTGGTGCGTCACTATTGTAATATGCATCAGAATGCTTTTTAAGTTCTTCTCTGAGCTTTTCGATTTCTGCCCTTGCATCCATAGCGTATCTCCGTTTCTAGGGTGAATTCAGATTAAGATAGGCATTCGGCACATCGCCGACAAGTACGGTTTCCGCAATGAGTACCTCGCTGACGACTTCGGTTGACATAACTTCCCACGGCATAAGCACATCAATCTGTACTCTGACCTCAAGGATAATCTGGTGTTTGACCTGATTTATACCGGAGGACTCCAGCTCGTTTCGAAAATCGGCATAAGAGCTTGTGAGCATGGTAATCTTGACGGGTATTTTCGGCCCTCTGCCGAGAAGCAGATTTGAACCCAGAAGGTTGCCGAGCGGAATTTTCTCATCGAGCATACCGCTGTTTGTGGCGGCAATGACTTCCTGAAGTATCTCGGAGGACAGCGTGTTGATGCGCGCCATATTTGCCGATATCGCTGTGATTCTGCCTTCTCCGTCCTTCTGAAGGCTTACGAAATAATCATAGGTATATTGTCCTTGACTCATTTTTTCGTTAATCTTATCGTTGATGGTGGCGGTTATCATGTCCGTCGCGTCGGAAAGCGCCATCTGACCGGCTATGTTCTTGAGGTAATTTCCCACAAAAGCGACGGCAACAAGGAGCGCCGCAACAACGAAAATCGTGAACGCCGCGGCTTTCTTCTCCGGCGTATTTTTATTTGCGCCGTACCTCCGCCGTATGGGACGCTTTAACGGTGCGCGTCTTCTAATAAATGGCATAAGGATACCCCCTATGCCATTTATATTAGAAGAATAAGCAAAAAAGTCCTAATATGGTTTACATAATAATATTACATGCTTAGAATTTGATCGGCTGCAAGCATGACGCCGAGCTTGCCGGATTCATAGGTGAGACCTCCCTGCATGAAGCCCAAAAACGGCTCGCGCATGGGACCGTCGCAGCTCAGTTCTATGGAGGAGCCCTGTATGAAGGCCCCTGCCGCCATCACGACCTCGTCCTCATAGCCGGGCATTGCCCAGGGGACGGGAGTGACAAAGGAATCGACAGGCGAACCGCTCTGAATACCGCGGCAGAAGCGAAGGAGCTTTTTCGCGCTTCCGAATTCAATCATCTGGATTATATCGTGCCTCGCCTCCGCGGGAGCGGGAGAACTTTTCAAACCCAGGCGTTCCATAAGCCCCGCGCAGAAGGCGGCGGTTTTAAGCGCCTGCGCGACGATGTGTGGAGCCATAAAAAAGCCTTGATAAATAAGGCGGTTATTTCCAAGCGTGCTGCCGCATTCGCCGCCTATACCGGGCGTCGTCATGCGTATCGCGGCGCGCTCGACGAGTTCGGCTGTGCCGGCTATGTAACCGCCGGTCGGGGCAAGCCCGCCGCCGGGGTTTTTGATGAGAGAGCCCGCAATGAGATCGGCTCCGACGTCCGTCGGTTCGCGAAGCTCGGTGAATTCGCCGTAACAGTTGTCGACAAGTATGTTAGCCCGGGGATTGACCTCGCGCACCGCCTGGACTATCTTTTCGATGTCGTCAATTCCGAAAGCACGCCGCAGGGCGTAGCCGCGGGAGCGCTGTATCGTGACTGCTCCGACCTTGAGGTTTGAAGCGGCTTTTTTTATGCCGTCAATATCCGGCTCTCCGCTCGGCAGAAGGTCGACCTGTTCGTAATCGACGCCGTAGAACTTAAGCGAACCGTCGCCGCTGCCCGAAATACCGATGGTGCATTGCAGCGTATCGTAGGGTGTGCCCGTCACGGATAAAAGCGTGTCCCCGGGTTTGCAGACGGCGAAAAGCGCCGTTGCGATGGCGTGTGTACCGTTTACAAAACCGATGCGAACCAAGGCGGCTTCGGCTCCGAAAACGCGGGCGTAAATTTTATCGAGCGTGTCTCTGCCGAGGTCGTTATAGCCGTACCCTGTCGTACTGGCAAAGCAGGCTTCCGACACACGGAACTCTTGAAATGCGGACATGACCTTGAGGGTGCAGGCCTCGGCGACACTGTCAAAGCCCGCGAAAACCTCGCGGAGCCCTTCCTCGGCCTCCGCCGCAAGCTTTCTCACCTCAGGCGAAATTTCTGCCAGACTCATTATATTTGTCCTTTTTAAGTTTATTCGGCAAGTGCTTCGAGCAAAAGCGCGGCAAGGCGCGGCATTTCCTCAAAATCGGAGATTTTAGCTACGCACGCCGGTGAGTGAATGTTGCGCATGGGAGCCGAGATTGCAATCGTATCGACGCCGTTTCCGCTGCGCTGGACAGCGGAAGCGTCCGTTCCGCCTGCAATCATGGTTTTAGTCTGCCACCTGATGCCATTTTTGTCGGCAAGTTCAGTTACTGTCTTATAAAGAGAACGGCTGTAAATTGCGCCCTTGTCCATGAAGGGAATTACAAGCCCTTCTCCGAGGCTGCAGATGCGCTTGCCCTCGGGAACCTCGGGCAAATCGGCGGCCGTTGTGCCTTCGAGAACGATGGCGACATCCGGATTGACACGGGCAGATACGATTTTCGCCCCGCGGGTGCCGACCTCCTCCTGTACCGTGAAGGCAAAGGTGCAGTCGCAGGGAAGCTCGCTTTCAATCAGCTTTATCATTGCGGCGCAGCCGACTCTGTCGTCTATCGCCTTGGCTTTGAGGAAACCCTCGCCGAATTCAAGTACGCTGTCTTCAAATACTCCCGCGTCAGCCAAAGATACAAGCTCTTTTGCCTCATCCTTGGACTTTGCGCCGATATCGATATAAAGCTCGTCCCTTTTCGGAACGGACTTTTCCTCTTCCTTGCTGACATGGTGGTACGCTTTTATGCCTATGACGCCTCGTATCCTGTCTTTGCCGATATATACCTGCTTGCCTATGACGACACGCCTGTCGACACCGCCAAGAAAATCGAAACGAAGATAGCCGTCGTCATCAATGTTAGTTATTATTATACCGACTTCATCCATATGCGCGCAGATAAGTATTTTTCTGCCACAGCGTTTCTTTCCTTTTTTACTGACGATAAGGTTTCCCATATTGTCGGTCACGATTTCGTCTGAATAGGGAAGAACACGTTCAAGGATGTAGTCACGGACCTCATCTTCAGAGCCTGAAGCTCCGCTGAGATAGCAGAGAGTTTTTAATGTATCAAGCATCTATAACTGCCTCCTGTGCAATAAGTGCACGAACTGGTTTCTTGTTATGCTTTGTGGTGCGATAAGTGCACGACTATTTGCTGCGGTCCGGCTTATGAAAGACCGTCCTCTCCGAGCTTCTGCGTAAATTCGGTCAGCAGACGGACAATCGTCTCGGCGTCTGAAATATCCATGGTTTCGACGGGCGAGTGCATGTATCTGATCGGCAGCGATACTATGCCCGTTGTAACACCCTCGCGGCAGACCTGGATGACCCAGCCGTCCGTACCCGAATCGCCGCCCATAATCTCAAGCTGATAGGGAATACCGTTATCCTCGGCGGTCTTGATAAGGGCGTTTGTAATATTGCGGTTCATGTTTGGACCGACGCCGATGGCCGCGCCCTTACACATTTCAAGAACTTCGCTCCTTTTTGAGTCGGGAGTCGAGGCAAAGGTCACATCAAGCGCGACAGCGTAATCGGGATTGATGCCATATGCTCCCGTAACGGCGCCGCGTGTCCCCAGCTCCTCCTGAGTGCTGAAAAGACAATAGACATCCACGTTCAGCTCCTTATCCGCGAGAGCCTCCATGGTCTTGATGATAATCGCAACGCAGGAGCGGTCGTCAAGCGACTTGCCGCACAGAACATTTTCGCAGAGCTCGTCCACACCTCCGGCAAAAACTGCGGGAGTACCGAGGGGAACGCGCTTTTTTGCCTCCTCGTCCGACATACCTATATCAATGAACAGCTTTTTAGCGTCGATAGTTTTGTCCATGTCCTCCTCGGAAAGCGCGTGGGGAGGAAAAGTGTCGATAATTCCGAAGAGCGGCGGCTCGGTCAAAACCTTAATTTCCCTTGCGGGCAGCATGCGCGGGTCTATGCCGCCGATGCTTGAAAAGCGGAGAAAGCCTTTTTCGACGCCGGTCACGATCAGACCAATCTCGTCCATGTGGGCGTCGAGCATGAGCTTTTTCGCGCCCCGTCTGCCGCATTTTTTCACGGCAATAAGATTACCGAGCGCGTCGGTTTTGATTTCGTCGACAAACGGAGCCAGAAGCTCCTTTGCCCGCGCAAAGGCCTTGTCCTCAAAACCGGCAGGCGCGGGCAGTCCGCACAGGTCGATTATCATATCCTTAAGAAGCATTACATTACTCCAATCCCAGAACTATACTGCGGAAGGTGTTGCCGCGTTCAACAAAGTTTTTGAATTTATCAAAGGACGAACAGGCGGGAGAAAGAATCACGACGTCGCCGTCAGAAGCGGCGTCAGAGGCCGAAAGCACAGCCTCCCGGAAGTCGTCGATGACATAGATAGGCAGGGTAAGCCGGTTGTATCCCGGAGTGTTCAAAACGGCGGACTTTATCCTTTCGGCAGTTTCGCCCGTAAGATAAAGGGCCTTGACGCGGGCGACAATCTCGGTTCCGAGGTCGTCGAAGGGTATGTGCTTGTCGTGACCGCCCGCGATAAGTATGGGTTTAACCTTTGTGAAACAGCGCAGTCCCGCAATCGTACGCGTGGGGCTGGACGCAATGGAGTCGTTATAGTATTTGACGCCGCCGCGCTCGCGTACAAGCTCGATGCGGTGGGGAACGCCTGGGAAAGTCCTTGCAACCTTGCGAAAGACGCTGTCCGTGATATAGCCGTCGGTTGCGGCATAGGCCGCCATATAGTTATCGACATTGTGAAGCCCGGGAATGAGGATACCGGCAGCCGGCATGATTTCATGTACCTCGTAGTTTCTTGCCGAATAGACGAGCTCGTCGACAAAGAAGCAGCCGCTCTGCACCGAATGCTCATGGCTGAAATAGCTGATGCTCGAGTTTGCCTCGGAGGCGAACTCAGACGTATAGGCGTCGTCCGCGTTGAGAACAAGACGGTCGCACCCGTCCTGACCTAAATAGATGCTCTTTTTTGCGCTGACATAGTCCTCAAGGTTCGGGTGAACGTCAAGGTGGTTCGGGGAAATGTTCGTGATAACGGCTACGTTAGGTTTGCACTTCATGCTGTGGAGCTGGAAGGAGCTGAGCTCTAAAACGGCGAAATCCTCAGGCTTCATTTCGGAAACCCTGTTCAGAAGCGGAGCGCCGATATTGCCGCCCAGAAATACAGTATGCCCGGATTCTCTCAGCAGGGTTGCAATGAGCGTGGAGGTCGTCGTTTTTCCGTCGCTGCCCGTAATGGCGATGGTCCGGCAGGGACAGACGGCAAAAAAGGCTTCCATTTCGGAGGTGAGGATGCTGCCCGAGTTCGCTGCCGCCTGAAGCTCGGGCGTGAAGGGATGAAGTCCGGGCGTGCGGAAAATAATATCCTCGTGCAGTTTCTCAAGATATTTATCGCCGAGGCGCAGCTTTGCACCGCGCTCTTTAAGGGCGTTTGAGTTTTCAAACTGCTCCTCGCTGCGCTTGTCGCAAACTGTAACGTCAAGCCCGTGCGAAAGAAGCAGCTCCGTAAGCGGGGCATTGCTTACGCCATAACCGACTACGGCTAGGCTTTTCCCCTCGAGTGTGCTGAGATAATTGTCTAAAGTCATGGTTTACGCCACCTTTCAGATTATATATTATACCGCCTTTGCAAACGTATGACAACACATTTTCTGTTTATCGAAAGCGGACGCGCTCTTCCGGATTTTCATTTTGCTTGCAAGCGCTTGTCCTCTGCGTTATAATAAATATAGGAGTTAAGTCCGCCGGGGACGGCAAGCAGAAGCCTGCCGCCCCCGTATATCAAAGCCGATGCCGCGGGGACCGACTATAAAATCTTATGCCGCTGCGAGCGCTTCTGTTACCGCGCCGACGGCTCCCGGGAGTTATGAAAATGACAAAAATCTCACCTTCTATACTTGCAGCCGACTTTTCGGCGCTGATAAATGATGTCAATGACATAAAAAACGCAGGTGCGGATTATCTTCATGTCGACGTTATGGACGGAATTTTCGTACCAAACATCAGCATAGGCGTGCCCGTTGTCAATTCCCTGCGAAAGGCGACGGATATGTTTCTCGACGTGCACCTTATGATTGACAGACCCCACCGCTATGTCAAAGCCTTTTGCGGAGCGGGCGCGGATCTTGTCACCTTTCATCTGGAGGCCGATCAGCCGCAGGACCTTTTTGAAGCGATTAAGGCCGTGAAGGACTGCGGGAAAAAGGTCGGGCTGAGCCTGAAACCCAAAACCCCGTCCGTTACGCTGCTTCCCTATTTACAGCTTCTTGATCTCGTCCTTGTTATGACGGTCGAGCCCGGCTTCGGCGGGCAGTCCTTCATGCACGACCAGCTTCCGAAAATCACGGCAATAAGGCAGATGATAGATAATCTGAACCCCGCCTGCGAGCTTGAGGTCGATGGCGGCATAGACTCCGTAACAGCTAAGCTTGTCAAGGACGCGGGGGCAAACGTGCTTGTCGCGGGAAGCTCAATTTTCGGACAAAAGGACAGAAAGGCTGCCGTCGAGGCGCTCAGGAACGCATAAAGCGGCTTCCTACTGCGACAGATTTCTTTGCGTATTTCGATTATAATCACAAGGAGCCTTGAAAAATGTCATTTTTTCCACCCTCACTGGAAACACTTATAGATAAATTTGCGGCCTTGCCAGGAATCGGTAAAAAAAGCGCCCAGCGCCTTGCGTTCCACGTTCTGTCTCTGCCCGAGGGCGAGGCGGAGAGCTTTGCCGCCGCCATTCTGGAAGCGAAAAAGAGCGTCCACTGCTGTCCCGTTTGCCAGAACCTTACGGATGGGGAGCTTTGCTCCGTCTGCAGCGACGGCAGACGCGACAGGAGCGTAGTCTGCGTTGTTGCGGAGCCGAGAGATGTGCTCTCCTTTGAGCGTAGCCGCGAATATAAGGGACTGTATCATGTACTGCACGGCGTGATGTCGCCCATGAACCACATAGGACCCGACGACCTGAAAATCTCTGAGCTTATCGCCAGAGTTTCGCAGGGCGAAATTCACGAAGTAATTATGGCCACGAATCCCGACACCGAGGGCGATACGACGGCGATGTATATTTCCCGCCTTGTCAAGCCCTTTAATGTAAAAGTGACCCGCCTAGCCTACGGAATTCCTGTCGGGTCGAACCTCGAGTACGCCGATGATGCGACACTCTCTCGCGCTCTCGAGGGCCGGCGAGAAATGTAGAATTGCGAATTCTCTTGCAACAACTACAAAAAGATGCTATAATAATTATATAAAGCCCACAAATGGGCGACTAATTAGAATATAAGTACGAAAGTGCTTTTTATACGGTTACAATTCATTCTGGAAAATTTGGGACGTAGCTGATTATATCCGCGGAGCAGGGCGGATATAATTATACCGGGCGTCCGTGCTTTTTGCGCCCTTTATGACCTGTGATCGGCCAATAATCATTACATAACCCATATCAGAAGGAGAATATTTTATACTATGGCATCAAAACTGAAAATAATTCCGCTCGGAGGTCTGAACGAGATCGGCAAGAACCTCACCGTCTATGAGTACGGTGACGATATTATCATTGTCGACTGCGGACTCGGCTTTCCGGACGAGGAAATGTATGGCGTAGATATCGTCATACCCGATTTCACCTATCTTATACAGAACAAGAGCCGTATCAGAGCGGTTGTCATCACTCACGGACATGAAGACCACATCGGAGGACTGCCATATCTCATGCGTGAGATCGATGCGCCTATCTATACCACCAGGCTGACGGCGGGACTTATCGAGCTGAAGCTCGAGGAACAGGGACTGCTTGAAAAGGTGAAAATGGTAACGCTTGAGGCAGGCGAGCGCTTTAAGGCGGGCTGCTTCAATATCGAGCTTATCCATATCAACCACAGCATCGCGGATTCCGTTTCGCTGGCGATCAAAACACCAATCGGAACTCTCATCCATACCGGCGACTTCAAAATCGACGTTACGCCGATCGAGGGCGGGATGATAGACCTGACCAGATTCGGGGAACTTGGCAAGGAAGGCGTCCTCATGCTCTGCTCCGATTCAACAAATGTTGAAAAACCGGGCTATTCCGAGTCGGAGAGCAAGGTCGGCCCTCACTTTGACAGGCTCTTCAAGGACTGCGACAAGCGGATAATCGTAACGACCTTCGCTTCAAACGTGCACAGACTGCAGCAGATAATAAACACCGCAGCGAAGAATAACCGCAAGGTCGCAATCACCGGGCGCAGCATGGAAAACGTCATGCGCGTCGCGATGGAGCTCGGATACATGGACGTGCCGAAAGATACGCTCATCGATATAAACATGATAAACACCCTGCCCAAGAATAAGCTGGCAATCATCACGACCGGCAGCCAGGGCGAAAACATGTCCGCGCTTTACCGCATGGCCTTTTCCGGTCACAGGCAGGTCGAAATCAGCGCGGGAGACAGGGTCATCATATCCGCTTCGGCGATTCCCGGCAACGAAACAACGATTAGCAGGGTCATAAACGAGCTGTTTATGAAGGGCGCCGAGGTCATCTACGACAGGCTGGAGGAGCTCCACGTTTCCGGCCACGCCTGCAGGGAAGAGCTGAAAATGATGATTGCTCTTACCAAACCGCGCTACTTTTTGCCGCTTCACGGCGAACAGCGTCATCTTCGCACGCACGCCGAACTGGCTAAATGTATGGGAATCGACCCAAAAAACATCGTCATCAGCGACATCGGTAGGATAGTCGAGGTCACTAAAAAAGAAGTCAAACTGGGCGGCACCGTCACCGCTGGCAAAGTGCTCGTGGACGGAACAAGCGTCGGCGACGTCGGCAGCGTTGTTCTGCGCGACAGACGTCATCTGGCTCAGGACGGCATGGTCGTCATTGTTATGACCCTCTCGGCGGAGGATGCGAGCCTCATTTCGGGACCCGATATCGTGACCCGCGGCTTCGTCTATGTCAAGGAGTCCGATGTGCTGATAGACGAGCTCAAGAGAGTGACGATTGAAACGCTTGATTCCTGCGAAAACCAGCATATAACCGACTGGGCGACGATCAAGGCGAAGGTCAAGGCCAACCTTTCCGGCTATCTTTACAAGACGACAAAGCGCAGCCCGATGATTTTGCCCGTAATAATGGAAGTATAACAGAAAACCCTGCGAGAAATCGCAGGGCTTTTTTCTGCCTATTGCGGAAATTTGCTTTTTGAGTTAAACTTACACCATTATTATAATGAGGTCGGCAATTTATGAACATACCTGTTTTCGACGCGCATTGCGACACTATACTCGAGGCAAAAAACAAAAACTGCGGAATAAGGGAGAACAGGCTCCATGTTGATTTGAAGCGAGGCTCCCGCTATACGCCCTACGCGCAGGTTTTCGCGGTTTTTACGAGACCCGCGGCAAGCTGGACAGAGCTTGACTATTCAAAGGACTGGCCGGAGGCGGTGCTGAAAAACATCGGCGCCGAGCTTCTCAACAAGCTGCTTTACGAATTTGAAATAAACGCGGACATGCTGACGCTCTGCAAAAGCGCGTCTGATGTGAAGGCCGCCGCGGAAAGAGGCAAAATCGCCGCTCTTATCGCAATCGAGGGCGCGGAGCTTCTCGGCTGCGAAATATCGGATCTGGAACGCGTCTATGAAAAGGGCGTGCGGCTCATTAACCTTTGCTGGAACTATGACAATCCCCTTTGCGGCGCGGCAAACGGACCGACAAAATCGGGGCTTACAAAGAGAGGCGAGGCGTTTGTCGGGAGAATGCAGGAACTGGGCGTCGCAGTCGACCTTTCTCACGCTTCCGAGCGCACGTTCTGGGACGTTGCAGGGATAACGAAAAGACCCGTTATCGCGGGACACTCGAATGCGAAGGCAGTCTGCGACAATCCGCGCAACCTCACGGATTCGCAGTTCAGAGAAATAGTACGGCTTCGCGGCGTCGCGGGGCTGAACCTCTATCCGGAATTTCTGAAGGCGGGCGGAATAGCGGAAATCGACGACCTTGTCCGCCACGCTGAGCACTTTCTGGAGCTCGGCGGCGAGAAGGCTCTTTGCCTGGGCGGCGACCTTGACGGCATTGACAGTCCTCCGAAGGGCATGACCGGCATCGAAAGCTACGGCGAGGTCTATAACGCCATGCTGCGCCGAAACTACCCCGAGGACCTTGTACGCGACATTTTTTATAATAATCTATTTGAAGCCTTGGAGAGGATGCTGTGAACATTCAGATTTTCGGAAAATCAAAATGCTTCGACACGAAGAAGGCCGAGCGTTATTTCAAGGAGCGCAGAGTGAAATTCCAGAGCATCGACCTTCCGCGCTTCGGAATGAGTCCGCGCGAGCTCGAGAGCGTTATAAACTGCGTCGGGCTTGAGGCGCTGATTGACGAGAAGGCGAAGGACTCTGAGATACTGAAATATCTTGCCTACGACGCGGACAGAATCCAGAAGCTTTTTGAAAATCCTTCGCTTATCAAAACCCCGATAGTCAGAAACGGAAAGAAAGCCACCGTCGGCTTTTGTCCCGAGATCTGGAAGGATTGGGAATAAAAAAACGGACAGCCTTAAGGCTGTCCGTTTTAATTGTATAGACTTTATTCCATGACATAAGGCAGAAGAGCGACCTGACGGGCCCTCTTGATTGCCTCTGTAAGCTCGCGCTGATGTGCAGCGCAGGTTCCGGTGGTGCGGCGGGGCAAAATCTTGCCGCGCTCGGAGAGGAAGCGGCGGAGCTTCGCCGTATCCTTGTAGTCTATATGCTCACTCTTATCGGCGCAAAACTGACAGACCTTCTTGCGCTTGTGATTACCTTTATTCATTCTGTCTCTGCTGTCTCTGTTATCTCTGCTGTCTCTGTTATCAAATGCCAAGGCTTTTTCCTCCTATCTTTGGTGTATTAAATTTGAAACT
>Ga0074193_1001526_pt1 | contig 27199 bp, 28 predicted proteins | sample EPASupsiteHSE605_FD_64523 | JGI IMG/M metagenome (GOLD analysis project Ga0074193, IMG submission 64523) | Bioremediated contaminated groundwater from EPA Superfund site, New Mexico - Sample HSE6-05 | ecosystem: Environmental > Aquatic > Deep subsurface > Groundwater > Contaminated ... | reverse complement strand
AGTGAGGACGTAAAGTATGTGTATCGCGTGTACAAAAAAAACACCGCCCGCCGTACTCGTCAGCAAGGGGTACGGCGGGCTTATACTATTGACTTGAAAGCTGAAATTGAGTATACTGGGCGAAGCAGTTTATTGCACCGCAGATTTCCTGCGGCATAACAAAACGCGCGGTGTCCGACCCGCGGGCGTCTTTGCACCGAAGGGCAGGCGATAGCTTGAATGTTCTTTATCTGATAAACTTTGCCGGCAAAGCCGGTACCGAAAAATATGTTGAGAACCTTATTCGTATCGGCAGGGGCAGGATAAATCCCTTTTTTGCCTATAATATCGAGGGCGAGCTGTCTCAAAAAATGAAAAACGCCTCAGTTCCCTGCCTTCAGCTTGAAATGGGCTGGCGCTCGGCTCTCCCGGCGGCAAAAAAGCTCGCGGCCTTCTGCCGTGAAAACAATGTCGAAGTAATCCACGCCCAGTATCCACGTGAGAATATCATTGCTTTGCTTTCAAAGCGATATTTTGATAAGCCGAAGGTCGTTTTAACGAACCATCTCACTCTTCGGCTCGGCGGACTTTCGGGCGTCATCTGGCGGGCGCTGAACAGGCATTTCACTCCGAAAAACCACCGCATTATCGCCGTCTGCAACGAGGGCCGTGATATAATGATAGAAAACGGCGTTCTGCCGGAGCGCATACGCGTCATCTTCAACGGCATCGAGCCTGCGGGTCCTCCGCTCAGGTCGGACGCTGTAAAAAAAGAGCTGGGCCTTGCGGATAGTTGCTTCGTCATGACGATACTTGCGAGATTTGCGCCCGAAAAGGGTTTCGGCTTTCTTCTGGACTCTCTTGAGAAGCTGAAACAGAAAACGGACAGACCGTTCTGCTGTCTTGTCTGCGGAGACGGCGAACTTTTCGATGAGATAAGCGTCAGAGTTTCGGAAATGGGTCTACAAAACGAATGCCGCCTGCTCGGTTTCCGCAAGGACACCCGCAAAATTTTGCTCGGTTCGGACATTTACCTTTGCACTTCAAGCTGCAACGAGGCGATGAGCTTCGCTATTTTGGAAGCGATGAACGCGGGATTGCCGCTTGTCGTCACGGATGTCGGAGGAAACCGCGACCTTGCCGAAACAGGCATTGTCTGCGGCTTTGTCAGCGCTTACGGGGATACGGATTCCTATTCCTCAAACATCAAGCGGCTTATGGAAGATACCGCATTGAAAGAACATTTCTCGGCGGCGACAGCCGATAAAATCGAAAAGTACTTTGACCTCAACAAGCTGGCGGACGACGTTTTCGCCGCATACAACTGATTCGGCAGAAAGAAGGAAACATAAAATGGTAGATAAAAACGGAAAGCTATTCGGAAAAGTCAATCTGATTGACCTGTTGATTGTTCTCATTATCCTCGCACTTGGCGTCTTTGTAGCCATGAAGGTCGTCAACAAGAGCGACGACAGCGCTGCTCTCACTCAGGTGCGTATCAGCTTCTTCGGGGAGGAAACCCCCGATTATGTGGCAAATGTGATTGAAAAAGGCGCAACGGTCCTTGATTCGAAGGAAAACGTTACTATGGGTACAATCGAGGATTTTGAAATCGGCGCCCCTCTCGGATATGACACAAACGCAAACGGTGAAATCCAGTCCGTTGTAAGAGACGGATATAATTCAGTCTCGATTACCGCAGTCGGCACCGGAGAGCTTACCGAGCACGGCGTCACCATCGACGGCGTTCTCTACGGCGTCGGTCACACTCTGACAATCTATGCCGGAAAGGCAAAGCTCTATCTTAAGGTCAGCGGAATTGAGCCTGCGGCTTAACCCCGAAAAAATCCTATGAAAGCGGGGTGGCTTTGTGCTTTCCTCAAGTATTCTCGGAAAAACCTATAACATCTGGCTGCAAAGCGGCACATTCGCCTTTCTGCAGACGATTTTCGGCGCGTTCAGCCGCGCATTTGCGCAAAGCAAAATCGTCCATTGGTTCGTAAGAGAAAGCCGGATTGAGCCGATTTACGAAAAGTCGCTCTTTGCGCGCATTTTCAAAGCGATTCTTGATTTTATCGTCCGTATAATCGGGTGCATTGTCAAAGCTGTCTCTCATGCGGCGCGAGGCAGCGTTTCCGCGGCTTTTGCAACTAGGTATGTCAAAGGTTCTTTCTTCATCAATTATGAGACCATACTGGGCGGCTTTGTCTGTCTCATGTTCATAATCCCGCACGACTACTGGTCGAACACCTATGCCCTGCTTGCGGCTGTCGCCCTTTTTGCGCTCTATCTCATTATGGTCGGCGCGGGCAAAAGGAAAATGTACTACCTGCACGACATGGGTCTTCCCGTAACGCTTTTCGCGATTGCCTGCGTTGCAAGTCTCGCATTCAGTCTGGACAGGAGCGACAGCTTCCGCATTCTTTTGTTCTATGTTACCGCCCTGCTGCTGCTTTACATCATCTCCGCTGATATTACAACGAAAGAACGCATGATGAAGCTTCTCGGCTTCATCTATATCGCGGTCATCATCACCGCCCTTTACGCCGTATATCAGCGTATCGTAGGCGTTGCCGTCAGCGCGAGCCTTACGGATCTTGAGCTTAACGAGGGCGTTCCCGGCAGAGTTTACGGAACACTCGCCAATCCTAACAACTATGCGGAGTTTCTCGTGATGATGACGCCCGTAGCGGCTGTATTCGCGGCGAATATAAAGCGTGCGTGGATACGTATACCCTTCTGCGCGGGTATCGCGCTTCCCTTCCTCGCGCTACTTATGACCTATTCGCGTTCCTGCTGGATTTCGATGATGCTGGCGTGTGTCGTCTTTGTCTACTACGCAAACAAAAAGCTGATACCGGCGTTTTTCCTTCTTTGCGTTGCGGCAATTCCTTTCCTGCCGAACAGCATAATGGTGCGTCTGTCGACCCTCCTTACCATGCAGGATTCCTCAATGGTTTTCCGCATATATGTCTGGGAGGGTGCCATAAAAATGGTACGGGACTATTTTCTGACCGGCATCGGGCTCGGTCCGAACACCTTTGCGCTTATATATCCCGATTACGCCAATATCAACGCGCTCGTCGGTGTTCCCCACAGCCATATGGTCTATATGGAACTTGTCATCGAGCTCGGGCTTCTGGGCTTTATCTCCTTCATGTGGTTCATGCTCAGGCTTTGGAAAGACAGCACCTATACGCTTCTCAGAACTGCGGATAAAGAAACAAAGCTCGTTCTCATCGCGTGTTTTGCGAGCCTTATCGGAATTGCCTTCGCCTTCGGCGTCGAATATGTCTGGTATTATCCTCGCACCTTCTTCACATACTTCATTCTTGCTGGTATAGCGACGGCGGCAATCAGGATTTCAAGAGGCGGCAAGACAGGCACAGCTATTGACGGAGATTAAAACCATGGAAAATGACAAAATACGCAAACTGGTATGGGCTGGTCTGTTTACGGCCCTGACGACGGTCGCAACAATGATAATCTTTCCCGTTCCCGCCCTGCACGGCTATGTCAACGGCGGAGACGCGATTGTTATCGTCGGCGCCTTTCTGCTCAATCCTCTTTGGGGCGCTTTCGCGGCAGGACTCGGGGCAGCGCTTGCGGACCTTGTTTCGGGGTATTTTATCTATGCACCCGCAACGCTCATCATCAAAGCGCTTATGGCTCTTGCGGCAGGCACGATACTGCGTAATCTGAGAACAAAAAAACAGATTATCCCCGCCGTTTTGGGCAGCGTTACGGCAGAGATCATTATGGTCGCGGGCTATTTTGCCTATGAGCTTGTGATATACGGCTTGGGCGGAGCGGCTGCGGACGTCATTCCGAATTGCATTCAGGGCGTTTTCGGAGCTGTCGCAGGTACCGCCCTGTTCTACGCTCTTTCACGTATCCCCTACGTCAAGAAAAACTTTTAGCCTTATTTAGGAGAATCACATGATTACAGTTGAGAATCTTTCGCTTCAGTTCGGCGGTCAGAAGCTCTTCGACAGAGTCGATCTTCAGTTCACCGCCGGCAACTGCTACGGGATTATAGGCGCAAACGGCGCGGGTAAATCGACTTTTCTCAGAATTCTGTCGGGCGAACTCGACAGCTACGACGGAAATGTCAATATCGACAAGAAGCGCCGTATGTCCGTGCTGAAGCAGAACCAGAATATGTACGACGAGTACAGCGTAATGGACACCGTCATTCTGGGCAACAAGCGTCTTTATGACTGCGGCAAGGAAAAGGACGCTATCTATGACAAGCCCGATTTTTCCGATGAGGACGGCATTCACGCGGCAGAGCTTGAGGAGGAATACTCTGAGCTCGGCGGCTGGGAGGCCGAAAGCGACGCTTCGCGCATTTTGCAGGGTCTGGGCATCACGACCGACCTGCACGACAGCATGATGTCGGAGCTTGAGGGCCGCCAAAAGGTCAAAGTCCTGCTTGCTCAGGCGCTTTTCGGGCATCCGGATATTGTTCTGCTCGACGAGCCGACAAACAACCTTGACCTCGCCTCCGTCGTCTGGCTAGAGGATTTTCTTCTCGACTACGAGGGCACGGTGCTTGTCGTCTCGCATGACCGCTATTTTCTGAACACCGTATGTACGCACATCGTTGACATCGATTACGGCAAAATCAAAATGTACGTCGGCAACTACGATTTCTGGTACGAATCCAGCCAGCTCATGCAGCGGCTGCTCAAAGATCAGAACAAAAAGGCCGACCAGAAAATCGCTGAGCTTCAGGCCTTTATCGCCCGCTTTTCCGCGAACAAATCCAAGTCCCGGCAGGCTACGAGCCGCAGAAAGCTCCTCGATAAGCTGACGGTCGAGGAAATGCCCGCCTCCTCGCGCCGTTACCCGTGGGTCGGCTTCAAGGCCGACCGCGAACCGGGCAAGGACAGACTCTTTGTGACCGACCTCAGCAAGACCGTCGACGGCGTCAAGGTCCTCAACAAGCTAAGCTTCATTGTTGGAAAGGACGACAAAATCGCTCTCATCGGCAAAAATGAAATTGCGATTACAACGCTGTTTAAGATACTCGCAGGCGAGCTTGAGCCCGACGAGGGAGAATTCAAATGGGGTGTCTCCACCACTCAGGCCTACTTCCCCAAGGACAACGGAGCTTATTTCGATAACTGCGATTATGACATTATGGACTGGATGCGCCAATTCTCCGACGACAAGCGCGAAAGCTATCTGCGAACCTTCCTCGGGCGTATGCTCTTTTCCAACGATGACGTTTACAAGAAAGTCAAGGTCCTCTCCGGCGGTGAAAAGGTACGCTGCATGATAAGCAAGATGATGCTTTCCGGCGCGAATGTGCTGATGTTTGACCAGCCGACAAACCACCTTGACCTTGAAAGCATCGCGGCTCTCAATAACGGCATGGATGCATTTGAGTACAACATTATCTTCTCCAGCCACGACCATCAGCTTACGCAGACCGTCGCCAACCGCATAATCGAGCTGACGGAGGACGGCTGTATCGACAAGCTTTGCAGCTACGACGAGTATATGCACATCATGGACAGAAAGGACTAATCATTTCTCCGGCAGGTATATGCTCAAAAAAGCTCAACAGATTAACAAAAAAAGGACTTCTCGAAATGAGAAGTCCTTTTTTCGTAAAGTACAGCGCTCCAAGTATTATAAGCACCTTTGCTGGTCTTTTGGCGGTTTCGAAAGTAAACTACTTATGTCCAAAAAACAGTTCAAAGACTTGCATATAACTGTTTCAGTGCTTGTGCTGAAACCGAAGACAAACCTGATTAGGCCTGTTCCTCTCTCATCTTTGCGAAGCACTCGCTGCAGTAGACAGGTCTGTCGGATTTGGGCTCGAAAGGAACTTTTGCTTCCTTGCCGCAAGCGGCACAGGTCGCTGTGTAGTACTCGCGGGGACCGCGGGCTACGTTCTTTCTTGAGTCACGGCAAGACTTGCAGCGCTGGGGCTCGTTCTGGAAGCCGCGCTCTGCATAAAACTCCTGCTCACCTGCGGTGAACACGAAATTCTGTCCGCATTCCTTACATACTAATGTTTTGTCCTCGAACATTTTGAATCCTCTCTTTGAAAAAGACTTGCCCTTTGGGGCATTTATTGCGAACAGCCCTTGCTGTTATCGCTGAGGTAAAGGTTTTGCGCGAGCTTACGCCTGATCCGCTGTACGGCATTATCGACGGACTTCTCCGTTTTCCCGCAGATTTCTGCGATTTCGGAATATGAAAGACCGCCCAGATAAAGATTCAAAATCTCAACTTCGAATTTTGATAAACACCGCGAATAGGTTTTTATTATCTCGTCGGCGCCTTCCCTTCCGAGAACCTGCTCCTCGGGAGTGCGCCTATAGGCTTCACCGTAAGATACCGCGCTGGACTTGCTTTCATCTGAGAGGACATCATCAAACGACACCCTGTCGTTAAGCGGTTCGTGCTTTTTGCGCGAGGCACTTTTAATTGCCGAGTAAATCCGACGCTTGACACAGACCTCGGCATATGTTTTGAAAGTAGTGTTCATGGATAAATCGAATTCTCTTATTGCGGAAAGTAATCCGAGCATCCCTTCCTGGATGAGATCCTCGCCGTCGCCACCGACCAAAAAGAACGGTCTGGAACAAATCTTGACCAAACGAGTATAGCGCAAAGCAAGCTGATCTTCGGCGATTCTGTCGCCTGCCTCCGCCATGCCCAGCAGCTCGTTATCATTGAGATTAGAATAATTTTCCATAATACCAGTCCGAACATCCCTATACGTTTGCGATTATAGTATAATATTTACAAAAAGTCAAGCAATTTCCTTTTACAAATTTACATTTTCATGTTTTTTTGCAGTACTCTGATAAATTCGGAAAGTTTTTGAGCGACTGCTTCGGAAGTGTTTTTATCTGCCGCTTCGACCATAACCCTGATAAGCGCTTCCGTTCCCGAAGGTCTGACAAGTATCCTTCCGGTGTTTCCAAGCGCGTTCTGCTCGTCCTCAATCATTTTTCGGAGGCTTTCGTCCGACATTATGCTTTCCTTGACCGCGTTTCCGCCCTCAATGGAGATGTTGTGCAGTACTTGCGGATAGGTCGGAATTTCCGCCGCGAGCTCCGAGAGCTTTTTGCCGCTTCTGCTGATAACGCCGAGAAAACGCAGCGCCGCAAGCTGCCCGTCCCCCGTTGTCGCGTAATCGAGGAATATCATGTGTCCCGACTGCTCTCCGCCGAGATTGAAGCCGTTTTCAAGCATCATTTCCAGAACGTTCCTGTCCCCGACAGCGGCGCAGCGAAGGTCAATGCCGTTTTTAGCGCAGTATTCGTGAAAACCGAGGTTCGACATCACAGTCGCGACGATTGCGTTCTTTTTCAGCTTTCCCTCGGCAATCATCGCCTTGCCGCAGATTGCCATTATCTTGTCGCCGTCAACCAGCTTTCCGTTTTCGTCAACGGCGAGGCAGCGGTCGGCGTCCCCGTCAAAAGCCAGCCCGAGATCGTAGCCGCCTGCGACGACCATGCGTCCGAGACTTTCGATATGCGTCGAGCCGCAGTTAGCGTTGATATTGCAGCCGTCTGGATGATCCTTAATAAGCTCGAGTTCCAGCGAAAATCTGCCGAAAATATCGTTGACTGTTCTTGTGGCCGCGCCGTTGGAGCAGTCGATCATGACCTTGAGCCTTCCGATTTTTCCCTCGGCAACCGAAACGATGTGTTCGATGTAGCGGTCAGCACACTCGCGTCCCCGCGGCAAAACGCGGCCTATATCGCCATTCTGCTTTTCCGGTAGCGGCTCTTCCCCGTCGATGAGCTCCTCAATTTTAATCTCAAGGTCATCGCTGAGTTTGAAGCCTTTTCCGTTGAAAACTTTGATTCCGTTGTGCTCGTAGGGGTTATGCGATGCGGAAATGACGATTCCCGCGTCTGCTCCGCAGTCAGTCGTAATAAAGGCGACTGCCGGCGTCGGTATCACTCCCAGCGGCATAACGTCCGCTCCCGCGGAGCAAAGTCCCGCAGTTATCGCGGCTTCCAGCATATCGCAGGATATGCGGGTATCCTTGCCTATCGTTACAAGCGGTTTTTTGTCTTTATCCAAGCCTTCGGCAAGTACTACCGCCGCCGCCTGCCCGACCTTGAAGGCAAGCGCGGCGTCAAGCCCCTTGTTGACTATTCCGCGTATGCCGTCGGTTCCAAAATATTTGCCCAAGTGGTTTTCCTCCAAAAAGCCTTATTAAATATCAATCTGCTGCTGTCCGAGGTACTCTATGCCCAGATGATCATACGCCTTTTTCGTGATGCAGCGTCCTCTGGGTGTACGGGTAAGAAAGCCCTGCTGGAGCAGATACGGCTCGTAGACGTCCTCCAGCGTGACCGATTCCTCGTTTATCGTTGCGGCAAGCGTTTCAAGCCCCACGGGACCGCCGCCGTAGAATTCAATTATGCTCCTGAGCATACGTCGGTCAAGCGAATCGAGTCCCAGCTTATCGACCTCAAGACGAGTCAGAGCCTCGTCCGCCACCTCAAGATTGATAAAGCCGTCCGCGCGTACCTGTGCGAAATCCCTTACGCGGCGCAGGAGCCTGTTGGCTATACGCGGCGTCCCCCTGCTTCGGAAAGCAATCTCCCTTGCTCCGTCGTCGTCAATTTCGATACCGAGTATATCCGCAGAGCGCCTTACGATCAGCTGCAGCTCCTCCGGTGTGTACAGCTCCAGCCGCATGGTAACGCCGAAACGGTCGCGCAGAGGCGCTGTGAGCTGTCCTGAGCGGGTCGTAGCGCCGATGAGTGTGAACTTCGGCAAATCGAGGCGTATCGAATTCGCGGAGGGACCCTTGCCTATAATAATATCAATGGCATAGTCCTCCATCGCGGGATACAGTATCTCCTCTACGGTGCGGTTGAGCCTGTGTATCTCGTCGACAAAAAGTATGTCGTTTTCCTGAAGGTTTGTAAGCAGAGCGGCAAGGTCGCCCGGCTTTTCGATTGTCGGACCGGAGGTTATGCGCATATTGACGCCCATCTCGTTGGCTATGATGCCCGCCAGCGTCGTTTTGCCGAGACCCGGAGGTCCGTGGAGCAGCACGTGGTCGAGCGGCTCCTTGCGCATTTTGGCTGCCTGTATGAAGATGCTCAGGTTTTCCTTGACCTTCTTCTGCCCGATATACTCCTTCAGAGTATGCGGACGGAGGGAGCCTTCATTCGCATCCTCGGCAAGAATAGAGGTGGAAGTAATGATTCGCTCCTCGTCCTCACCGGTATAGTTAATGCCCACTTCTCACTCCCCCTATTTAATCATCTTTTTCAGCGCCTGTCTGATTATATCCTCAAGCGCCGTGTTTTCAATGTCGATATCCTTCATAACAAAGGAAATTTCGCCGCTCGAATAGCCCAGAACCGCAAGCGCGGAAACAGCGTCGGAGAGCTTCGAGCCACCGACAGGGACGGACGGAACTGCGCCGCCGACCGTAAAGCCGCTCGTTTCCTTGGCGATTTTGTCCTTGAGTTCAAGCAGAATGCGCTGTGCAATCTTCTTACCGACGCCCGGAGCCGCCGTGAGGGTTTTCTCGTCGCCTGAGATGACGGCCATCGCAAGAGCCTCAGGCGTCACCGAAGAAAGCACGGAAAGAGCGGCTTTCGGTCCTACGCCGGATACGTCGATAAGCATCTCAAAGCAGCGTTTCTCCTGCTTGTCATAAAAGCCGAACAGCTCGTATGAATCCTCGCGGATGTACTCATAGGTATAGAGCTTGGCCTTTTCTCCCAGCTGAAGATGTGAAAGGGTGTTGACTGTTACGTTGAGCGCAAAGCCGATGCCCCAGCAATCTATGACCGCGAGATTCGGTTCAATGGCCGCGACTTTACCGCTTATGTGGTAGAACAAGGACTGTCACCCCCGTTTTTAGTTATCAGAGAAGTAGCGCTTCTGGCGTGGCATATCGCAATTGCCAGCGCATCCGCCGCGTCATCGGGCTTCGGCGCGTTTTTCATGCAGAGCAGGCGTTGAACCATGTATATGACCTGCTTTTTTTCGGCCCTGCCGTAGCCGACTACGGCCTGTTTGACCTGAAGCGGCGTATATTCAAAAATCGGTACGCCCGCCTTGCGGCAAGCAAGAAGCAGAACGCCTCTGCCGTGTGCAACGGCGATACCCGTTGTGATGTTTGTGTTGAAAAACAGCTCCTCACAGGCGATCTGGTCGGGCGCAAAGGTTTTGATAAGCTCCGTCGTATCGTCGTAAATGCGGTCAAGGCGGCTTGAGAGGCTCGTATTCGCCGGTGTCGTGATGACCCCGAAGCTAACAAGCGACAGAACGTTTTTATCGCTGTCTATGACCCCGAAGCCGACTGTGGCGATTCCCGGGTCTATGCCTAATATACGCATTTATACCTCCGAACATTGCTCATACTTCAAATCAGTTTATCATAAATTCGCAAACTATTCAATGTATTTTTCGCCCTTACGCCACGACTGAGCCATTTCGCCAAATGCGCGGTAAGCAAAAAAACACCTGCCTGCAGGATTAAGCTGCAGACAGGCGCATTTTAACAGAACTCTGATTATTTTCGTAAGTAATTACGCTCTGGGATGCGCTTTGTTGTAGACATCCTTGAGCTGCTTCTTCACAAGCTGCGAATAAACCTGTGTGGAAGAAATGTCCGCATGCCCGAGCATTTCCTGAATTGAGCGCAAATCCGCGCCGTTTTCAAGGAGGTGCGCCGCGAAGGAATGGCGTAGAGTATGCGGAGTGATAGTCTTTTCAATCTTTGCTTTAACCTGATAGGTCTTGATAATCTTCCAAAAGCCCTGACGTGACATACGCTCGCCGCTGACGTTGACGAAAAGCGACTGCTCGTCTGATACCGCAATCATCTGAGGCCTGATAAATTCCACATATTCGGCAAGAGCGCGTATCGCGGCAGGATAAAGAGGGATTATCCTCTCTTTTTCATGACCGCGGCAGCGGATGATGCCGGCTGAAATATTTATATCGGTAACATTGAGCGCAATAAGCTCGCTGACGCGTATACCTGTGGCATAAAGAAGCTCCAGCATTGCCCTGTCGCGGTAACCCTTTAGGTCTGTGCATTCGGGCTGCTCAAGCAAAAGCTCGACTTCCTTGCCCGTAAGTATTTGCGGAAGTCTCTGCACGGCTTTCTCCGGAACAAGACCGACAGCCGGATTTTCATCCACGACGCCCTGCGAAATCAAAAACTTGTAAAAATTCTTGATGGATGCGATGCTTCTCGAAATCGTGGGAACAGACTTGCCCTGACTTTTCATCCATGCGGTATAACCGCAAAGCTCGTCAGATGTGACTGTTTCATAGTTCTCGTCCGTATGGCTGTCAAGGTAATCTCGAAGCTGTCTGATGTCTCTTAAATAGGAACTGAGGGTATTATCGGATGCTTTTTTGTCGTTTAGAAGATAATTTTCATATTTTTCTAAGCACTGAGCATTATTCACGATAACTCCTCCTTTCGATATTTTATGTCAGCAGTGATACCAGATATGGAATCAACTCTATTTCTGCAAAAGTTCCAGCGGCCAAAAGTGGAAGGCAGATAAGGAACTTTGAATACAGCTTATCCTTTTTTGGCGAGCTGTTTCCGCGCAGAAAATGAAAAATCCGTGTGGAACTCAGAAAGCCTTCAATCGAGATTACGAAAAAGCATGGCAGGGAAAATATCGCCGGAATACCGAGTATTACCGCCGCCATAACTAAGCCTTTTTCCGGATAACAGGATATTATGGTAGCCGCCGTGCAACTAAGTGCATATCCCTTTACACAGCTTAAAACGGGTAGCATGACCAATCCGAAAACAGATGTGCCGAGGAAAAGCGCAACCAAATGAAATCTTGAATAACTGAAGAATAATGTTAGCGTACCGGCTGAATTGATTTCCGAAACATCGGCGCAATCGTTCAGTACGGAGTCGAGTCCGAAGAAGGAACCGAAAAGGCTGCCTGCAAGGCAACCCGCCGAAAAGCTCAATATCAGCAACATAAAATAAACTCTGCCGTCTCTCTGATATGAGAACCCGTGTTTTTCAAGAGAATGCTTTTTTTTGATCATTACCGCACCGCCTCACAAGCTCGCCGGCAGCGCAGGAAATAATAATGCAATTTACATAACACTTCAATGTCGTCAATATAATACAAATTCAATCAGTTATCAAGTCTTTATGTAAAATAATTTGATTTTTGTTAATTATGACGATATATTATGTAAACTGTATTATGTCAACCTGCGTAACCGTACCGTCCCGAATAGCACCAATAGCCTCACTTTCTAGCAATATATAGTAGCAGCATAATTCGATTATTACTATATATAGGTAATCATCTGTAATTTATGTAAACTATGTCTCCATGATTACTATTTGTAATATTTATCTCCGAAGCTTCGATTTTTTCCTTTTTCTGTGCAACTTTAACACACCGCCAAAGCAGCCGCCTGCAACCGCGGCAATAATTATCTTCATTGTGAGCGCGGTTTCACCGCTGTTTTTCTTAAAAAGCACCGTGCATATGAGAATTAAAACCACATAGGCTGCTGAAGATGCAAGACCTGCCGTGACGACTCCCCTGCCCTGCCGACCCGCACAGTAAAGTCCGCTTACGGTCGCTCCCGCAATTACGGTGAGCAGAATAAGCGGGTCTCTGAGCGACGAAGGAACCGTTCCCGTCAGCAACAGTACCGAGCACAAGAACAGCATCGCCATTGTAATTATTATCCCAAGCAAAGCGCCTGCCGCTGAATTTTTAATCAGTCCTTTTTTGTTTATTCCTCTTTCTTTTACGTTAGTCTTTTTCATTGTCTACCCTCCGCAATTCGATTAGGGGCAAAAATTCCCCGCTGAACAAGCCTGTTAAAGCATATTCAGCGGGGAACCGGACAATGACTATTTCAATTATGTGGGCAGGAATATAGAGGGCTTATTTATCCTTGCGTGAGATTGCCCATTTTGCGACCTTTATACGGACTCTGTCCTCACCTGTCTCGATGGTGATGCTGTCGCCCGCGACAGTAACGATTTCACCCTGGATACCGCCGATGGTAACGACTTTATCGCCTGTACCCAAGGAGCTTCTCATTTCTTCAACTTTTTTCTTCTTCTTGCTTTCCGGTCTGATCATGAAGAAATAGAAAACCGCAAAAAGAATGGCTATTGAAAGCACAAACTGAACTGTTCCGCCTGTACTGGTCGTTCCTGTTGTAGTTCCTGTAGCAGTGCAACCGGCAAAGGTTAAGCACATAAGCAATACGGCAGAAATAATTCCGATTATTTTCTTTGTTTTCGAGTTCATTTAGTCGACCTCCTAGATTTGTGGTTTAATTATATATGGCAATGTTTTCATTTGCAAGGATTTTATATCCTTCTACCCAGCTTTTCGGAAAAAACATTTCTGAAATCCGAAAATGTACCGTTATCCAGCTCTAAGCGTATTCTTTCCAAAAGTTTATTATAAAAATACAGATTGTGCATAACTCCGAATCTCAGCCCGAGAATTTCATCCGCTTTGAAAAGGTGCCGGAGATACGCTCTAGAATAGCTGCGGCAGACCGGACAGCCGCACTCTGGGTCAATCGGACCGTCGTCCTCGGCATATTTGGAGTTATTGATGTTGATAATCCCGCTCCAAGTGAAAAAATGACCGTGTCTTCCGTCGCGCGCCGGCATCACGCAGTCAAAAAAATCGATGCCGCGCCAAACGCCTTCTATGATGTTAGAGGGCGTGCCGACGCCCATGAGATAGCGGGGCCTGTCTTTCGGCATATGCTCTTCGATAATCTCAATCGTATCGTACATTTCCTGATGGGTCTCCCCAACCGCAAGTCCGCCGATGGCGTAGCCCGCAAGGTCAAGCTCCGCAATCTGCTTCATGTGCCGCACGCGCAGATCCGCGAAGGTCGCGCCCTGGTTGATGCCGAAAAGCACCTGCCCGGAATTGACCGCCTCCGGCATGGAGTTCAGCCTTTCAAGCTCGGTCCTGCACCGTACAAGCCAACGATATGTCCTCTCGCATGACTTGTCCACATATTCATAGGGTGAAGGTATCTTCACGCACTCGTCGAAGGCCATGGCGACGTCCGAGCCGAGGTTCGACTGAATCCTCATGCTCTCCTCGGGTCCCATGAAAATCTTGCGTCCGTCGACATGTGAATTGAAGCTGACGCCCTCCTCTTTGATTTTTCGAAGCTGCGCAAGCGAAAATATCTGGAAGCCGCCGCTGTCGGTCAGAATCGGTCCGTCCCAGTTCATAAATTTGTGCAGACCTCCGCGGCGGCGTATAAGCTCGTCGCCGGGTCTGACATGGAGGTGGTAAGTGTTGGAAAGCTCAATTTGGCAGCCCAGCTCTTTAAGCTCCGGCGCGGCTATACCGCCCTTGATGGCGCCCTGAGTGCCGACGTTCATAAAAACAGGCGTCTGCACCGTGCCGTGAGGGCAGGTAAATTCGCCTCTGCGGGCGTGTCCTTCGGTTTTTATAACTTTGAACAATATGATTTCTCCTGATTGTTTATGGTTTACTCAATAAACATTGCGTCTCCGAATGAGAAAAAACGGTATCTCTCCTTAACGGCTTCGGCGTAGGCGGCAAGAACGTGCTCTTTTCCCGCAAAGGCCGAAACAAGCATCACGAGCGTACTTTCGGGCAGATGGAAATTCGTCACCAGCGCGTCCATACATTTGAAGCTGTAACCGGGATAGATAAAAATATCCGTGAAGCCCGAGCCCTCGTCAAGCGTTCCGTCTTCCTTTGCAAAGCTCTCGAGCGTGCGGCACGATGTTGTTCCGACACAGACGACACGTCCGCCGTTTTTCTTGGTGTCCGTGACGAGTTCCGCAGTTTCCGGTGGTATGATACAAAACTCGGAGTGCATCTCGTGGTTTTCCACATCTTCGCATTTAACGGGGCGGAAGGTGCCGAGCCCGACATGAAGCGTTACATAGCAGACCTTAACGCCTTTCCGCGCGATTTTATCCAAAAGTTCCTCCGTGAAGTGCAGTCCCGCCGTGGGGGCCGCCGCGGAGCCCGTCTCACGCGAATAAACGGTCTGATAGCGCTCCTGATCCTCAAGCTCGGTCTTTATATACGGCGGCAGAGGCATCTTCCCCAGACGCTCCAGCACCTCCAGAAAAATGCCCTCGTATTCGAATTTCAGCAGCTTGTTGCCGCCCTCGGCGGAATCCGTAACGGTTGCATTCAGTTCGTCCTCGCCGAAAACAAGCTTAGTTCCGGGCTTTGTCTTTCTGCCCGGACGCGTGAGGCACTCCCACACTCCGTCTCCCATATCGCGCAGAAGCACGACCTCGATTGCTCCGCCGGTTTCCCGTCTTCCGATAAGTCTTGCGGGAAGGACGCGCGAATCGTTCAGAACAAGGCAGTCGCCCTCCCGAAGGTAGTCGGGCAGGTCGTAAAAATGCCTGTGGCTCACTTCACCCGTGACCCTGTCCAGATGAAGAAGGCGCGAAGTGTCCCTTCTTTCCAGCGGCGTCTGGGCTATCAGCTCCTCCGGCAGGTAATAGTTAAAATCCGATGTTTTCACTAGCTATGCTCCTTGGGAAATCACAACGTCTGTATAGTAGAAGCCGAGGATTTGACGATAGTTCTTGTTATATACTTTCGCCATCGAATTAGCGCCCCATTGGCTCATTCCAATATTATGGCCCGAGCCTCCGCCCGAAATCGTGTATGTATCAGTCGTGGAATCATAAGTAACCGTAAAATGCATACTGGTATATGAGAACCCGAGCTTCGAAAGGAAGGACATACAGGACGATCTTGTCAGCGTGGCATTTTTACCGTTAATATCCGTCATGGTTACTGAAAATACATTGCCGGACTCGGTATATGTAGCAGTAATGGAAGCAATTGTTGATAAATTGTACGCAGAAAGCTTTGAACTAATATCAGCAGTCGTGAAAGACTTACACCAACTCTTGCAATAGAAATCAATAGCAGCTTCAAACGGGTCAGCCTTACCTTTGCAGTAACCAAGAGGATTTAGAAACACATTCTCGCTGTTTTCACTCGCCCCACCGTTTGCGGCATAGTAAAAAGCGCTGCAAAGCTGTCCTTTATATGTCAGGTACATATTTGCCGTAGCGTCACAGGCCGAGTCCGTAGTCGAATTTGCATAGCGTGTACCTTGATAAACTTGGTCCGAAGCGGTATTAACAATATCAAAACCATACGGGCTGTATTTGTCATAGTTCGCCTGTACATAGTTTCTCGCGGCTATTGCACCTGCCTTTAGAGCCTCAATGGGCCACGAAGCTCCCATCTCGTAAGGAATTACGCCTTTTACATAGTCTTCCACGTTGAGAACGCTTATTACCGTGAGCTTACTGTTCCCATTATACCTGTCAAAAATAAAACTCCCGTAGTATGTATAACCATTATTTGAAAGTTTAGTAATTGCTTTTGAAGTAGTTCTTGGAGTTACTGCAAGGCTTGACGAGGTTCCGCAGTCATACTCAAAAATAATTTTGTTTGTTGTTCCGCTTGTAACAACCGTACATTCACTTGACGCGCTGAAAGCTGTTCCCTGTATCCCACTTGTTGCGACAGCGGCCTGTGCGTCGGCAGCCGATGCATACTGTCCGACAAGGACATAATATGTACCGCTATAATATGCGGGAAAACCTCCGGTATATTGTAATGCCGCATTTTGGGCTTCAGTAAACGACGAATACGACTGCGAAAGCTTTATATGATAGCAATACACGTTGCTGCCGGAAACAGATGTATTCGTGTCGGGAACTATTGTAATTTGTTTATCCGTGACATTTGCCACCTCGACAAATGCTCGTGACGAATCAAAATAGCCAAGTCCGAACCCGCTGCCGTTTGTATTTGTTAGCGTTGAACTTGAAACAGCTGTGTCAAAGGACGAAGTTTTGTAATACAGCCCGATTTTTACTGTGCTGTTCTTGATTGTAACCGTGCCCGAAAGCGGCGCTTCGGGAGTCTCCACGTTATCGCCCGTCGAGGCTTCTCCGCCAATCTGTACAACGCCGTCTCCCGTAATGGCATAAGTTCCGCCCGTGACCGAAACTGTCCCCGTATCGCCTACGGCGTAAGCGGAGCTTATATCTCCCGACAGAACGTTCTGCGAGTCGTTGACGTATATCGAAGAAGCGGCGGACGCCGTTTCTCCGCTGCAGAGCAGCAAGAAAGCCAGCGCAGTCGCAAGCATAAATGACAGAAAAGTATTCAATTTGCGTTTCATATGTACTTCCTTTCGCTAATGTGACAAAAAACCGAACCGCGGGAGAATAATTTTCATAGCGAACATTTATTGACAGTACCCAATCAACTGTGATAGGATTTTGCAAATAAAGTAAACATAACTCCCGCAGAACTTCTCCGCCATTATATTACATCATTCGCCTGTTTATCAAGCATTACGACAAATTTTTGGTTCCGCATCATTCCGGAACCGAGCGAATATATTGTTTTGAGCATCAAAGAAGGAAGGTAATTCCGTATGAAAAAGTATAAAGTCGGTATAGTCGGCGGTACGGGAATGGTCGGTCAGCGCTATGTTCTGCTCATTGCGGAGCACCCCTGGTTCGAGCTTACCGTTATTGCCGCAAGCTCCAGAAGCGCCGGTAAGACCTATGAGGAAGCCGTTGCAGACCGCTGGGCGATGGAGCGTCCCATTCCTGATTGCGCAAAAAAGCTTGTGGTTAAGGACGCCATTTCCGATATGGACGAGATTGTGTCCGCCGTCGATTTCATTTTCTCCGCGGTGGATATGAAAAAGCCCGAAATAGTTGAAATGGAAGAGGCTTACGCAAAGCGCGAATGCCCCGTCGTTTCCAACAACAGCGCAAACCGCTGGACGCCGGACGTTCCGATGGTCATTCCCGAAATCAACCCCGAGCATATAAATATCATCGACAGTCAGCGAAAGCGGCTCGGGACAAAGCACGGTTTCATCGCCGCGAAGTCCAACTGCTCGATTCAGAGCTATGTCCCCGCTCTTCATCCCCTGCGTGAGGAATTCGGTATCAAAGCCGTTCTCGCCTGCACCTATCAGGCAATCTCCGGCGCGGGCAAGACCTTTGAACGCTGGCCCGAAATGGTCGACAACTGCATACCCTATATCGGCGGTGAAGAAGAAAAATCCGAGCGTGAGCCGATGAAAATATGGGGGAAAATCGAAAACGGCGCCATCGTTACCGCAACAAGCCCAGCGATTACCTCTCAGTGTCTGCGCGTCGCCTGTTCTGACGGGCACATGGCCGCAGTTTTCGTGAGCTTCGATAAGAAGCCTTCAAAGGAAGAGATTCTCGAAAGGTGGGCGAGTTTCAGGGGCCGCGCGCAGGAGCTTAACCTTCCCACAGCGCCCAAACAGTTCATCCATTATTTCACCGAGGACAATCGCCCGCAGACGAAGCTGGACCGCGGCCTGGAAAACGGCATGGCAATCTCTGTCGGCCGTCTGCGCGAGGATACGCAGTACGACTATAAATTTGTATGTCTTTCCCACAACACGCTCAGGGGCGCCGCAGGTGGCGCCGTGGAGCTGGCCGAACTACTTTGCGCAGAGGGTTACATCGAAGCAAATCATTAAGGAGGGTTAAAATGAAAACACCTATCTTTACCGGCGCAGGAACAGCAATCGTTACCCCTTTCCGCGGAAATACAATTGACTATGATAAAATGGCAGAACTCATAGATTTGCAGTATAAGGGCGGGATTTCCGCCGTCATCGTCTGCGGTACTACGGGCGAAAACGCCACTCAACCCGTTTCGGAGCACGAAGAGCTCGTCGCTTTCTGCGTTAAAAAGAACGCAGGCCGCATGAAAATCGTCGCAGGCGTCGGATCAAACGATACGATGACGAGCGTGCGTCTTGCCGAGAGCGCAAAGGCTTCCGGAGCAGACGGCATCCTTATGGTCACTCCCTATTACAACAAAACCACCCAGAGAGGACTTGTCCAGCACTTCACAACTGTCGCCGACCGCGTGGATATTCCGATGATTGTTTATAACGTTCCCAGCAGGACCGGCATCGGTGTTGCAGCCGAAACATATAAAATCCTTTCAAAGCATCCGAATATCAACGGCGTAAAGGAAGCCTCCGGCGATTTCAGCCTGTTTTCCCGTATGCGCGCGCTCTGTGAAGACGATCTTTTTGTCTGGAGCGGAAATGACGACAATACCGTGCCGATGATGTCCATGGGCGCGCTCGGCGTAATCTCCGTTGCCTCCAACATCGTTCCCGAAGTCGTAACGAAGCTTTGCAGACTCTGTCTGGATAAGGATTTCGACTCCGCGACAAAGCTTTACTTCAAATATGCCGACCTTTTTGCAAAGCTTTTTATCGAGGTCAACCCCATCCCCGTAAAGACCGCTATGAACCTTCTCGGTATGGATGTCGGAAACCTTCGTCTTCCGCTGGTCGACATGGCTCCCGAAAACCTTGAAAAGCTCAAGATAAGCCTCACCGATTTAGGTCTTAAACTAAAATAAAATATAATAAATAGGGGCGACTTTGTTCGCCCCTTAAGGTTAATCTTAACGCGGCAAGAAAAAACGGAGGTAATTAAATGCCAAAGATTATCATTTCCGGCTGCAACGGCAAAATGGGTCAGACCGTAACCCGTCTCTGTGCCGGAAAAGAAGACGTTACCATTGTTGCGGGCTTCGATATAAACCCTCAAAAACTCTTCTCCTACCCCGTATATGCCGATCCCATGGAATTCGGCGGCGAAGCTGACGTCATCATAGATTTTTCAAATCCGTCAACCCTCGACAGTCTGCTCAGTTATTGCACCAAGCGCAGGCTGCCGTGCGTATTATGCACTACCGGTTATTCTGACGAGCAACTGGTGCAGATATTGCACGCATCCGAAACTATTCCCGTGTTCAGATCGGGCAATATGTCTCTCGGTATCAACCTGCTGACCGCCCTTGTCAAAAAAGCGGCCGCCGTTCTCGGTGACAGCTTTGACGTCGAGATAATTGAAAAGCATCACCGTACAAAAATCGACGCTCCGAGCGGAACGGCGCTTATGCTTGCAGACGCTGCCGCCTCTGCCCTGCACCACGATTCGGACTATGTCTATGACCGCCACAGCGTAAGGCAGAAGCGTTCAAAAAACGAAATTGGGATTTCCTCGGTACGCGGCGGAACCATTGTCGGCGAGCATGAGGTCATTTTCGCGGGAAATGACGAAGTCGTTGAGTTTAAGCATACCGCATACTCGAGGGATGTTTTCGCAAACGGCGCCATTACAGCGGCTGTTTTTCTTGCGCAGCTTAAAACTCCCGGTATGTACGATATGAACGACGCCCTTGCAAGCGTTCTGGACAAGCTGTAAGCATCGTCAGTTATATATTAAGCGCGCAGCTTGGCTGCGCGCTTTTTTGCTAAATTGTTACAACACATTACAATTCTTGACAAAATAAAACGAATTTGATATTCTTCTAATCAGTAAAGAGGGTGATAAAGATCAAACGGCTGATTTCATCTGTTCTGATTCTATGTCTAATTTTCTTCGCCTGCCCCGTTAATTCCTTTGCTGCGTCGGTTTCCGATTTTACTGACGTTGGAAGCGGCGACTGGTTTTATACTGCGGTGAGCTTCGTAACGGGCAACGGTATGTTCAACGGAACGAGCGCGACGACCTTTTCCCCTAACGGCACAATGACGCGCGGAATGTTTGTGACGGTCCTCGGACGATACGGCGGCGCGCCCTCCGTTAGTTCAGGCTGCAGCCTCGGCACCGTAACAAAATCGGACGTCAATATGCGTTCTGATCCGTCGGCAAAAAACACGAGCGTGCTGTATTGCCTTCAGAGCGGAACTGTTGTTGAGGTCGTTAATACCGTTGATGATCTTTCAGATTCCGCTACTAAGTGGTACTACGTCAAATATAACGGCGTTCTGGGCTACATCAGAAGCGATCTTATGGAGGTTAACGAAAGCGGCTTTTCTGACGTTTCCCCCTCGTCATACTACTCCTCATATGTTGAATGGACTTATTCCGCCGGCATCGCCTCCGCAACCGGCGACGATACTTTTTCCCCCGAGCGCGCTGTAACGCGTGAGGAAATATGCTCCATGCTTTATAATTACGCGGCTTACAAGAACTATCAGCTCGACCCGACCATAGCCGCCGTCAGCTTTTCGGACAGTTCCTCAATATCGTCGGGCTGCACGGCTGCCGTATCCTCGCTGCAGCGCACAGGCGTAATCTGCGGCTACGGTGACAGTACTTTCCATCCGCAGGGCAGCGCGACCCGCGCCGAGGTTTCAACGATACTGATGCGCTTTTTAAGCGCCATCAGCTACAAAAAAGCCACCGAGTCCTCTTTCGACGCCTCAGGAAAATATATCTTCGGTACCGAGCTTCCCCAGAAGGCTGCGGTAAGCGCCGATTACTTCACGGGAGCCTGCTTCATCGGACATTCGCTCGTAAATGGAATTCAAAACACTTTCTGCTTGAGCAATACCGACTTTTTTGCAAAAAACAGCGCAACCGCAAAGTATTTTCTCAGTCTGTCCGACTTCACTCTCCCAAGCACCCATGTTGATGAGAGCGGCAATATCGTCAATGATACAGGTACGCTCGAACAGGCTTTGTCGCAAAAGTCCTACAGTAAGGTTTACATAATGCTTGGCATCAACGAAATCGGCTCAACGGACGCCTCACGCCAGTCCTTCTATAACAGCATGAGCAGTATAATAGCGCTCGTAAGAAATACTCAGCCGAATGCGGTCATATACATACTGTCCCTGACTCCGGTATCTCAGAAATGCTCGGAAAGCAGCAAGAGCTTCAATCGTGACAGTATCCTCGACTTCAACACCGTGCTGAAGCAGCTATGTAAGGACAAAAACGCATATTATCTCAATGTTTTTGATTTGCTGTGCGACACAAACGGATTTCTTTCACCAGACGCACATCCGTCAGATTGGGACGGTATCCACCTCGTTTCCTCCGAATACGCGAAGATTAAGGCATATCTTCTCTCGCATACCGTATAATCAAAAATCCTGTTCGGAAAGCCGAACAGGATTTTTGTTATATATTATAAAGTCAATTAACTTCTATTACTTCGGCTCGGAAAGAAGTTCTTTGAAGGAAGTGGCGAGTCCCGCAAGTCCCTGTATTTCCGAGGGAATGATAATCTTGGTCGCGGTTCCGTTTGCCGCAGCCGCAAATGCCTCAAGCGCCTTTATTTTTATGACCGCTTCGGACGGCGCGCTCTCGTTGATGCGGCGAATACCCTCAGCCGTCGCCGTCTGGACTGTCAGTATGGCTTCAGCTTCGCCCTGTGCCTGGAGTATCTGTGTCTGCTTATGCGCATCGGCCCTTAGAATCGCTGCTTCCTTCTCGCCCTCAGCCGACAGGATTGCCGCTGTCTTTTCGCCCTCGGCACGAAGGATTGCTTCTCGGCGCTGGCGTTCCGCCTTCATCTGCTTTTCCATCGCGTCCTGAATTTCACGAGGCGGCAGTATATTTTTCAGCTCAACGCGGTTGACCTTGATGCCCCACGGATCTGTCGCCTCATCGAGGATAACGCGCATCTTCGTGTTTATAACGTCACGGCTGGTAAGAGTCTGATCAAGCTCCAGATCTCCGATAATGTTACGCAAAGTCGTTGCCGAAAGGTTTTCAATAGCGTTAATTGGATTTTCTACTCCGTAAGTGTAGAGCTTCGGGTCGGTTATCTCAAAATATAGGACAGTGTCGATCTGCATCGTAACGTTGTCCTTTGTAATAACGGGCTGAGGGGGAAAATCAAAAACCTGTTCCTTTAGCGAAACCTTTTTTGAAATTGTTTCAATAAACGGAATTTTAAAGTGGAGCCCGACATGCCAGGTCGTGCTGAACGCGCCGAGGCGCTCGATAACAAAGGCCTGCGCCTGGGGAACTATTCTTATATTCCGTATCAGAATTATAAGAGCAACTATTATCAGAAGAAGCGGAACAATATAATCAGTCAGCTGCATACCCAGTATCCTTTCTGCCGCATATGGCGCACGGCGGCCGCTTCACTCAGTATTGTTTTTCGTTAAGTATTTCAGCTGTCTGCGCCGCAGTCAGCGGATTTACTATTACTTTTGCCCCCTGAATTGCCGTAACGAGGGTAAAAGATCCTTCTTTAATAATGTCGCCTGTTTCGCTTCTGGCCATCCATATCCTTCCGCTGACTGAAACTGTTCCCGTGCCCAGGACATTGTCTATCCTCTCAGTTACAGTCGCGACGGTTCCGATAATTTTGTCAGCGTTTGTCGGCTGAATTTTCTTGCTTACAAAACGTCTCGCAAAGGGTCTTGTGAGAAGCAGCGTCGCGATTGAAACCACAACAAAAAGCATTATCTGGAGCCATACGGGCGCATCCAGAAAAGCTACAGCCAGAGCAGCAAGAGCTCCGGCAGCAAACCAAATCGAAGTCAGCCCGGCTGTCGCACCCTCAACAACGAGGAAAATAACGATTAGAACTGCCCACACTACTGTCATGGTATCCATCAGCACTTACCTCCCAAGACTCGCATTTCGATACTTCTGTTCCTATTGTTTATATTATCTCCCTGTTAAGAAATTTGCCTTACCGCACGGTTTGCCTTACGGCAATATCCTCGCGTTTCGGACCTGTTGAAACAAGATTTATAGGGACTTTGATATGCGCTTCGATAAAATCGACATAGTCCTTCAACTGCTTTGGAAGCGCCGCGTAATCCTTGACGCCGCGTACGTCGCATTTCCAGCCCGGCAGAGTCTCGTAAACCGGCTTTGCGCGGTTGAGCTTTGCGGTAACCGGAAACTCCGTTGTAACGGTTCCGTCAATCTCATAACCGACACAGACCTTGATCTCGTCCATGTAGCCAAGAACATCCACCGCCGTGAGCACAGCCTCGGTCGCACCCTGCATACTGCAGCCGTAAGATGTCGCAACTGCGTCGAACCAGCCGACTCTGCGGGGTCTTCCGGTCGTTGCGCCGTATTCGCCGTTGTCCCCTCCGAGACGGCGGAGAATCTCGCACTCCTCGCCGAACAGCTCCGAAACAAAGGCGCCGCCGCCGACTGCGCTCGAATAAGCCTTTGTAACGGCTATGACGCTCTTAATTTCCGTAGGCGGTATGCCCGCGCCTACGGAACCGTAGCCTGCCAGAGTGTTCGAAGACGTCACAAAGGGATAAATACCGAAATCCGTGTCTTTCAGCGTTCCTAGCTGACCTTCAAGCAGGATGTCCTTCCCTTCACGAAGCGCTTTGCGGATAGCTCCGAAAGTGTCTCCGACGAAAGGTTCAACAATTTCGCGCTGCTTTACCATTTCGGTATACAGCTCTTCGGGGTCTAACAAGGGCTTGTGATAAAGATGCTCCAAAAGCGTGTTTTTTATCGCGCAGACGTTTTTAAGACGGTTTTTAAGAAGCTCGTCGTCAAACAGCTCGTTGACCTGAAAACCGATTTTTGCGAACTTATCGGAATAGAAGGGCGCTATGCCTGATTTTGTGGAACCGAAGGCTTTTCCCGCAAGGCGTTCCTCTTCATATGCGTCAAAAAGAATGTGGTAGGGCATAACAACCTGCACGCGCTCGGAAATTATAATCTTCGGTTCCGGCACGCCGCGTTCCCTGAGCGCGTTTATTTCGTCGGAAAAAGAACGGATGTTGAGCGCGACTCCGTTTCCGATGATATTCGTTGTGTGAGGATAGAAAATGCCCGATGGAAGCGAGTGCAATGCGAATTTTCCGTACTTATTGATGATGGTATGTCCGGCATTGGCGCCGCCCTGAAAACGAATGACAATGTCGGACTTTTCGGCAAGCATATCCGTAATCTTGCCTTTCCCTTCGTCACCCCAGTTTGCGCCGACTATAGCCTTAACCATGAATGTCACCTCATTGATTTGAATATGTCTATATTCATATTTTGCGTACCGTTTAATTGTATATTATATTGCATTCTTTTGCAAGGCGAAAATTAAGGCTTTACTTTCATAATTTACTGTTATAGAATGATAGTGCGCCGACAGACTGTTTCTGTCCTGTATACGCAAACAATTTTCGGAACTATGTTTTCCTCAGAAATACAAAAGGTGGTGTTTTTTATGAACAAGCAGACCAAAAAACCCCGCAACGAAGAGATGTATCGCGCTATCCTTACCCTGAAAACAGTTGAAGAATGCATGAGCTTTTTTGATGACCTCTGCACAATCACAGAGCTTCAGGCCATGGAGCAGCGCTACCAGGTCGCCTCTCTGCTTAACAAGGGCTGCATCTACAACGAGATTCTCGACCAGACCGGCGCGTCAAGCGCAACAATAAGCCGCGTAAACCGCAGTCTGCAATACGGTCAGGAAGGCTACGCCTGCGTTTTCAAGCGTCTTTCGGAGCAGGATAATAATAAATAGCGGCTTTGAATCATCTGAATATTTGATTTTTTAACAAAACGGCCATTCGTTTTTGATGGTCGTTTTGTACCATATTATACAGAAAGGGATGGAATAGATGAGCGCCTACGGTCCTCTGGCACCGGTCTATGATAAATTTACAAGCGACATAAGATACGGGGATTTTGCAGATTTCTACGAAAAGGTTTTCAGAGAGCGAAGCAAGGCCGTAAAGACCCTGCTCGACGTCGGCTGCGGAACAGGCACGCTCACGGCAATTATGGCTCAGCGCGGCTATGAGACGGTCGCGGTGGACGCATCCTCCGATATGCTGTGCATCGCGCAGGAAAAGTTCTCGGAGCTCAATAACGTTATCCCTCCCCTCTTTCTGTGCCAGTCGATGACGGAGCTTGACCTTTACGGCACGGTGGACGCCGCGGTCTCCTGCCTTGACGCCGTCAATTACCTTGAGCCGTCCGGGCTTCCGGAGTTTTTCCGGCTTCTGCATCTTTTCATCGAGCCGGACGGCGTCTTAATTTTCGATATAAATTCCCCGGAACACCTTCGCTCCCTCGGAGGCTTCACCTCGGTCGACGAGGACGAGAATAGTCTCTGCCTGTGGCGGGCAGACTTTGACGAGGAAGAAAAGGCCCTCTACTACGGAATGGATATTTTTACGCGCCGCGGAAGGTTCTGGCAGCGTTCCTTCGAAGAACATATCGAATACTGTCACGAACCCAATAAACTCGTCGAGCTTCTTGCGTCCGCGGGCTTCTCTAAAACGGAGATACGCACTGACGGCCCGCAGAATGAGCTGGACAGGATATTCATCGTTGCGGAAAACACTTCCCATTAAGGAAAAGAATAAAATGGATGAAATTATGAGAGCCGTCACGGCAGACGGCTTTGCAAAAATATCGGCAATCAGCGGACGCGGCATCGTCGAGTTTGCAAGGCAGATACACGGTCTCAGCCCCGTTGCGACGGCGGCGCTGGGGCGCACGCTCTGTGCCGCTTCCATGCTCGGCGATCTTTTGAAGGAAAAGGACGCAACCGTGACCGTCCGAGTAAACGGCGGCGGACCTATCGGCAGCGTCATCGCAGTTTCCGACAGCGAGGGAAATGTGCGCGGCTATGTCCAGAACCCGCACCTTGACCTTCCGCTCAAGCGCAGCGGCAAGCTCGACGTCGGCGGCGCCGTCGGCAAAAACGGAACTCTTACGGTGAGCCGCGATCTGGGTCTCAAAGAGCCTTATATTGGCTCCACTGCCCTTGTCAGCGGTGAGATAGCCGAGGATCTGGCTTACTATTTTGTCGAAAGCGAACAGGTTGGTGCGGCCTGCGGTCTCGGCGTCCTTGTAAATACCAATTTGACCGTGAAATGCGCGGGAGGCTTCATTGTCGCACTTTTGCCCGGCGCTCCTCCGGCGCTCATCGAGACTATCGAGAGCAATATTGCGAAGATGGGGCAGGTCACAGATGTTCTGCAAAACGGCTCCGCCGATGACCTTATTAACAGCGTACTTGCAGGCCTCGAGCCCGAGATACTGTCCTGCGCGGGCGTTGAATACCGCTGTTACTGCAGCCATGAGCGCGTTCACGGCGCGCTTGCCAGCATAGGCAGTCAAGCGCTTCTCGAAATTGCGGAAAGCGGTGAAAACGCAGAGGTAAACTGCCATTTCTGCAATAAAGTATATACATTCACTCCCGACGAAATTCGGGCTATTTCGGCACAGTCGGAATAATTTTTATACCTCCTCCGTGAAGGCAAAAAAATGGGAAAATGAACTTGACAATTGCGCGATAATTTAGTATACTGGCAAAGCCGCTTAAGGTTGTGTATTGGGGAGCATAGCTCAGCTGGAAGAGCACATGCCTTACAAGCATGGGGT
>Ga0074193_1001524_pt1 | contig 27212 bp, 25 predicted proteins | sample EPASupsiteHSE605_FD_64523 | JGI IMG/M metagenome (GOLD analysis project Ga0074193, IMG submission 64523) | Bioremediated contaminated groundwater from EPA Superfund site, New Mexico - Sample HSE6-05 | ecosystem: Environmental > Aquatic > Deep subsurface > Groundwater > Contaminated ... | reverse complement strand
GGAAGATCCCGAGGAACGCGAAGACGAGGCCGAGCATGGCCGCGCTGTCCTCGAAGACCACCGTGTAGAGGCTCGGGTCCTTCGACTGTCTGATGAACTGCCACGAGCCCGTACCCCCCTTGGCCTGCATGAACTGCCTGATGGCCACCGAGAAAGACCACCCCTCGACAAGGAGCGAGATGGCGAGAACGACATAGGCCGCTGTGGGATCTCCCAGTTCGGCGCCCGGCGCCACATGGCGAATGTGCGAGATCCCCTCGTACAGGGACATGCCTCCACCGATGCCGAAGATGGAGACGGCCACGATGTGCGTCCAGTAGTAGAGCGACTTGCCGTGGCCGAACGGGTGGATCTCGTCGGCCGGCCGCTGGGCGCGTTTCATGCCCAGCAGCAGGAGGACTCCGTTTCCCGTGTCGACGATCGAGTGGATGCCCTCGGCGATCATGGCGGACGAGCCGGTGATCGCCGCTGCGATGAACTTGATGACCGCGATGGCGAGGTTGGCGATGACGGCCGCGACGACCGCTGTCCGAGAGTCGCCGTGTGTCAATGGACTGCCTCCCCTCCGGTCGCAGCCCCCGCCGGCAATCCTCGAGTTCCAGGTGCAGATGCGAGGGTGATGCTGTCAGAGTATATCCCATCCGAACGAGCGGGCATAACCAGTTTCGGAGCACAGGTATTTATTTTGGCTTCGAGGTCTTCCGGCATCCGAAGGGAGAGTGAGGGCCGCCCGACCGTACGGGTGCGGGTCGGAGGTCCCGGGATTCGACCGGGAACAGCATTGGGAATTTCCCCTTCACGGATCGGCATGCCGAACGAGATTGAGCCCCGCCAGCGACAGTCGGGGAGAGGGGCCGTCGCGTGTCTCCCGGGCCGTCATGCCCGGGCGATCGCCGAGAGCCACGCCAGGGAGCCGTTCGGCCGAATGGTGCTCTCGAAGACTGCGGGGCGGATCCAGTCGATCCGCCACCCCTCGGCGAAGGTCGCCCGGATCTCCTCCTGCGAGATCCTGCGCGGGAGGCTGAACTCCCCGGGCTCGAGGTCGCTGAAGGCGAGCATGATATAGGTCCCGTCCGCTTTCAGGACGTCGGCGAGGCTCCGGACGAACCGCGGGCGATCGGAGTCGGGGAGCGTATGGAAGAGACCCGAGTCGACGACGGTGTCGAAGGTCCTGCCGAGCTCGCAGAGGGAGAGGACGTCCTGTACCAGGAACGTCGCGTCGATCCTCCGCTCCTGGGCCTTTCTCCGGGCGAGGTCGATCGCCCGCGGCGCTGCATCCACGCCCCAGACGACGTGACCCCGGCTCGCGAGGTGCAGGGCGTTCTCCCCGGTCCCGCACCCCACATCCAGTACATCGCCGGCGATCCCCCCCACCTCCTCGAGGGCTGCAATCTCTCTCTGTGCCCTTCCGATGTCCCACGGCGGGGTCATCCGATAGACCTCGTCGAAAAAATCCATGCAGTACTGGTGACGGCTCGACCGAAAAAGGCGCCCTTCGCGTCGGAACTGAAGGGAGCCGTGAAGGCACCGCTGAAGGAACATGGCGTAAAAGCGAGTCCAATTTGCTTCCGTCCGAGTGGATGCGCCCTCTCGGCCGGAGAATCGCTCCGGGAAAAAAATGGGTGTTCGTCAGGTCACGATAAACGTGCCCGTCATCGTCGTCGGGTGGGCGTCGCACCGGAAGAAGTACGTGCCCGGCGTGCTCGGCGCCGTGAAGGTGTAGGTCGTGGTCGCCGGCCCGGTCACGAGCTGCCCCTGGAAGATCGGCGTCGCCGCCGTTGCGTCGGTGTAGACCGCCAGGTTGTGCGGCACGTTCACATCCATGTTGTTGAAGTTGACCGTGACCAGCGCTCCTGCCTGGACGGTGATCGTCGACTGGCTGAACGCCATGTTCTGGGCCGCGAGATCGACCGACGAGTTGAGGGCCGGGGTCGCCGTCACCGTGGCGGTGGGCTCGCCTGTCGGTGTTGCCGTCGCCGTCGGCGTTTCCGTCACGTTGGTCGTGGTCGTCGGGGTGGGGGTGACGGTCGGCGTCGTGCTGACATTCCCGATGGGGGCCAGGCCGGGGGTGTTCGCGTCGACCATCCTCCAGACCTCGCCCGAGTTCTGCGGTGTGATGCCGGGGCCGGCGTTCTGGTTGATCAGGACCAGGACCTCGCCGTCCGTACCCTCGAACATCCCGCGGACGAACGTGTTGAGCCTCCCGTTCGCGTTGTTCGCGACGGTCATCTCGGACGTCGACCACATCGCGTTCTGTTCGGGAGTCAGGCTCGCCGCGTCGTCGGGCAGGGTCGTCGTGTCGAGGCCGGCCGGCGGCGTGGCGACGAGGAGCGTCCCGTCGCCCACGGTGAAGCTGTTGGACCAGGTGCCGAAGACGTAGGACCCCTGCTGCAGGGACGTGAGGTTGCTGCCGCGATATACGACGCCGCCGACGACGGTGTTGCCGACGTCGTGGCCGAGCTCGACGATGGGGCCGATCAGCGGCTGCCCCGCATAACTGGTGATGCTGCAGGTGGTGTTGGCCACCGTGCGGTTCATCGCGGGGTCGAAGCAGTGCGTGCCCTCTCGGATGTTCCAGGGATAGGCGCCGCCGTTGTAGAGGACCAGGACCGACTCGAAGAGGTTCTGGCCGGCCATCGCGATGAACATCCGGTTGCTCCCGCCCGAGTCGAAGGACGCGAACGCCGGGTTGCGGAAGCCGTAGGCGTAGATCTCGGGCGGGATGGATGCGTTCGAGAGGAAGGGGTTGTCCGCCGGGATGCCGTACTGCAGGCCTTCGCTCGTGGTATCCACGTCGATCCGGATCACCTTGCCCAGGAGCGTGGTCAGATCCTGGGCATTGCCGATGCCCGGCGTGTGGCCTAACCCGGTGTCGTCGGCCCGTCCGCCGTCGCCGAGGGTCAGGTAGAGGTAGTTGTCCGTCGGCCCGAAGAGGAGGATCCCGCCGTTGTGGTTCGTCTGAGGCTTGTCGACCTCGAGCAGGATCCGCTCGGTGGTGGTGTCCACGACGTCCGGGCTGGACGGGTTGACCGTGAACTCGGAGAGGCGGTTGGTGCAGTTCCAGCTCGGGTCGGCGCCGGCCCGGAGGGGTGCGCTGTAGAAGGCGTAGACCTTGCCGTTCGATGAGAAGTTCGGGTGGAATGCGATCGAGAGCAGGCCCCGCTCGTCGTACGCCGGCAGGAGGTCCACCATCCGGTCGCGGATGTCCAGGAACGGCTGGTCGATGACCGTCCCGTTCATGAAGAATATGTTCACGTACCCGTTCTGGTCGACCAGGAAGAGCCGGCCGCTGCCGTCCCTGGCGTCCGCGACGAAGAGCGGCGACGTGAAGTTGCCGGCCACGCGCTCCAGCCCGATCGGCACGGCCGGCGCCTGCAGCATCGTCGTGGACTGGTTCCCTGCGATCATGGCGGCCAGGGGCGAGGCCTGGTTCGTCAGGTCGGAGACGTTCATGGGGGGCGTCGGCGTCGGAGTGACATTGCCATCCGATGTGGGTGTCGGGGTAACGTTACCGTCGGATGTCGGTGTCGGAGTTACATTGCCGTCGGATGTCGGCGTCGGAGTGACATTGCCATCCGATGTCGGTGTGGGGGTGACATTGCCCGTTATCGTCGGTGTGGGGGTGACGTTACCCGTGGGTGTCGGGGTCACGGTCGGGCCGCCTGCCAGTTCGAGGGAGAAGTAGTCGAGGTTCTGCGCGTCCCTGAAGAACTGAAGCCGGATGACGTGGCTCCCCGCCGGCAGGGTGACGGTGGCAGTCGCATCTTCGTACACGTCGAACGAAGCCGTGTTGGAGATCTCGACCTGCGCCTCCAGGACTCCGTCGACCCAGACCCAGACCTCTCGCCTGTTCCACGGACTCGAAGCGCGGAAGGTCGCCAGGTAGTCACCGGCCTCCTGGACGTCGACGGAGTAAATCAGCCACTCCGAGGACTTGACGAACGCGACCACGTTGCCGCTTCCGCCGATCTCGATGTCGACGTCGTCCTCGCGGTAGGCACCGCCCTGGTTTCCGGGGGTCCGGTCGTACCAGGCCGAACCCTGGCCGCCCGTGTCGTAGTCCTCGGCCTCGATCCGGCCGGGAACGGCTACGGGCGTCCCCGAGAAGGCCTCGGATAGAATGGCATTGGAGGTCGAAGCGTCTCTGTCGTCTGCCGTGGTGGCGTCACCAGAGCCTCGTGCGACCACGGGCCCCGTATCCCCCACAGAGTCATAGGTCCGGGCCTGTGTCTCGGCGAGGGTGGTCCTCGCGACGGATGGTGCGGCGAGGATAGAGATCAGGATGATGGCCACGACTGCGGCCGCCAGCAGGTATCGATGTATGGGTTTCATGGGATCAGATCCGTCGTTCCGACGCGGCCTGGCGGCAGAGGGGGCCGTGTGGGATGCCCCCAGCCTGGTGAGATATTTATTTAATTGTTTTCATACAATTGCCATATCCAGAATCAGAGTGCAATTGCTCTCCCTCCTGATCTGCGGCACGGCATCCGCGCCCTCGCGAGCGTGGTCCATGGCCTCCATATCCAGAGCGAGCTCCCCAACCCTGCAGCCCACCTTCCCTCCCCGTCGAGAGCCTCGATCTCCCTTCCCCCCGATGTCCCACGGCTGGGTCGCCCGATCGGCATCGTCGAAGGGACCCGTGCCCTGGGGACTTCCACCTCCGAGGAAGGCGCTCTCCCGGCACCGGGCCCCGATCGGTGTCGAGGATCACAATTTGAACTCGGGGACGGAATCGAAGAGATTTCGGTACATCTCGGTGAAGAGCGCGACGTACTCCACGGAGCGTTCGGTCGCGAGGTACAGGGTCCGCCCGCTGTCCTTCGCGCCCGAGAGATAGCCCTTCGAGCAGAGGAACTCGATATACTCCTGACCGGTCCTGGAGTTGAGATCGCACCGGTTGACGACGGCAGTGAACGAACGGGGCGACCTGCAGTACACCAGGATCTCCCAGTAGATCTCGTAGGGGGTGCGCCGTCCCGTCATATTCGACCCGTCCCCATGACGTCCCTCAAACGCTCCTCGCCCCGGACCGTCTCCGCGAGCCGCCGGTCCCATACGCGGGAGAACCGGGAGAAGTAGTACGAGCTGAACAGACTCGTCAGGCCCGCCCCGAGCGCCACGAGGGCCGAGGGGAGGAGTGCGGCGCTTCCGAGCGTCACCGTCCCCTCCGACATGGAGATGGAGGCGGACTCCAGGGCGGAGACGATGCCGAGCGCGAGGAGACAGTATCCTCCGGCCGTGCAGACGCGGATCATGGTCCGGATCGTCCTCCGGTGTTCGCGGTACTGCGCGATCATCCCGACGATGCCGTCGGTGAGCACCTCGTCGGGCACCGGTCGAGCATGCTCCCCGAACTCCCTGCGAATGGCTGCGGCTCCCCGCAGGACTCTGGCGCTGGAGCGGAGCCACGCGAGCCCGAGGCCGAAGGCGACGAGCGCGAGCGCGCCGGCCGCCATCCGGAGCGCGGGTGTGGGCAGAGCCCCAGTCGCGCCGAGCACCGAGGCGGTCACGTACCAGGCTCCGAGGCCCACGGCCAGAGCTCCGAAGACGACGTTCAGCAGGGCCACCCTGAAGAAATTCCCGAGTTCGCCCCGAAAACGCCTCTCGGTTGCATCCGTCATGCTGTCTCTCATCCTCCCAGGGTATCACGATCGTCTGTGATGAACAACCATGAACCTGTGGTACATATGCGGAGTACGGCTGTCGTGGTTTCGGGACCCTGGCCCGTGCTCGTTCAGGTGCGCCCCGTTGCAGCGATTCCATCTTCCCGAGCCGTGTCGGCAATCGGCACTCGCCGTGACAGAGAGAACGGTGTAGGCGGCGGTCTATGCGAGCTCCGGTGGGGCACTTCGCGGTCGCCGATCGCTCAGACGGGGGGCCCACTTCCTGATCGCGCCCCGACGTTCGCCGGCACGGCCGACGCCGCCCGGAGCACGATCCTATCCGTCTGCGAGCCCGGGTCGAACGCCCTATGCCCGGGCCTTCTTCAGGTAGTCGGCGAGCTTCTCGAACGACTCGCGCATGCCCTCCTCGCTCGGCCCCCGCATCTCCTCCGGAATGCCCTCCTCCCGCACGGCCACAGCGGTCCGGCCGTCGCGCTCCTCGAACGTGACCGTCATGACGTTCTCCGCGGGCCAGTCGCCGGGCATCCCGTAGTGCGAGGCCGGCACGACGTTGCCCTCGGCGTCCGCGAATGAATCGGTGAAGGCGAGCCGCTCCGGCTCGACGATCTCGCGGAAGACGCCCGTGCTGAAGAAGTCCTGCCCGTCGGGCGATCGCATGCCCCAGAGGTATCTCCCCCCGATGCGAAGATCGGTCCTGGCGACCGGGGACGTGAACCCGTTCGGCCCCCACCACTGCCTCAGGCGCTCGGGTTCGGTCCACGCCTTCCAGACGAGGTCGCGCGGCGCATCGAAGGTGCGCGTGACGAAGAAGGTCTGCCCGGTCTGCTCTTTCGAAGGTCTCTCTGCATGTGTCTGCTGGCTGGTGTGGTCTGACATGGGATCCTCATGCTCCTACGCCACGGGGAGCCAGATGAATGTTTCCCCAGGGCCTTCACCATTCCTTACTGGTCCCGATCGAGGCCGGCAAGCATTATCCTGCTCGGAAGCCGGCCGCCGGCTCGACCGACGATCTCCGTTGCAGCCGCCAGTCCCCATCCGCCGGCCCGGCGGCCGATCACCATTAACATGGCACGCATTCAAGAGGCTCACAGCATGAAGTGCCTGATCGTCTACGGGTCCTATCACCGCATGAACACGCAGCGGGTGGCGCGAGCCATGGCGGGGGCGATCGGCGCCACCCTCATGACGGCCGACGAGTGCCGGCCGGAGGACCTGGACGGGTACGACCTGGTTGGCTTCGGGTCCGGTATCTACGGGGGCAGGCACCATAGGGACCTCTTCGCCCTGGTCGATGAAATGCCCCCGAAGGAGAGGGAGGTATTCAGCTTCTCGACCTCGGCCGGGCTGAAGGAGGAGCACCACCGCGCTCTCCGGGAAGCTCTCGCCGGCAGGGGCTGTCGCATCGCGGGAGAGTTCCGGTGCCGTGGCGAGTACCGCCTCCTGCGGCTCATCCCCGTGAGCAGGGGGCACCCGGATGAGAAGGACCTGGCCGACGCCCGCGCCTTTGCACGAGGTCTCGTTAGTCGTAGGGCCGAGGCTGGCCAGAACCCGCACTGGAGCGGATAGGGCGAGGTCGACATCACGGCTGTCTATGGGTCGGCCGGCTGGGAATCGCTCTTTCGGCATGCTCAGCAGAACCGCCCCTGGTAACAGACCTGCAACAAGAGCCATCCGAGAGATCGGGGGATTTCTCATGGATTTTCAACCGGATATCAGAATATCCCATGATTCTACTTCCAGCAGATAGTTCGGCAGGTAAAACTGCTGGAAGGGTCATTCGAAAAACGGAACATATTCCGGCAATTTCCAAATGCAGGGAAAATTTTCATCTGGTTGAGTTTCGGTAAAACCCTGAAGATCGCATTATTCCTAAAACGTCATGAACGAACTCGAACGGCTACGACGATGTCGTCGGCCATCGATGGAGTCCAGGGGGCCGTCTCAATCGGCCATCGCGAAGTACGCAGCATTGTCATCTGTTCTCAAGGGTCTTTCCAAAGTACGTATCTCTCACGAGCTTCGCCTTCTCTTCAGCCCACCTCTCCCAGCCGAGTTTCCGGATCAACGCCAGATTATACACCTTGATGTTCTGGGGATTCCCCGCCGGCCGATCGGCATATGGATGCAGGTTGTCGCATGGGAAATCATCGCAATCAGCGCACGATTCGATGCCCCTCGAATCGACGCACGTGAACGTCCTGCACGGACCGTAACCGGATTTCCTGCTTAACGAGCAGACCCCGCTCTCGCTTCGGCAGCCCCGACATGCAGCGTCTTCATACGATACGCCGACGCCGGACATCACCTGCTGCCTGATCTCTTCGCTCTCGTTTGCCAGATAAACAGGGCAGTTGAAGCAATCTATCCCGCATGGCGCTGTCAACTCCCGCAGGTTCGCGTTCTTCTGTTCAGTCATACTATGTGACGGTGTTGAAAACCAAAATATAACTTAAGGTAATTTCAGTATACTGAAGGGAGAACGATGCGAAGAGGGGATATCGAGGAGCGGATAATCCGGATCGAAAAGTCGCTCCGAGAGCTCCAGGCGAGTCAGCGAGAGATGAGCGACACGATCATCACAGCACTCCGCTCGGTTCAGGCAACACTCATTGAAGAGAAGATAGAATCCATGCGTCAGCAGCTGGGTCGAGAGTACCAACGTCTTCTGCTCGATCTCCTCCTCCCCACTGCACAGCGAGAGCTGGCGCGAGTCTGTCCCAATCCCTGCTCGCTGCACGACAGACAGGAGTGTATCGATTTCTTTCACTTACGTCTGAAGGAGTTCGGCGAGCACATGGGTCCTGATGAAGCGGAACGATTCATCGCAGCCCAGGTCGAGCACGACCAGGACATGATCAGCCGCTATCCGGAACATGGTAGGGATCTCTGTCGAGCGTGTTTCCAGGCCTATGTCGGGGAGCGCGATAACCTGATAGATGCCATCAGAGATCTGAACGCGGCCCGCCACGCACTCCTTAGAAGGAACCACGACCTCCTGATCGCCGAGATGCCGGACGAGAAGGTCCTGTCATCGATCATTGAGCCGCTCTCGCATCCTGTACGCTTCGCAATGATCAAGGCTCTCTCCGGAGGGAGCATGTCCTATTCGGAACTGAGTGCACTCACGGGCTTCAAGGGAGGGCATCTCCTCTTCCATGTCGCCCGCCTTGTCGAGGCGGGATTGGTGATGAAATCAGGGACGAGTGGACTCTACACACTCACCGAGAAGGGAATGGGTGTAATGGGCATTATCCGGAGTCTCTATTGTTGTTGAGTCGCCGTCTCGCTCCGAATACAGCAACGATTTCCCGATGGATCGTCAGCACGAGCCCCAATGCGCACCGGCCTCAGGACTCCTTTCTCCCCGGGTTTTCGATCAGCGATGATTCGCATGCCCATCTGTTGCTGCCGCTCCCGATCCTCGGACGCAAACGTCACCGAAGAGCGTGATGCCGGCGAGGGTGCCGCTATGCGGTCTCCCACCGGTCGATCAGATGCCTCCGGCCCTGCTCCGAAACCCGGGCTCCGGCTGATCCGGGGATACCTCCCTACTCAACGGTCTACGAACGATAGCCTCAGACAGACCCCGGTCTCCCGAAGAGGTGCAGCCCGAGCCAGGGCTACCTTCGCGAAGAGCGAGGGGACTATTCGAGGAAAGCTTCCGTTTTCTCCGATGATATTGCCGGGCGAGACATATGGGAATCGTGGGGGAACCATTCCCGCATCCTGTATACGCCGGCCGATGGACCGCTTCAGGCCCGGGTGATCGACGACAACCACGCCCGGGCTCCTTCCGGCCTCGTGCGGACCTCGAACGCCGACTGACGGATCCAATCGATCCGCCACCCCACGGCAAAGGTCGCCCGGATCTACCCGTCGAGGTTCCGGGAGACGGCCGCATCGGGGCCGACGAGCGGCGCCGGCGTACGGGTGGTGCCGGCCTTGCCCGCCGCTTCTCCGCCGGGAGAGGCCATGTCACGCGACCGGCGGTGCAGAGAATCAGGACGGGGACAGAGCCGACAATCCTCCATGTCATCTCTTTAAGATTTGGAGATCTCCTGGGCCCGCGAGAACGGGCCGATCTCCTCCGAGCTGAACCCGGTGACTGCTCCCGACGGGCCCGACGCGAAGGTGAGATACCCGACCTGGTCGTCAGGGTTCGGGAACGAGAGGTACCAGGTGTCGTTCGTGACGTGCATCAGGCTCCCCGGGTAGCGATTCGGGCCGAGCATGATCGTCATGTTCCCAGGGTCCGCCCCCTCGTTCACCTGCAGGGTGCCGTACAGCTCGCTCCTGTACGCTCCCGCGAGGGCGGACGGAGGAATTGCTGCCGCTCGGGCATCCGCGGGCCGTTCGATGCTCTTGATGAGCGAGTTCCACCCTCCCTGCTGGACCTTCTCCCGGGCCTGGAGGTCGACGCCGCTCTTCCCCATATAGCGCTCGAGGAACTCGTCCCGGACCGCCTCGGGGAAGACGGTCAGCTGCTTGTTGGCGATGACCACCAGCCCGGCCTTCTTCCCGGGGACGAGGATCGCGATCGCCCGTATGCCGTCGAGCGCCCCGTTCTTCTCGATGACGCGCTCGTCCAGGAAGTTGTACGAATCACAACCGAGGCCGACCGCCGCGTTCGGATCCCCGAGGGGTCCGCCCGGGCCCGCTACCAGGCTCGCTGCGTGGATCTCTTTCACGCTCTCGGGCGAGAGGACCTGATTCCCGTCGACCGAGCCGTTGTTGAGCATCATCCGCAGCCACTGCGTCATGTCCCGGCCGGTCGAGACGACCTGGCCGGCAGCGGGGAGACTCGCCTCCTCGAGCGGGATGGTATGGACCTCTCCCCCCGTGCCGGCATGGCCGGAGACATGGTTGTCGTCGAGGTACAGGGTCCCCGGATGGGCGCCCGATCGCGTCATCCCGAGGGGCTTGATGATCCGGGCATCGGTCAGGTCCTCCCAGCTCCGGTTGTCCACCCGTGCCGCGGCCTCCCCGGCGATGAAGAAGCCGGCGTTGCTGTAGAGGTACTTCTCCCGGAAGCTCGAGCCCGGCTCCAGGTATCGCATCCGCTCCAGGACTTCGCTGTTGGAGTACCCGAGCCGGCCCAGCAGGTCGCCGTCGTACTGTCGGAGCCCGGTGCGGTGCGCGAGCAGGTCGCGGAGGGTCGCGTGCTCGCCGGCGTATTTGTCCTTCAGCGCGAAGCCCGGGAGATAGGTGACGACCGGGGTGTCCCACTCGAGCTTCCCCTCGTCGACGAGCGTGCCGATGGCGCCGGCGGTGACATACTTGGAGACCGATGCGATCTGGAAACGGGTGTCGGGATCGACCTTCTCCGGCTTTCCGGTCTCCCTGACGCCGAACCCTTTCAGGTACACCACGGAGTCGTTCTCGACGATCCCGACGACGGCGCCCGGCACGCCGTACTCGGTCAGCTGCCGGTCGATGAAATCGTCGAATCCGTCGAGGTTTCCGGTGTGTGTCGCCGGAGATACTGTATCCGTGCAGCCGGCACACATGATCAGACCGGCCACGAGGCAGGCCGCTACGATCAGAAGTGCATGGTGCGGAGCGGGAGTCTCCATATGTGGCGATTGGGCTCCGCTATGAAAAGTATTGCTATCTGCTCGTCCGGGATATTCCCTCCGAGAGATCCGAGAGCGATATCACGGGAGATAGTATCGGGGTCGTGCAGTTCGAGCCTCCGGGATAGGTTCGGCGTTGGCCCCGAGTGCACAGGAGAGGCCGTCCGGGCGATGGTCGAGCGACCGCCGACGGAGGCTCACGCCTTCGTGATCGAGGAGAGCCAGGCACGGGCTCCTTCCGACCTCGTGCGGGCATCGAAGGCCGAGGGCCGGATCCAGTCGACTCGCCACCCCCAGGTGAAGGTCGCCCGGACCTCCTCCTGCGTGACCCTTCGGGGACCGAAGTCTCCCGGCTCGAGCTCGCTGAAGGCGAGCATAAAGTATCTCCCGCCGGGTCTCAGCACGCCGGCGAGGCTCCGTGCGTACCGCGACCGGTCGGGATCGGAGAGGGCGTGGAAGAGGCCGGAGTCGATCACCGTGTCGAAGGTCCTGCCGAGCTCGGGCAGGGAGAGGGCGTCGTGGACCAGGAACGTCGCGGCAATGCCCCGCTCCTTCGCCTTCTCGCGGGCGCGCTCGACCGCGGTCGGGGCTGCGTCCACACCCCAGACCACGTGGCCCCGGCCCGCAAGGTACAGGGCGTTCTCGCCGGTCCCGCACCCGACGTCGAGCACCTCGCCGGCGATCTCTCCCGCCTCCTCGAGGGCGACGAACGGCCCCTGCGGTCGTCCGATCTCCCACGGCGGTCTGCCACGATAGGCCTCCTCGAACAGATCCATGCCGGGGGATGAGTGCGTGCGCGGTGAGATAAGTGTTCCGTGCACCGGACGCGGAGCGACGATCGCCGGCGCCCGGTCTCGAAGAATGGGCGGGCCGAGGTGTGCAAGGGTCGGACGGCGTCTCTCCGCCCGGACGGCTTAATCGGCTCGGGACTACGTGCGTCTCGATCATGACGGGGGCGGTTTTCTCTGAGGCCGCGATCAGATCAGCACGGCGTGACCGGGTTCGTCCTCCCGTCACCGCTCCCCGGTACGGAGGACCTCCGTGGCCGCTTCATTTGATAAGAGTTATCGTGTCGTCGGAACTTACGATGGCCCGATGGCATATGCGCGGAATCACCGATACGCTTGGACCCTGTCCGCCACAGCTCTTCTCCGGCAGAGAGAACGATCGTGAGACGATTTTGGAGTACATCTCGGGTGCGCGAGACCACGGCGAGATCGTACTGATACCGGGCATAGGCGGGCTCGGAAAGAGTTCCCTCCTCGCCCGAGTCGCGTACGAACTGCGGTCGCCAGGAGCCACTTCCGCGGCCGGCTCACGCTCCCTGGTGATCGAAAAGGGGTTCTCCGAGACGATCGGGACGACATTCGCGACGTACGTCCAGATCATCAGGGACCTTCAGGCGATGACCCTGTCGGGAAGGTTCGAGGCGATACTCGCGGACGAGGGCGTGAAGAGAGCGATCTCGCTCCTCTTCGATCTGCTGAACTCGGCGGTCTCGACCATGGCTCCGAAGCCGGTATCGTCGCTCTTCGGCGTGATCACGGACCGGGTCGAGGACAGGATCGGTGCCGGCGCCCTCTCCTCCGACAGCCATTACGACCTGGTGAGGACGGCGTTCGTGGACGTCCTGAAGAAGATCAGCGGAAAACTGCACGACGACGAGAGCCAGGATCGCCGGCTCGTCCTCCTTCTCGACGACGTGCAGCTCACGACCGGGCCCGACTGGGTCCTGTTGAAGGACCTGGTGCGGGAGCTGTACGACCTCCCGTGCATCGTCTTCCTGATCGCATACGAGCGCAGGACGGCCGACCGGCACCGGGAACTGGAAGAGATCATCCGGCGGTTCTACCGGGAGAAGCGGATCGTCGAGCTGGACAGGCTGGAATCGGCGGAGATCGTCGAGTTCGCCCGGCTGCGTTACAATACGGCCATCGACACTGAGGTGGCGAACTACCTGAAGGACAACCTCGGCGAGCCGTTCGTCCTCGTGTCGTGCTTCAACCAGCTGCTGAAGAGGGGTCTCACTCCCGATAGGGAGGGGTTCGCACGCATCATCGACGCCGGTGGCCTCGAAAATCCGGGCCGGGCCTGCTTCCTGGGGAACGAGGACCAGAGGGACCACGCAAACCGGCTCTGCATCCTCAGCTCCCCATTCCCGCTCGACGTCGCCGGTACGCTGGAGGAGACTCCCCCGCTGAAACTCTGGGACCTGAAGGACGCGCTCAGCTCCAGCCCGATCTTCGAGCCCGTCGCCGACGAACACTACGACTTCGTCGCCCCCTGGATCAAGGAGTACTGCCGAAGGGACCTTCCTCGAAGACAGGCCGTCGCACAGCACGGCCTGGCCGCCCGGGGCTTCGAAGCGAGGCTCAAGGATCTTCAGGAGACCCTCGACGATCCACGGGACCGGGAGAGGATGCTCCGGAGGAAGAGCGAGAAGGACCGGGCGGAGCTGCTCCTGGAGTCGCACTACTACGAGGCCCGGGAGTACGGGAGCGCGCTCGACCTCGCGCTCCGGATCTTCGACCGGTATCTCTGGACCTCCAATTTCCGGACCGCGAACTCCCTCGCGGAGCACGCGATACGGTGCGCCGACAAGCTCGGGCGACGCGATGCGCTGGCCGACGCGTTCATCAAGAAAGGGGATCTCCTCCGCCTCACGAACGACACCGCCGGGGCGTACGACTGCTACAGGACGTCCTGGGAGATCTACCGCGAGCTGCCCGACGGCTGGCTCGGGGTGGCGAGGTCGCGGTCGGGGATGGGGGCGATCTGCGGAGGGAACGGCAAGCATGCCGAAGCGCTCGAGATGTACCGTGAAAGCCTCGTGCTGTACCGGGCCCACCACGACCGGGAGAACGAGGCCTATGTCCTCGACGAGATCGGCCACGTCCATGAACGCCAGTACGACTATGGAAGGGCGCTCGACACCCACCTGAAGAGCCTGGCCATCAAGAAGCAGATCCCGAACCTGTACGGGACGGCGTGCACGCTCCTCAATATCGGGGTCGTGCAGCAGTACCTCGGCACCAGGAACAACGACATGGAGAAGTTCGATCTCGCGCGGGAGTACTATCGCCAGAGCTGGATGATGTGCAACCAGATCGCTGACCAGCTCGGGGACGAGAGCCGGGCCGGCGCGGCCCTCTCCGAGCAGGTGGCCGACCTCAGGGCGAAGATCCGTCTCGAATGCGGGATCGCCTGCCGGCCCCGCGATGCGCCGGGTGCCCTGGTACTTCTCGCGGACAGCCTCGCGAGGTACAGGGAGAGCGGCAACCGCCGCGGCGAGGCCAGCGCATATCGCGAGATGGGTACGACCCACTGCCTGCTGCACCGGTTCGACGATGCCCGAGAGTGCTTCGTGTCGAGCCTGGGGATCTTTTTGGAGACCGGCGATCGCCATGGCGTTGAGTCGACGAACCTCGAGATGGAGCGGTGGAAGGCCGATCTCGTCGCCGCATAGCGGTGTCTGTCAGTGACTGCATCGAAAGGTCCGGTGGCGATCCCTCGCCGCTCGACCGCGCCGGTCCGGTGTGGTTGGACCGAGTGACAGCAAACCCCATGCTGACCACCCGCTGTCCTCACTCTTTCAACGTCGGGAGATCTTCCGAATTTTCTCATTCATGACCGGTGTCGGCGGAAAATTCGTTTGATAGCAGGTGTTCCGCTCGGGAGATTGTTGAAATGGTGTGCGGCACTCGTCACCGTGCAGTCCGCATGGATCTCTGTTCGGGGGGACGAAGGGTCGGAACACTCGAAAGGGGGCTGCATGGAGACGCTCCGGGTCTTCAGGGTCGCGACATGGCGGCCTCCGGCCGGGGGACGGGGCGAACGGCGCCCCCTGTCCTGCCGCCATACGCACCCGCCTCGCGACGCCGGCGTCAGTATCGTCGCCGAGAGCACGCTCGGGGTTGCGTAACCATTTGCAGGAGGTCGGCAATTCGCGATCGTCGACCGATCGGCCGGCCTGCGGGACATGCATTAACCGACGGATCGGCCCGTGCCGGGACCGATACGGCACTGTCCCGTCACAGCGCTTCCTTCTCATGGTCGACTCATCCGAGCGGCGGATCGTCTATGTCCTGTGCCTGGTGGTGCTGGCCCTCGGGCTCTTCGCCCTGAGCCGATCCCTTGATCCTCCGGATACGAAGACGATCGGCGTCTCCCTCGGTTTGATCGCGCTCGCGATCGGTACTGCGATTGCGGCCAGCCGCTCCGGGCGGGTCAGCGAGGAGACCGGTGCCGTGTCGGAGAGCGACGGCGAACCCGGTAGCGATTTGTGATAGGATACGTTCGGGGATCGCCCTGAACCGGGGGCACCCGGACGAGCGGGACCTGGCCGACGCCCGCGCCTTAACGGGAGGCTCCCTCACCACGTTGGGCCGGTGGGCCGGCGCCGGCGTCTTTGTCCACTCCTCTCTCGCCCGTCTCTCAGTCCGCACGAGGACTTTCGCCATTCGCTTCCATCAGGGTTCGCACCTGTGCCAATCCCAGCCGGGCTGCGTCGACCGCGCTCTCGGCCGAAGCGGTCGAGTGGATTGTCGGGTAGCTCCTGCTGTCAGAGATCGTTTGTATGCTCCTGTCGACGTTCTTTCTGTCCCCGGGAGGAGACCCCTCCAGTTCGGAGGACAGGATGAACCAACTATGGAACGAAGATATGCATTCCTCGCGGCCGTCGCGCTGGTCGCGCTCGTGCTGATCCCGGGCGCGGCCCTCGCCGCCGGTTCCCTTCACGGGTTCGGCCCGAAGGCGTCCCTGATGGGACACAAGAACCTCTCCCAGGGCGCCCCAGGATGGGCCGGTAACGCGACTGCCCCCCAGTGGAACGTCACCGGTTGCACCGGAGCCGACACCTGTCCGACTAACCAGACCTGTGATCGCGTCCAGAACCGCACGCAGCTCCGTAACGGAAGCTGTCTCGACCCGGCGAACCCGTCCGCCGATGGCAAGCGTTTCGCCCGGCAGGGCCAGGCCCAGCGCGGCCGGTGCAGTTAGACTCTCTTCTCTCTTTTCCACAGGCGGGGAACCGTCCCTCAGGCCGAGGCCCGGTCGCCGGGTTGCATCACGGGATCGTGTAACGACCCAGCTGCCTCGATCGTCGCGAACACCCCTGCGCATTCCGGCGTCAGCCAGTACCGCTGGAATCGTCCGCAGCGCCGGGGTTCGACAAGCGCCTCGTCGATGAGCCGCTGCACCTGCCGGGTGACCGAGGGCCCGGCAACCCCCAGGCGCTCAGCGAGCTCCAGCCGGGAGATCCCAGGCGCTTCACGGATATGGTCGAGCAGGGGGGCGAGACTCGGGTTCCGGTGGAGGTGGAGCACGGCGCGGTGGACCGGTGTGAGCGCCGCCGTATGTGCGAAGAACCGGACCGAGCCGTTTCGAGTCTCCTCGACGATCTTGCCGCTGCAGACGAGCAGGCAGAGGTGGTACCGGAGCGTTTCGCGATGAACGCCCGTGGCCGAGACGCATTCTGCGAGGTCGAGACCGGGGTCGGCCGCGATGGCGGCGTACACCTCCCGGCGCACGGGGTGTTCGAGGACATTGCCGGGCCGGATGCGGCGAAAGCCGAGGAAGAGCAGGAACCGGAAGAGAAAGAGCGGGTCGGGAACCCCGTTCTCAGTCCCGAACGGAACGGGGAGCGACGGCGACTCCTTCCGTGGTCGCCCGGAACCTCCCGTCTCGGGCGCACCCGACCCGGAGGCCGACTGCTCGAGGCCTGTGCGTGCGACGGGCACCTGGGCCGGGCAGGCAGGCTCACCCCGCCGGCCGTTTCCGCGCTGCGGGCCGGGAATGCCCTGGGTCCCGCCGTGACGCCGCCCTCCGGCGGTCCGCGCCGCCGGGGTCTCCTTCACGGATCGGCCTGCGAGCGGCCCCCCGGGGACCTGGGAGACCTCCGGTCCGGGGTGTGAGCTGGAGGCTGTATCGATCAGGCTCGCACCTCCTCTCATCCCGTGTCCGGGCCCTCCACCCTGCCCGGCGGCATCTGCCACCGACGGGACGACACAGAGCAGCAGGACCAGGGTCGCCGCGAAGAGGATGAGGAAGGGTCGACCCGTCATGATGGATGAATGTGATGGACCCGGATACATATCTCTTCTGACCGTGACAGCTACGCCATGCCGTCCGGCATGTCGCCGGATGAGGTGCACGGTCTTCCACACTGCGGTCGCCCCATGTCATACGGCGGACTGCCGCGATGGGCCTCCTCGAACAGATCCATCGTGGCAGGGGGGTTGCCGGCGGGGGGTTGAGACGGTCTCTCCGCAGCGGCGGTCGGCGGAGGCCGAATGCCAGACCGGCAGGTCCGGCGTGGTAGTTCCGAGTGACAGCAGATCCCGTGCTGAAGGTCTGCTGTCACGCCTGCTGTCACATGAAACGAGGCGAATTCATCGAGAAAAAGAAGTACTGGTAGAGAATTGAGGAGATCCGTACAGGTAGTGACAGCAGGTGCCGGTTCAGAGAGCCGCTGCGGGCCATGGTGCCGGCACTATCGTCTCTCCGTCTGCTGTCACTCCCTTTCTCAATGTCTGCGGATATCCTGTCTTTTGTCGCTATGGGCCTGAATCTGCGGCGAATCCATGTGACAGCAGATGTGACAGCACGGTGACAGCAGACGTTCGGCACGGGGACCGCTGAAACATCTTCCGGCATCCGTCACCGCCAGGCCCGCAAGGGTGTCTCCCGGTCCGTCCGGAGAGACGGGCATCGAGGGGGTGAAAGTGGATCCGGCGGCCCGCGGCCCATGCGAAAACCGGCGGATCGGCTCATGCCGGGACCGATACGGCACTATCCCGCCACATCGCTTCTTTCTCATGGTCGACTCATCCGAGCGGCGGATCGTCTATATCCTGTGCCTGGTGGTGCTGGCCCTCGGGCTCTTTGCCCTAAGCCGGTCGCTGGACCCCCGCAGTCGGCCGGCGTCTCTCTCGGCCTGGTCGCGCTCGCGATCGCCATGGCGATCGCGGTCAGTCGCTCAGGACGGGGCGAAGAGGCCGCTGCCGTGTTCGAGGTTGACGGTGAAATTCTGTAGCGGCTCGCGATGGGGGAGACTTCTCCCCTCTATCTCTCAACCCGCTCGATGACTCTCACCGTCGGCTTCCACCAGGGAGATCTGTCCGATGAAGGCCTGGACCTGGTCATCAAGATCGGCGAGCGTGGCCCCGACCTTCAGCTCGCGGACGAGGCCGCTCCAGAGGTTCGCCCGGCGCCGGGCCCAGCTGAGCGGGCGATCTCGCGGACGAAGAGCTCCTATCGGTGCCGGCGGCCGAGCTGGACGAGGAGGCTTCCGCCGGGAGCGGTGATGACGTTCGCGGAACCGAACATATGTTCGTAAACGCGAACGATCGGGGATGAACCTTAGCCCGGGAAGCGAGAGGCCTTGCCACCGCAGGGGCCCGGGGCCGGCATCCGCGCCCGCGACGCGGCGCTCGAGGCGTTCGCCGAGGCCGCGTGTTGGGCCCGGCGGGCCGGTTCCTGTTAGTGCGCCGGTGGCGGTCAGGACAATCAGGCAGCAGTGACTTCTGATGTAAATATGACTCAAGACCGAATGGATTTCAAAGATTTATTTCGATTACTTCTTCCATTTGCGGAGTCCGTAAACCCCGGGCGACGCCCGATATACCCACGGTTCCTCACCGTTTGCTTCCATTACGCGAATGTTTTTCGACAGGTCCGAGTTGACAGCCTTGTACCAATTATTTGATGAGGTATCATACAGACCTTGTTTTTTAATCGCCTCCGCGATTACCGTATAGTGAAGAGGCTGTCCAGCGTCCTCTAACACCATGCGGATTGCTTCATATTTTTTTCATGAAACACCCGATTATTCGATTCTATTGATTCAACATTGGTAGTAATAATTACCATTCTATGTGGTCGTCCTCACCTCTAGGTCTCTACTTGTGAAGGTTTACTTAAAGCCCGAGGCATTTCGTTGAATTCTTGGCCCTGTTTCAATCGGCAATCGAAAGCGGGTACCGATCGGGGATCGAAAATGAGGAGGTTGAAAGGTGGGAGAAAATGCGCCCAAGATTCGAATATTGGAGGCAGATGAATTATAAAACCCGCGGGAAACGAAGAAGAACGCCCAGTCGTGGCGCTGTTGGCCAGTGACAAGGCCCCAGAAATCTACGAAGGGTGCGGATTGAATGACAGCACCCTTTCCTTAAATCATTTTTGATAGCTCTTCGTATCGTCGTGCAATCGCTGAGAAGAGGTCTGCCTCGACCCTCTCATAGTCTTCACCTCTCGTTCTATCATCAACTGTCGGCGTTTTATTTCTGAGGTACTCATCGATTGCAGATCGAAGATAGTCCGGAGCGAGGTATTTATGGCGTTGGATGGAATCCCAAAACTGGGTATGTTGGATCATCGTAGGATCCTTCGATATCGCATAAGCAGGAACCCCCTTCATAAAAATGAAGGTTTTCGCCCAACCTTGACTGTTCGCGTATAAGGGGGCAATCAATAGATCCATCTCTTCACGATTTCTGTCCATTTGAGCCCGCTTTTCGATCTGGTGCGCATACCACCAGGTCACCACCACTAGGATCGCGGTGGTGATCACATTCAATATTGATGGATCGATAGTGCTTGACGAGATCGGGGCGACCATCAACGCGAGTAATCCTAATGAGATAATTGCTTCCAGCATCATCACGATAATTCCTATAAAAAATACCCCAATGGTGATAGGAACCAGGATTAAGATCGCGATAATAAGCGCGATTGTCATTCCCAACGATAAACGAGCCGGCATAGGTTTTAGTTATCTCTCGATGAGATGAGTCCGTCGATTTGTCCTGTATCTCATATCCATTCAAAGGTGATTGAAGAGCCAGATCACTTCCGTGAAATCGTCTGGCTCCTTAACAACTTTTAACCACTATTCCTGAGGCCGTTTTCAAGAGTTGGATAGGCGATGGGCACCATATTCGGGGCAAATTGTCACATGCGCCGTACCCTGAATAAGCAACCTGATACAACTCTAAGAAGAGGGTTAATTCAGGCGTGTTTCAGGATTTAGTAATCGGGCGTTACGCCCAATTCCAATACGCCCAAGCCGGCCTTCGACTCCCGACCCAATGCCGGCATAGTCAATCACAACCGGCCACTATACTTCCGGTCTTGAGGGTGTACCAGCCCCGCCTCGAGTCGAACCGGGGACGGAGCGGCCGGCTGCACGACAACCCGAGCCGGCGGTGTCGACACCGGCACAGTCGCTCAGCGTCATCATTGCAGTCGTGAACGATTTGGCCGGCGGTTGTTGCGGTGCCCCTCACGCGCCGGCGCGGACGGAGTGAGTCTGAAAAAGACCGGGGCCCGGCACGATCCCGGGCGACGTCGCTCACACCGAGACGTACGCAGCGGCGGTCTGCGAACCGGGGAGGGGAAGGCCGTCCTCGCGGAGACCCTCGAGGTTGGAACGCGATCGCCTCGCGCATCCGCTCCCCCGCCTCCCCTCGGGTGCCCCCCGTCGCGACGCAGCCCAGGTCCGGGGAGTACGCGGAGTAGGTGCCGTCGGCCTTCTCGATGACCGCCAGGTACAGGTGCATATCAGTTCTCCTCCAGTCCTGCCCGGTTTCAGAAACAATTCACGGTGCCTGGAGAGGTCGTCGCCGGGCTGGCCGGCAACGGTGATCCGGCCCGGCTTCCCCGGGTGCCTGTACTGCCGGCGGCCTCTCTTTGTCGCCACGGGATGCCACCCGTCGACCTCGATCGGCCGGATTACCTCCCTGACGAGCATGGAGCTCCCCGCTCTTCTTCTATCGGCGACGCCTGCCGAAGAACGTCCCCGCCAGGCTCGCGGCCGCGGTGGAGGGATGGGCAAGGCCGGCGCGATCGTGGTCGCCGGCGGGCCTGCTGGGGACGGGGCGTTGAGGGCGGTTGGCGGGTTTGAGGCCGCTCGGAGACTCCGCGAATGGACCAGGGAAGGCCTTCGACCACAACGATAACGGCCGGATCGACGTCGCCGCTGTCGTCCGGCTCTTCTACCGCCTCTGAGACCTCTGGCGTCGCATGGTCTTCGGTTTTTCTCGAATACGGCGTCAGCCGTGCGAGCGCGCGGGTCTCCGTCGACAGGCATACCACTCTCCCTGATAGTGTGGCCATGCATTCGATCGGCCGGAGCTGGCACCCGGTTCTCGGGGGGTGGAAGAAAAAGTAAAGTTACCGGCGGGCCCGAACGATGAGCAGGCCTGCAAGGGCGATCCCGCCCAACGCGAGCCCGTTGACGAGGCCTGACCGGGTCGTCGTCGGAACGGCCGTGGTCGTCGTCGGGGCCGCGGTCGTGGCAGCCGTGGTCCGCGTCGCGGTCGCGGTCGCGGTCGCCGTCCCGCCGGTCACGAGCGTGGCCGAGACCTGCGCTGTCTCCCCCTCATTCACCTGAAGCTGGGTGGTCCAGTCCTGATACCCCGCCTGCCGGACGATAACCGTGTGCGACCCCCTCGGGACATTGTCCACGATCAGCGGGGTGACCCCCCGGTAGGCGTTGTCGATATAGACCCCGGCCCCCGCGGGCGCGGAGGAGACGGCCACCTGGCCGTTCGGGTTCGCGCCCGGCAGGTCCGAGAGGGTTGCGACCACGCTGGTCGTCCTGCCCGCGTTCACGGTGACGGTGGTCACGTAGTCGTAATATCCCCCGAGCGTCAGGGTCAGGTCGTGGTCCCCCGGGGCGACATTCGGGATGTCCAGCGCGTCAAACGGGGTCGTCTCCCCACGGTAGACGTCGTCCAGGTACACCGATGCCCCCGCCGGGTACGAGATCACGTCGATCGACCCGCTCGAGGACGACAGAGCCGACAGGGTCGGCCGTAGTTCCGCGGTCCCCCCCGCCGGAATCGTGACGGTCGTCGTGTACTCCCGGTATCCGGAGCGGCGCAGGAGCACAGTGTGATCGCCTGCCGCGAGGTCGCCGACTGTCATCGGCGTCGACCCCCTGTAGATCCCGTCGATGTAGATGTTGGCTGCGGACGGAATCGATACGATCCGGATGGAGCCCACCGAGGTCGAGGTCGGGCTCAGCGTCAGCGAGGTCTGGGCCGTTTGGCCGGGGGACACCTGGACCGTCTGCGAGATCGGACTGTACCCGTCCAGGGTGGCGACGATTGTGTGGGTGCCGGGGGCGACATTCGTGAATATGGCCGGCGCCGTGCGCGAATCCGTGTGGTCGAGAGTGACCGTTGCTCCGTTCGGGCTGGTCGAGACCCGAAGGGTGCCAACGGCCTGGTCGGAGTTCAGCGTGACCCGGACATCACTGCGCTGGCCCGACACGGCGTCGACCGTGGTCGAGTAGGTGGTGTAGCCGTCGAGCTGGACCGTGACCCGGTGCCGTCCGGCGAGGACGTCCTGCGAGAGCCACGACCCGCTCCCCGTGGGGGTGGTCCCGTAGTAGGTCCCGTCGATGTAGACCGACGCCCCTCCGGGGGTGGACTGGACCGCGATCGAGCCGAAGGTCGAGGTCTGCCGGGAACGGACGAGCGTCCCGGAGACGTCCCGGGTCTGTCCCTCTCCCACCGTGAAGGTGGTCGCATAGTCATAGTACCCCTGCTTGGCGAGCCGGACCGTGTGCACCGTGTTCGCCGTGACCGTGATGGCGGACGACGAACCCGTGTTTATCGGGGTTGCCCCCCGGTAGACGTCGTCGATGTAGATGACCGCACCGCCAGGTGACGACGCAACGCGGACGAAGCCGGTCTCGCCCTGGCCGAGTGCCGGCGCCGCGAGCGCCGCGAGGATGAGGACGAGCCCCGCGAGGAGGCACGAGAGTCTATAAGGAGTCATGGTGATCGATGTAGGCAATACCTGTTGCAGATTAAAACATTTCGAAACCGCTCGGAGTGGGGAGGGGAAAGGGGGGAGATCCTCAGCCGGGAACCCGGATTTTCCAATGTGACGGTCCAATGCCCTGAACTTTTTTCCGGAGGGGGCAGAAGTGGTAGCGGCCAGGCGTCATAAGGTGCGCCGTCGTCGGGCTCGAGGCCGCGATGAAGAGGTGGAGCGGGGCCGGCGCCGTCATCGGCGGCGGGGCCGATGCGGAAGGACATACGCTGAGAAACCATCCCTGTTGACCACAACCAGGTCTGTGGAAAGCCCGTGGAAAGACCTGTGGAAAACTCAGAACTGCACGCAACGGCGTCGATACAAAGAACGGGGGCGGTTATGGGGAGATCGGTTCGTTCATTTTCCACAGCCGGGATCACATAGTGGTTTCCGAACGTCGCCCCCGTCGGTCTCGGCCGGGCCCTCCCCCGCTCTGTTCTCCTATTTGTGGAAAATGGAATTATTGATCTCGTCAGTAGAGGGTTGAATATCCCGAAGGAGTCCAATTCATCGAGAAATGAGTTTTCCACGGGTGTTTCCACACCGCTTTCCACGGGCATTCCACGCAGCGGTTTGTGGAAACATCCTCGACGCCCTCGTCCTCCTTTCGTGGCCCGCGTCCGGAGAGCGGGGAGATTGTCGGCCGGCCGACGTGATCGTCCAGGCCGGTGGCGCCGGCACGCTGGGGAGCGCCGACCCCGGGCGGCCCCGCATCGGCGCCGATCCCTTCATATCCCCCTGCGCGGAACTCTCTGGCAGGAGGAGAGCCGTGCCGGCCGACATCTACGCCCTGATCGATGCGAAGCGCGACGAGATCCTGGCCGTGGCCGCCCGGTACGGAGTGACGAACGTCCGCGTCTTCGGCTCGGTCGCCCGGCGCGAGGCCCGCGCGGACAGCGACCTCGATCTGCTCGTCACCTTCGCGCCCGGTACATCCCTGCTCGACCATGCGGGTTTTCAGCTGGACCTCGAGGACCTCCTGGGGTGCCGCGTCGAGGTTGCGTCCGACCGCGGGCTCAAGGACCGGATCCGCGAGACGGTGATGCGGGAAGCGGTGCCCTTATGAGATCCGACCGGGACCGGCTCGCGGACATCCTCGAGGCAATCGAGAAGATTCGGGAGAAGTGTCCGTCGACGCCGGAGGAGCTGTTCGGATCGGAGCTTCTCCACGTCTGGGTTGTCTATCACCTCCAGGTGATCGGCGAGGCCGCGAATAACCTCTCCGCCGATCTCGTTGCAGACCATCCGGAGATACCGTGGCGACGAATCGTGGCCGCGCGCAATATCCTGGTTCATCAGTACTTCGGCATAGACGAAGGCACGGTCTGGGCCATGGTCTCCGAGGATCTGCCGGCGCTCGAGGCGCCGGTGAGGGTCATCCGGGAAGGGCTGCCCCGGGCCGGCCGTGACGGCACCGGCGATTGAAAAAGATCGGCGTCCCGGGACGCCTCAGTGGGAATCGCTCACACCGCGACGTACGCGGCGGAGGTCTGCGGCTTGGGGAGAGGCAGGCCGTCCTCGCGAAGGCCCTCGAGGTGGAACGCGATCGCCTCGCGCATCCGCTCCCCCGCCTCCTCGCGGGTGGCTCCCATCGCGACGCAGCCCGGGAGGTCCGGGGAGTACGCGGAGTAGGTGCCGTCGGCCTTCTCGATGACCCCCAGGTACCGGTGCATCTCGGTTCTCCTCCAGTCCTGCCCGGTTTCAGATACTATTCACGGTCCCTGGAGAGGTCGTCGCCGGGACATCACAGAATCGATCGACGACGATCCGTTAGAAGAACGATCGTCCATCCCTTCCCGTAGGGAGCCCGGATGTATGTCGACAAAAAACCGGACGGAGCCGGCTGAGGATCTGGAAATCTCCCGAATCCACGGTTGTCCGGAGTTCGCGAAGGACGAAGTGGAAGTCGTGACCATTACACCTCCGACGGAACCAGGATTCCTTCGGGGGCACAATCCCCGGATAGTGCTCCGGCAGAGCGAAAGAGGAGAACCGTTCAGGCCCTTGTGACCGTGATCGTCCAGTACTTCTCCGGGACCACGATGGACGGGTTCTCCGTGCAGGTATCGCAGGCGACAATGGGGAGCTGGATCGTGTTCCGAGTGGTCACGACCTCGTTCGCTCCCAGCTCGGGAGAGAGCGGGAGATCCACATCCTTCTGGATGACATAGCGGTACGGGTCCAGGTTCCGGGAGAAGAAGTCTCGGTATCGCTCTCGTTCGTCGGGGGTCGCGTTGTACGACCAGTCGGCGCCCTCGGCGACCGTTACGTCGGCGGGGATCCACCCGTAGCCTTCCACGTAGTACTCGGCCCAGACATGCGTGCCGGCCGGACCGAGGATCATCTGGTAGCCGACCGGGACACGGGCCGGGATCCCGATGGAGCGGCAGAGGGCGGCGAAGTACTGGCTCTGGGCCCCGCAGTCCCCGATTCCGGTCTCGAGGACATAGACGGACCGGGGCCTGCCGATCGCCTCGAGCAGCAGGTGCGGTGCATGGCTGTAGGGGAGCGACTCCGTAATATTTCGGTAGATCTTCTGCGCCTGCAGGTACGGATTCGTCTCGTCTCCCACGATCTCCCGTGCCTTCTGCTTCATGGCCGGCGTGAGGGCGATGTTCGCTGTCGGGGCCGTGTATCTCCTGTAGTCCGGATCGCTCGTGTCGTAGGGCTGCACTTTCCCGGGATCGATCGTGAACCGCTGGTGATGTGCATCGAAGCGGAACCGGGCCGTGATGTTCACGAACGAGTCGTTGCTCTCTGCGAGCGGGACCTCGAAGTACGCAAGCCCGAGGTCCGCATCGGTGCCGGTCGTGGACCGCAGGTACCGCGCCGGCTCCAGGGCAACGATGGTCGCGTTCGTCTGGGGGCCGTACTCGATCGGGAGGGGCATCCATACCTTCAACATGCCCGTGGAGGGGAGCCGGTCGCGCGGGATCGCAATCTCCTCGAGCCCCTCCCATGCCACCGGGTCGCCGTACGGGCCGACGACGCCGGTCTGCGGCGCGCGTGCCAGCGGGTCGAGCTCGTCGTAGAACGGGGTGTAGTTCTTCCGGGCATTCGCTTCCTGCATGAGGGTCAGGTTGTGGTACACGATGTTGGAGATGGTGTCCTCGAAGTACCACACCTCTCCGTCCGTCCGGAGGGTCACGGCCCCGGGATCGTCCAGCAGGGCGGCCCTCTGCGCTGCCGACCAGTCGGGGAAGACGTCTGCCATCATCCCGTCCATGACGCTGCGGTTGTAGGGAAAATGGAAGGTCATCATCTGCATGGTCATGGCCCGGTCGCGGACGATCCTCGCTGCCGCGGTATTGCCGGCTGCGGTGTAGTTCTCCTGCGCGAGCCGGAAGAGCGACGTGGCGGCGTGCAGGTTGCCATCTCGGAACTCCTGTTCTGCCTGGGCACGGAGGGTATCTCCGGACGGCGCCGGCGCCGGGTCGGTCGTGCAACCTGCGGCGAGGACCGCGACGGCAACGAAGAGGAGCAGGGAGAGAGGAAGTAATCGTTTCATGTTTCACCGGGGGATTGTCGGATTGCCGAACGGATGCGACCGTCGATCGAGGTTGGGCAACATGGCAGCGGATACGGACCGGGATCAATCCGTACCCGTACAGGGCCCGTTCGGACAGGGCCGGCCGACGCACCGAATGTCATGCCGGTGCCGACTGCCTTTGATTCAGTTTTGGACCCGCAGTTATTTGGATTTTTATCCGCCGCGAAATGAAACGATTCGAGAGGAATCCACCTTCTCCAGGGTGTAATCCCGGAGGGCTACGACATTCTCCATAATCGCATCCGATGACCCATCCTGAGCAACGGTTTATATGGGACGGCAGCAAGGCCAGCCACATGCCATCTCCACCGTCGCCGGCACCGGGCTACAGGCTGTCCGGCGGGGTCCACCCCTGGGGTCCGGTGGTCTGAATGACCATCGAACCGTACTCCCTCTCCGTCCCGCAGGCCGACCTCGACCATCTCCGGAGCCGGCTGCGGAACACCCGGTGGCCCGACGCGCTCGAGGGCGCGGGGTGGGAGCGGGGCGTGCCCGTCCCGTACCTGCGCGGTCTTGCCGCGTACTGGGCCGACACCTACGACTGGCGCCGCGAGGAGGCCCGGCTCAACGCCCGCGACCAGTTCATGACCACCATCGACGGCCAGCCCATCCACTTCTACCACGTCAGGTCCCTCGACCCCG